>ENA-UPXM01006319-UPXM01006319.1-activated-sludge-metagenome-genome-assembly--contig:-NODE-6319-length-11054-cov-4.543140_pt1 | contig 11054 bp, 11 predicted proteins | sample MGYA00238178_ERZ772708 | MGnify/ENA primary metagenome ERZ772708 (study PRJEB29002, sample SAMN05720212) | activated sludge metagenome | isolation source: anaerobic digester from wastewater... | reverse complement strand
CTGGCCCGCCTAAGAGAGAATGAGGTACTCCATGCATACGACAACACCAGATTATGATAGGATACCGATGCTCCTAGAGCAAAAATATTATTGGGTTCATATACAATCTTTGTGTCGGGAGTTCCTGCTTCAAAACCATTATTAAAGCCAAAGTTTACAATTCTGGTAGATGAGAAAAAGCGAACAGAATACTTCCATGGATACTGCTTTATGAATAGCGAATCAACCTTAAAAAGGTTAAGATCATATGCCGATGCACACAATGGAGTAATACATGTAATAAGTAAAATTACAAGCCGCCGACGAAACATACTTAGATGATAATGCAAACTATTACGCACAATAAACCAAAAGGTTTGCTAATATATAACCATAATAATGCATTACACATAACATTAAGATTAAATGCGAGTACCAACATGATATAATGTTTACGATTTGCTCTATGGCAATTGAACTAAATACCATTTTAAGGGTTAATTACACTAGAGGAATAAATGCCAGTTCTCAATATTTTGCGTAATTTTAAATGGTTATCATCAATCATAAAAATATGCTTTTAAGTAATACTGGTTTTAAGAAGCTATTAATTAGTGTATTCATGCTCTTGTGGTTGCAACATACATTTGCAGCACCTGGTACTTTGTCAATTGACTCCCTTAAAATAATACAGGACAATATAAGGAATGGCTACTACGGCAAAATAAGTAGCCTAGTAATAGCAAGAGATGGGAAAATTGATTCCGAAATATATTTTGGAATAAATACTCCCAGCACCCTGCATCCCATTAGCTCTGTTACCAAAAGTATTACCTCATTACTTGTAGGCATAAGTATAGACAAAGGTTATATCCTATCAATAGATCAACCTGCATACACCTACTTCCCTGAGCTTGAAAGCGTTTTTAAACAATCGCCAGAAAAGAAAAAAATAACCATAAGGCATCTACTCGATCAAACAGCTGGATTTGTTTGGAACGAATGGAATCCACATTACAGCTATGCCGATAATGCCCTTGTGGAGCTTACAAACTCCAGAAGTAAATGGTATGAATCCATTTTTAACCTTCCGTTGGAAAGTAGTCCTGGCACAACGTTCAACTACAACAGCGGCTGTTCCGAGATTCTAAAGGAGATAGTTTGCCGTGCCATGAAGCTGGATTTTGAATCCATTACCAACAGGTACCTATTTGCTCCTCTAGACATTACCAATTACCAATGGGACTCCTATCCTAGAAATGGAAATCCTGCGTGGGGTGGCATTTATCTATCCACTAAGGACATGGCCAAAATAGGACTGCTTATTAACCAAAAAGGGCAATGGAAGAATCGATCCATTGTATCTAAACAGTGGGTAGAGCTAGCCACATCGCCACAAATTAAAAACGACAGCTTACAATACGGATTCTTGTGGTGGATTGATAAGCAACCCGATGGTAATCCTCTCATTTTTGCCGCAGGCTACGGAGATCAATATGTTTACATAGCCCCCGATAAAAACCTTGTTATAGCCATTAATGGTGAAAACTTTACCGATTATCACTGGCCCAAAAATCCACAAAAACTAATTCAATCACTGCTAAACGCTTATAATTTCAGCTCAAACTAATACTAACCCAAAAAAGTAATAGCCATGGCAAACCTAAAAACCAAGTATTTAGGAATGGAGCTTAAAAGCCCTCTAATTGTAGGTGCTTGCTCCTTAACCGACGAGCCCGAGAAATTAAAAGCACTTGAAGATGCTGGTGCTGGTGCCATAGTTTTTAAAACGCTGTTTGAGGAGCAAATCCAACTGGAAGAGCTCGAATTAAACAGCGAACTAGCAGAGTTTAGCGAGCTCCATGCCGAGATGACCAAAATTTTCCCTACCATGAAGCATGCTGGGCCCACCGAGCACCTACTTAAGCTAAAAAAGGCAAAGCAGGCTGTATCCATACCGGTAATTGCCAGTTTAAACGCAGTTTTCATGGATACTTGGGTTGAGTACGCCAAACTTATTGAGCAAACTGGAGTTGACGCCCTTGAAATTAACTTTTACACAACCCCAAAGGATTTTGAACTTGAAGGTAAAGACATTATTGCCACCCACCTAGAAGTACTTAACAAGGTTGTGAGAGCTGTTAAGATACCTATTACTGTTAAGCTTAGCCCCTTCTACACCAATCCGCTTCACGTTGTAAGTAGAATGGACAAAACAGGTATTGAGGGTATTGTTATGTTTAACAGGATGTTCCAGCCCGATATTGACATTGAAACCGAACATCTGGAACAAACCATTATGCTTAGCAGTAGCCACGACGCCCGATTATCGGTGCGCTTTACTGGCCTGCTATACGGAAACATTGCAGCCGATATTTGTAGCGCTAGCGGTATTCTTACTGGCGAAGACGCAATAAAAACCATGCTAGCAGGAGCCAACGCATTCCAAGTAGTTAGCGCCCTGTACCAAAAGGACATTAAGTACATTGGAACCATACTAAACGACATATCAAACTGGATGGACAGAAAGGGCTACAATACAATTGATGATTTCAAGGGTAAACTAGCAAAGGTAAACCTAAAGGATCCGTTTGCTTACCGTAGGGCACAATACGTTGAAATACTGATGCACTCGCATGACGTACTTAAAAAAACTAAGCTATAGTACACCTAGCACCCTCCTTTAGTAATGATGATTGATAGTAACAGGATTTATAACCGTAACGGCAGAACCTCTTATGGAGGTTCTGTTGTTTATTGGATGTCGCGCGACCAAAGGATTAATGATAATTGGGCACTTATTCATGCTGCAGAGCAGGCCAATATTTATGGCTCCTCCCTTCACGTTATTTTCTGCTTAGCCCCCACATTCTCTAATGCCAACATAAGGCACTATAAGTTTATGCTAAGCGGATTACAGGAGCTGGAACCACTACTTGCCCAAAAGGGAATTGCATTTCATTTGCTTATGGGCAACCCTGTAGAAGAGCTAACTAGCTTTATCAACAAGTATAAACCAGCCCTGTTAATCAGCGATTTCGATCCATTAAAAGTAAAGCAACACTGGAAAGAGAAACTCGACAAGCAAATTTCTATTCCTCACATAGAGGTTGACACCCATAATATTATTCCCTGTAGGGTTGCTTCGCAAAAAGCAGAATTTGGTGCATACACCCTTCGCCCTAAAATAAAAAAGCTGCTACCTCAATTTCTTGTTGATTTCCCAAGCCTACCAAAGGTGATAAAGGCAAGCAAGGCAGATAAAACAAACTGGGATGAGGTTCTAATTTGGCTTAATCCCGATATAAGTATTGCGCCTATCAGCTGGCTTAGCCCAGGCGAAAGAGCGGCTCAGCTAACCCTTAACAAGTTTATTACCGAAAGACTAAATGGGTATGCCGAGCAACGAAACAATCCAAACCTAGATGCGCAAAGCAACCTCTCGGCCTACCTCCACTTTGGACAGATCTCAGCACAAAGAGTGGCAATTGAAGTTGCAAGGACTAATGCCCCCGAAACCGACAAAGCAGCCTTTTTAGAGGAGCTAATTGTTAGGCGAGAGCTTTCGGACAACTTCTGCTTATACAACCCAAACTACAATACATTTGAAGGGTTTCATCCATGGGCTCAAAAAACACTTACTGAGCATCGAGGCGACCAACGGGAGTACCTTTACACCCTTAATCACCTAGAAAAGGGCAACACCCACGACGATTTGTGGAATGCCGCCCAACTCGAAATGGTTATAACTGGGAAAATGCACGGATTTATGCGAATGTACTGGGCTAAAAAAATTTTAGAGTGGACTGCCACACCTGAAACAGCCCTTACTCATGCCATTTATCTTAACGACAAGTACAGTATAGATGGCCGCGATCCCAATGGATACGCAGGCATAGCGTGGGCAATTGGTGGTGTTCACGATAGAGCCTGGGGAGAACGAGCCGTTTTTGGGAAAATACGTTACATGAACTACCAAGGCTGCAAACGGAAATTTGACGTAAATGGCTACATTAAAAAGATAATGCAGCTAAACGCGCAGCATAAAACGAAATCATAGTGATACCAAAACAACAAATATGAAACTGGTAACAAAATCAATACTACTTTTGCTAGCCTTAGGGCTAATATTCCCATTTTTATCCTTTTCCCAAACTGCAACAAACGACAAGTACGTTGTAATGCTGTCGTTAGATGCTTTTAGATGGGACTACAGCACCCAAACCAATACACCCAACCTTGATAAAATTGCAAAGGAGGGAGTTAAAGCAAAAGCACTTATCCCCTGCTATCCATCTAAAACATTTCCAAACCACTACTCCATGGCAACGGGTTTACATCCCGATCATCATGGCATAGTTATGAACTCCTTTTACGACAGCACCCTTGGATACTACTCCATGAAGGACAGGGCAGCTGTTGGCAACGGTGCATTTTATGGAGGTGAGCCCATTTGGGTTACAGCCGAAAAACAGGGGGTTATCTCTGCATCATATTTTTGGGTTGGATCGGAGGCTCCAGTTAAGGGCATTCACCCAACCTACTGGAAACCCTATGAGCAGCGCTCATCGCTGCTCTCTAGGCTCGATACGGTTATTCACTGGCTATCGTTACCCCTAGAGCAAAGGCCAAGACTAATTACGTGGTACTTTCACGAGCCCGATGCCATTGCCCATAAGCTTGGACCAACTCACCCTAAAACGCTTGCGTACGTGCAGCAACTGGATAGCATAATTGGAGTATTTATTAGTAAGATTGAATCCCTTCCCATTGCCGATAAAGTGAATATTCTTATTGTATCGGATCACGGCATGGCCGATATCTCCCCAAGTCAATACATCAACCTAAGTCAATACATCAGCAAGGATGATTTTGAATTTGTAACTGGCGGAAACCCCGTTTACACGCTCCAACCCAAAAAAGGGGAAGAGGAAAAGGTCCTAAAGCGACTTAAAAGCATACCAAACCTTAAGGTTTATAACCGAAACGACATACCACAAAGGCTGGTTTACGGTGGCAACCACAGGGTTCATGACATTATTATAGAGGCAGAGCTAGGATACAGCATTGGTTTCTCATCAAAAACAAATGGATATAGTGGTGGCACACATGGATATGACAATGCCTATCCCGACATGCATGGTATTTTCTATGCCAAAGGCGAAGCCTTTAAAAAGGGGTATGAGCATAACGCGTTTCAGAACGTAGAACTTTACGGAATAATTTGCAAAGTATTAGGATTACACCCACAATCTACCGATGGTGACCTAAACAGAGTAAAATCTATTTTTAGGGACTAATTGAGAGCAGCTAACTTTTTGTCCCAGAATGGGGACAAAAAGTTTTCAACAGTTTTGCCAATCTACTTTGCAGGTGAAAAATTAACAATTACCTTTGCCTAAACTTTATGGTATGGTATTCTTAATCTTAAGCATCCTTTCATCCACGGCAATATTCATTACTTTTAAGTTTATTGGCCGTTATAAGATTAATACCTTTAGCACCATTATCATCAACTACATTGTAGCCTGCCTAGCAGGTTTTTTTTTGAGCAATAGTTTCCCCTCTCCCACACAAATAGTAACATCGCAATGGTTCCCTGTATCGCTCCTAATTGGCGTGATGTTTATTATTATGTTCTGGATTATTGGGCTTAGCACCCAAAAAGCGGGTGTAGCAGTTACAACCGTAGCAGGAAAACTATCGGTTATTATCCCCATAGCATTCTCCATTTGGTACGAGGCAAACGACAAACTAACCCCAGTAAAACTTGTAGGAATAGTACTTGCGCTTGTTGCTGTAGTTTTAACATCGTACCGACAAAAGCACAGTGATGGAGAACAAAAGAAATTTCTACTCCCCCTTATCCTCTTCATAGGAATGGGCATTGTAGATTCCTTTGTAAAGTACGCACAAGCAGCATACGTTTCCGATGAGGTAAATCCCATCTTTTCTGCAACGGTTTTTGGAATTGCCGGAATAACAGGATTCCTAGCCTTACCCTTTAATAAGGATGCAACCAAAGATTTAATGAAACTTAAAACCTGGGTATTGGGCATTGTGCTTGGACTTGTAAACTTTGGATCCATATACTTTATTATTGGGGCATTAAACCATATCGATATAAATACAGGACAACAAGCCGAAGGCTCCATAATATTTGGAATAAACAACCTTAGCATTGTTGTACTTAGCGTTATACTAGGCTTTGTGCTGTTCCGTGAACGCCCTTCAAAAGTTAACTGGGCAGGCATTGCGCTATCGGTAATGGCCATTCTAATTTTAACTACACTATAGGAAAGGGATAAATGGATACTTACCTCACCATAAAGGAGAAAGCCGAGGGCATTTACAAGGAGAAGGGCAGCAAATTTATTGCCCTTGCATACCCTGTAACCACCGAGGATGAGGTAAAAGACATTATTGCAGGCCTAAAGAAGGAGTACTACGATGCCCGCCACCACTGCTACGCCTATACTATTGGTGCAAAGGGCGAAAGTTTTAGAGCTAACGACGATGGAGAGCCATCGGGAACAGCAGGCCGCCCCATCTATGGGCAGCTGCTTAGCCATAGCGTTACCAATGTACTTGTTGTGGTTATTCGCTACTTTGGGGGTACAAAACTTGGTGTATCGGGTTTAATACACGCCTACAAAACAGCCGCCGCCGATGCGCTAAGCAACGCCATTATTGAAGAGAGAACCGTTAACGATGTTTACAGAATTAGCTTTGCATATCCAGTAATGAACGACATTATGAAACTTGTAAAAGACGAAGATCTTGGACTTTTAGACCAGCATTTCGACAATACCTGCTCCGTTTCCCTATCCATTAGGCAAAGCAAAACCGATTTGGTTTTAGGGAAAATTGAGAAGATTGATTCAGCAATTTCTGAGTACGTAACAACAATATAGGAATAGAAGCCCCGTTTATCGGGGCTTTTTTTTGGTTGCACAAACATAAATATCACAATTAATCCTCACACAATGAAAAACAAAAGTTTGGTTTCAATCAACGACCTAACCAAGGACGAAATCCTTAAGGTTCTTGACCTAGCCGAGGAATTTGCGGAAAATCCTAACCAACACATCCTCGATGGGAAAGTGGTAGCAACACTTTTCTATGAACCATCAACCCGCACGCGTCTTAGCTTTGAAAGCGCAGTGAATCGCCTTGGCGGTAGGGTTATTGGATTCTCCGAAGCTTCCAGCACTTCTGTTTCTAAAGGAGAGAGCCTAAAGGACACCATTCTTACCGTGGCCAACTACTCCGACCTCATTGTAATGCGCCATCCCATTGAGGGAAGCGCCCGTTACTCAAGCGAAGTATCGGGAGTTCCCATTATTAATGCCGGCGATGGAGCAAACCAGCACCCAACTCAAACCCTTCTAGACCTTTTCTCTATTAGAAAAACACAGGGAAAACTAGACGATCTAAACATTTTCCTTGTGGGCGACCTTAAGTACGGACGTACCGTACACTCGCTACTCATGGCAATGAGCCACTTTAACGCTTCCTTTACCTTTGTTGCACCAAAGGAGCTACAAATGCCCAACGAGTATAAAATGTTCCTAAAGGAGAAGGGGCTTAAGTTTACTGAGCAAACAGACCTTAACGAGAACCTAGATAAGGCAGATATAATCTACATGACCCGCGTACAACGCGAGCGATTTTCTGACCCAATGGAGTACGAAAAGGTTAAGAATGTGTACGTACTAAGGAACCACATGCTTGAGAAAACCAAGCCCAGCATGAGAGTGCTACACCCGCTTCCTCGCGTTAACGAAATTCACACCGATGTTGACCCAAATCCACAAGCATACTACTTTACTCAAGCACTAAACGGGGTTTACACCCGTATGGCTATTATGGCCTTAATTCTTGGTTTAAAGTAACCCATAAAAAAACTAGCCATGTCTAAAAACAAACAGCTAAGCGTTAGTGCTATTCAGAATGGTACCGTAATAGACCATATTCCAGCACAAAACCTTTTTAAGGTAATTAACATCCTTAACCTAGATAAGATAAACAACCAAATAACCTTTGGTTCAAACCTTGAGAGCCACAAACTTGGGCACAAAGCCATTATTAAAATTGCCGATAAGTTTTTTAGGGACGATGAGATTAACCGCATTGCCCTAGTTGCACCTCATGCTAAACTTAATATTATTAAGGATTACGAGGTTGTTGAGAAAAAAACAGTTAATGTTCCCGACGATTTTACGGGCATTGTGAAGTGCGTTAACCCCAAGTGCGTTACCAACCACGAGAAGGTAACCCAAAAGTTTTATGTGGTTGATAAAGCATCGGTATCGCTTAAGTGCCACTACTGCGAGAAAATAACCGACGAGGAGCACATGGAATTTCTATAAACAAAGAATTACAATAAAAGAATAGGCGGCCAATGGCCGCCTATTCTTTTATATGGGAAACCAAAAGCTTATCTAAGCCTATCTAGAGAACGTACAAGGGCCTCATCCTTTGCTATTGCACGCAACGCAAGAAACGTAAGCACTGCAGAAACAATTGGGAAAATAAATACTATTCCAAACGACGACTCACCCTCAATTGTGCTAGTAGCCGCGGTTACATAGTAGTACATAAGCCCTTGCAGACCAACTAGCAGTACAATACTAAAAACGCAAAGCCTTATTTGTAACATCCGCTTTTTGTAAAGGAAAATGGCAACAAGAGCCAGCACAAAGGAAACGGCCACAAGAATGACCACAGGTGTTACCGTAAATAAGGGCTCCTGAGTGCTTCCCTCAACGGGTAATAGCCCCTTTATCCCTAAGGAGTAAAGAGATAAATCGGAAGTGCGTAATATTTCAGCAAAAGGATAAACACCAACAAAGGCTACTAGTATAGCAACCACTAATAAGTAAAGGGACTGTATTCTCTGAATCATTTCAATTGCCTTAAAGTATCATTTCGTTAAAAATCCGAGTAAAAATAACATAAAGCAAAGTTATACGCAAAAAAGATATTCATTCTGCCCCAATGCTAAAAAGAATACCCCAAAGAACCACTTTAAACATAATTTAACGGCACCACCATAAATGGTATATTTATTTTTTTTACTTTTTGCCCAAACTTCTTTTTTTATACATTTGCTGTTTAAATCTTTTAGCAATGAGAATAATTGAACCTTCAGAACTAATAATCAATCCAGATGGAAGCATCTTTCATCTTCACTTGAAACCTGAACATCTGGCCGATACTGTAATCCTAGTAGGTGATCCAGGCAGAGTTGAAACAGTATCATCGTTCTTTTCAAGTATCGAGGTTTCTGTATCAAACAGGGAATTCATGTCTGTAACAGGCGTGTACAATGGTAAACGACTAACCGTTGTATCAACAGGTATTGGAACCGATAATATTGACATTGTTGTAAATGAGCTTGATGCACTTGCCAATATCGACCTAAATACAAGAACCGTAAAAGCCGAAAAAAAGAAGCTAACCCTTGTAAGGCTAGGAACCAGCGGTGCTATACAAGCCGATATACCCATTGAGAGTTACGTAATGACCGAAACATCCATTGGTTTTGACGGGCTACTTAACTTCTATGCAGGAAGAAATGAGGTATGCGACACCGAAATGGAGCAAGCATTCCTTGAGCATACTCAGTGGAATCCGCTATGCGCAAAGCCATACTTTGCCAACTCAGCACCAAGGCTAGTGAACCTTTTCGCCGATTTCACCATTAAGGGAGTAACCATATCGGCACCCGGATTCTATGGCCCCCAAGGGCGAGTGCTTAGGCTACCCCTTGCCGATGGTAACCTAAACGACAAAATTGAGGCCTTCCAGTACAAGGGTCGCCGCATTACAAACTTTGAAATGGAAAGCTCTGCAATTAATGGTCTTTCTGCCCTTCTAGGACACGATGCCATTACCATTTGCGCAATTATTGCCAACAGAGTAAACAAAGGGGCAACCAAGGACTACAAGCCTGCAGTTAAGAACCTTATAGAGCAAACGTTAATTCGTCTCACCAAATAACAAGGAACGGCAATGGAGAACAAGGAGTTTAAGGCACTAATTGCTTTACTCGACGATCCAGACTTGGACGTTTTTCAGGCCGTATCAAATAAGATCATCGGCCAAGGGCCGGTGATCATTCCCCTTTTGGAAAAAGCATGGGAAGCATCGCTTAACGAGCTAATACAAACGCGTATTGAGAGTCTAATCCACTCTATACAACTTAATAACGTAGAGGAAGGCTTAGCGGCTTGGGTAAACCAAGGCTCCCCAAGCTTGCTCGACGGGGCATTTCTTGTTGCCAAGTACCAGTACCCCGAACTTAGTCTAAACGCAATAGACAAGGCTATTGAGGCAATTAAAAAGGATATCTGGATTGAGCTAAACGATAACCTAACCGCCCTGGAAAAGGTCAAAATTCTGAACCATGTTGTTTTTGATGTTCAAGGGTTTGCGGCAAATCTAGCTAACTTCTATTCACCTCAGAACGGCTTTATTAACCAAGTACTTGAAACAAAAAAGGGGGGGCAAATATCCCTTGCAATTATTTACTCTGTAATTGGGCAAAAACTAGGGCTGCCCATATTTGGGGTAAACCTGCCCAAGAACTTCATACTCTGCTACAAGGATAGGTATAAACCTGCAAACCCCAATGCCGATCCACTGGACGAAATTCTTTTCTACATAAATCCCTTTAACAAGGGAACCGTTTTGGGTCGCAGAGAAATTGAATACTTCCTAACACAACAAAACTTAGAGCACCAAAAGGAATATTTTCTGCCATGTAGCAACCAAGAAACTATATCGCAGCTAATTGTTGGGCTAATCCTCTCCTACGATCGCCTTGGTTACAAGGATAAAGTTGAAGACCTTAGACGGCTTTACAGAATTGTGAAAGAGGTTAGAGGTTAAAGGTTAAAGGATTAAGGTTAAAGGATTAGAACTCTATATATCAGAACTAATATCTAATATCTAACATCTAGCGTCTTACATCTAACGTCTAATGTCTAACAAAAACCTACTCAAAGCGCAGCTTAAGCTGGTGCCCCTTCTCCTTTCTACGGGCAGCCTCCTCATCTAGAATTAGCTGA
>ENA-UPXM01006315-UPXM01006315.1-activated-sludge-metagenome-genome-assembly--contig:-NODE-6315-length-11057-cov-4.359844_pt1 | contig 11057 bp, 5 predicted proteins | sample MGYA00238178_ERZ772708 | MGnify/ENA primary metagenome ERZ772708 (study PRJEB29002, sample SAMN05720212) | activated sludge metagenome | isolation source: anaerobic digester from wastewater... | reverse complement strand
TTGAGCTATTTCCGGTTTGACTAAGACGGTCTGTCCGTCGTTATCTGCGGAGCTTCGCCCGCTGCCAAAAATCAGGCCGTGATATCTGCCTTTCTCGTCGATCATGTCTGCATAGGCAAAGTAATCCTTGCTGTGCAGCCCTGCCACAATGGCATTGAGCAACACATCCTCTTCGGACAGGCGTGGGAGATATAGATATGTGCATAGGTACTCCCATAGCTTGCGAATGCTGAGATGAGGATGATCCTTCCAAAGCAGCCTATCCAGCTCCATCTTGAGACGTGCTGGAGACCATTTGATGATGAGATGTTCATCAGAGATCAGTTTATTGCATACCTTATCGGGAAGAGATTCCTTACCAGAGCTATTGATCCTGGATTTATCCCATTCAATAGCAGGTTCATCTGGCTTTTCCTGCATTGGTACAAGCAGCCAGATAAAGGTCTGATTCATTCTTGAGGCGACCACCTCATCAGACCTCGCCCTTCCGTCCTCAACCAGCCTCCTTTGGAAGGTATCCAGGTTTAGGATGTCCTTATCCCTCTCGATTGAGTTCCAGGCTAAAAACTGGCGAACAGCATCCTTCAGCTCCTCAAGACGATCACTGTCTGGAGCCACAAAGACCAGCATATTCCTGTAGATCCTGGGACCTGCGCCCCGTTCATTCAGGATTTTACTGGCCTGATCTATAGCGGAACTTGGCACTCCTCTCTTAGAGCTATGGGGGTATCTGGGTCCGAGTACCACCAGCCGGGTCTTCATCTCATCGCTGACATCGGAGGAGGAAGCAGGAGCTATATGAAGAGCAGAAAAATATCCAGGTCTCTGTCTGGACCTCAAGCGACTGACTATCTCCAGCTCCACTTCATCAGGGTGACGCAGAAGATCTTCTGCCCTATCCCTTGCTTCTCGGTTCACGCTGGGATGGGTATCGAACCAGTAACGGCTTTCGTTGCCAAATAAATAGGTTAATTGCTCGCTCATCCTCTGGAGAGCATCCCCAAAGGTGGCAGGAGCCTCGCCCGGTTGGACACAGCCCAGCTTGATTCTCATCTTCTCCAGACCTCGGACCTTCATGGCAGCAACTGAGGGTGCACTGCCTATGAAGACCGTTCTGGCCACCCTTCTGCAGGCAGAGTAGCGGCCCAGGTTGGGATTCTCTCTATCGATGGCTATGGGCTTGCTGGTAGGACCGTCTATATCTGCATCTATGATCGGTCCCCAGCCGTCAGGGAGGTTTCTTGTGATCTCGAATCTGACATCAGAGCTGTCCAGAGGCAGTGTTCCCGGCATGATCAGGAGCGACTTATCCTGCCTCTCCCAGAGGTTGTGGATGACAGCAGCCATTAAACGGAGCACTCCGCGGGTGCGCTGGAATCTCTCAAGGGTTGACCAGTCCTGATAAAGACGGTCGAAGAGCTCGGGATGAATGGGATAGCAGTCCTTGAGCTTTCGCTCATAATCGGAATCTGAGCAGTCCCTGGGAAACTCGCCTCTGTTCTGGCGGTATAGGTCGGCAAAAGCCCGGCAAGTAGCATCCCTGGATGCATAATCTGTCATAGGCTCAAAGAGCCTTCTGCGGACTATGGAGAAGCTCTCCTCGGCATTGGCTGGTCTCCAGACTGCTTCGACACGGCCAAAGGTATTGCGAATGCGCTCCAAGGCTGCCTGTCCTCCCTCGCCTCCGATCTCGCTGTCTGAGGCTGGTATGCTGGCAACGACCAGTGTCCTCGGGGACCGCTTTGCTGCCTCGGTCAGAGCCTGGGCAAAGGTCATGTTGGCATCAAAGGAGCCTGCAGGCAGGCCGTCGACATGATAGAGCTGGCGAGCATAGGCCACCCACTCATCTATGAGAATCAATGCCGGAGAGAAGCTATCGAATAGCTCTTTGAGGGTGTCCGAGCCGGGGCTCGTACCTGTGAGATCGTTCTCTGCCACTAGGGCATAGCCTTTGGCGCCGCCGAGCTGATAGGCCATCTCTCCCCAGAGGGTGTTGGTGGTAATGCCGTCCGGCTTCGTCTTTCCCTTGGCAACGTTCAGCTTCTGGCCAACCAAGACTGCTCTGTTGGCGACGGGAAGCTTGTCAGTACCTGATTCGCTGATCACAGAATCTAAGCCTGGTATCGTCTTCGGATCTATCTCGCCTCCCACAAGGTGATAGAGAGATATCATGCTGTGGGTCTTTCCGCCTCCGAAGTTGGTCTGCAACTCGACCACGGGATCGCCCCCCTGGCCGGATAACCTCTTGATCGCCAGCTGAATGAGATACTTTAATCCTTCTGTGATGTAGGTGCGTCCGAAAAACTCTTGGGGATTCAAATATTCGTCCTCGGCATCACCGGAGAGAATGGCTGCGAGGTCTGCCATAAACTCGGCCTTGATATATCTTCCTGCCGCCACATCTGGATGGGGGGTGGCGATCTCCCGCCAGGGCTTCAGGCCGCTGAGAGTCCGGGTCTCAGTGGCGATCTCAGCGCTCTTTTTCAGCTCCCTTCTGGTCTCCTCCTCAAATCTCTGGCGCATCATCTCTCTGGCGCTGGCTTGAACCATCTCCGCCTCGGGAGCTGAGACCATTTCCAGCAGGCGCTGCATAGTATCCAGAGCTCGGTAGGCGTCCTCAGTGGAGAAGGCCTGCTGGTGGGCCCATTTGTTCCTCACCTCTCTCAGCTCGCTGATATAGCTCCTGCCGGTGTGTCCGAGCTTTGGCTGGAAGAGCTCTCGAGACCAGTTATCCCACATGATTACCAGCAGCGCCAGGGCATCCAGCTTGGAGAAGCGCTCCTCCTCCGGGCCGGCAATTCTGGCTTCGGGACCGATTCTATCGCCCAGTGTCTTCTCCACTCCATCCATGAACCAGAGGTTGCCATAGAACGCCTTCAGCTCTCTCTCCACGAAGGGCTGAATGCCTCTCCTGAGATTCTCCAATCCTTTGCCGACGCGATCGTGATTGCTTATTGCCAACTTTTGCCTCTCCTTAAAACCAATAAATCAACCTGTTATTCCTGGCAGCGCTGAGCTTGCCATTGGGGTTCAAATGTCTCCAGTGCTCGTAGGGCTTTTTCCAGACTGTGAGAATGCCAACGAGCCTTTTCCAGATTCCATTTGTCTCGGATAAATGGGATCAGACAATTGTTGTATGCAGGGCCTTGCTTTGCTGTACTCCCTGGTCTTGGGACGATATCCGCTTTAATATCTCTCTTTCTTGAGGCCCGGGCCAAAGCGATCAGGGTCTGCTTAGGATCATTCAGATCATCTGGATCTCTTGGCATCTTATGTTTGGCTATGCCAAGAAACCTGGCAAAGCCAGCATCATCCGCCAGCAGCCATGATTCCACTTCCCTTACCGCAATGCGAAAGATGAGGTTGGGATTTCTGGTTTGGGGCAACCATTCATTGATCAATAGAGGCGCACGCTCTTTGTTATCCAGATCGGTAAGAATCAGATACGGCATCCCCTTAGAGGCTTCATTGAATCGAGTGATGTTTTTCTTTAAATAGCCATACCCTCTCCCATGAAAACAGTGCCCCACAGAAAAACATCTATCCGATGAGCGCACATTTGGGCTGTTAAGAAGGCGAAGGAGAACCTCTAGGCTGAGCTCGTCCTCATATGCCAGATTGATGGGGATTTCCACAGTCAAATCAGATGCTCCATGTCGTCAGGACCATTTGAGGGTTAGTTGTTGGAAGGGCTGCGTCTGCGATACTCAGACCACTATCCAGGAGTCTTTTAATCTCTTCATCGGAGGATGCAGCATGGACCTGTGTGCCCTCGGTTCCGGGCTCCAGGATCAACACCTCTTCGCCTCCAATTCCTTTATCAGAGAGAAGGTCAGGGCTGTGGGTGCTGAGTACAACCTGTCTTTTGGTCTGTCTTTGCAGCTTCGAGATCATAGGAGCAAGCTTGCTCACTATCTCTGCATTCAATGAGAGCTCAGGCTCCTCCAGCAGAAGAAGCGACTTAGACTCCTGAAGTGACCATAGGAGGGCGATCAAACGAAGTGTGCCATCTGAGAACTGGTCTTCCCTCTGCTTTCCGGCCCTCGGTCTCCAGTGTTTATAGACTGCCTCAAGATGCGGAGCCCCGGTCTCATCCTTGATGAATGAGAGCTCTTTGAGCTGAGGCACTACAGTGTGAAGCAAGCCCTCGATCTTTTTCAGCCGGGCGGTTCTGGTTCTGTCGTTGGTTTTAGCAATGTTCTCTAAGAACCTCTTGCCGAAAGGATCTCCTGGGATCTCTTGGCCCGGAAATGCCTCCGGATAGCGGAGAAGCTGGGGGACGAGGTGCATATACTGAATTGAGGTCAAGAAACCTGCGACCTCTCTGAAGCTCATGTTGGAGTTGATCTGTTCAAGGTGGGTCTGGGTGAGGCGTTCCTCGTCCTCATTATCCAGCTCATCAGGTCTGCTCAGGATAAGATCATCTTCATGCCAGACCTTTTCGTAGACCAGCACAGGTCGACGCCTTCCACCCCTCTCCTGAGTGATGCCGATGGCATATCTCCACTTGACCGATCCTTGAGATGACTCGGCCAGATGAACCTCGATTTCGACATTGGAGCTTCTCCTGGCGGAGAGGCATCGAATCTTGGGAAGCCGGCCCCTATCTGAGACAGCCTTCTGAAGGCCGCCGCCATCCTTGGCGATGTCCCGGAGGAACCGGAAGGCATCCAAGAGGTTGGACTTGCCGGATGCGTTCGGTCCGATAAGGAACACCCTCTCTTTCAGGGATACATCCACTGCCTGAAAGTTCCTCCAGTTTTTCAAGATTAGATGGCAGACGATCATCCTTGCCTCCTCGGTTTATTTATTTGCCTCGGGCCTTTATATCAATATCTGCTGTTTGATTATTATTATCTCATTTCGTCACTCAAAGGTGCCCTTGTCAGTCAGCTTCCTGTCCATCGGCCTCTCCCTTTTGACAGATAGCTCTTTGAGCCTTGGCCAGACAGTGACCAGGGAGTTGTACGAGACGGCCTCCTGCGCCCAGCCACGGCGCTCACAGATCGAGTGGAGCCGGTAGGCTAGGTCCCTGGCGCTCTCTGCATATCCGCCGAGACTGCTCTGCAGCATTGCTGCCTCCTCCTCTCCCTGGCTCTCCAGAACGCGGATCAGGTGCTCTGTGGCCTCCCAGATGGTGAGGCGCCTGTCAGTCGCCGGGTTCCAGTCTGGGTCCAGCTCGTTGCGCCCCAGGAGCCTGGCTTTTCCTGCGCCCGCCTTGAGTATGCCCGCCTGGACCATGCCCTCGACGGATGTGTTCTTGGCCTTGGATAATGTCTCAGCATCGCCGAATGGCCCCTCGTTCATGCCGTACTGCTCAAACCAGGATAGAGCCCAGCGGGTATCGGGATCATACTCCCCCTCCTGCTCGGAGAGGTACTCGTCCAGGTGCTGGTTGATCAGCTGCAGGGCGGTTCTCACCCGCATGGGCGAGCCGTCTGCCTCCAAGACCTGAGAATAGCGGGAGAAGATGGCCATGCCTGGACCGATGGCCGCCTGGGCTAAATCCACGGGGGCGATGTTGCTCTTCTGGAGCTGGTGCAGGGCCAGGGGGAGCTCCCTCTTGAGAGCGGAGATGAATTCTTTGCGGGTGCCGATGGGCGCATCGTCAGGGCGGGGGCGACAGACCAGGATGATGGAGGAGGCGAGGGCATTGGTTCCGAGGGAGCCGCTACGGTTGGAGAGTTCTGTTCGCATGGGCCAGGTGCCAGTGATGACGTAGCCAGATGTGATCAAGCTTTCCAGCATCACCTCCCAGCCTGTTGAGGCAAGGCCCGAATCTGCAGCATCTTCCTCTGCCTGCTTGAAGGCGTAGTAAATGGTAAGAGGAAAGTCCCATCTGCAGACTTTTCTTGTCAGATTGAATGTCCTGCCAAGTCCCTCCTCGAAGAAGCGTCCCGCCTCCTTTTTGCTGCCGTTGAAGCGGTATGCTATGGCGACCAGTTCTCTTTCCTTTGGCACCAGCAGGGTGCTGAAGATATCGGGATGGACTTGAGCCAGGGATCTCCTTAGCCAGACGTAGAAGAAATCGGAGAGGTCTGCATAGCCGATATTGTCGTAGTAGGGAGGATCTGTTGAGATGAGTGGTGAGAGATTATGGGGGATGAGCATTGTGGAATCATACTGTCCAGCGCGGCCATTAACCTTTGGAGAAAGCATTCGAAGAACATCCACAATCCAACCCACGGCGCCAAGAAAGTTGCCGCTTGAATTGCTGAAAGGGTTGGCTTCAGCATAATCCCAGACCATGGGGATAGCCTGGCGGGCGAAGGTATTTCTAATACTATCTCGGGTTGCATCCCACGAAGAAATTGTTGAACTTCGATCTGCGAGTCTATCGAAGGCCATTGCCAGATACGTCGCCACCGCGTCCGCATACGCCCGCGCATCCCGCCCGCCCTCGGCAATGCCCTTCCCCTCCGGCATGCCTGCTGCAAGTGCGTCGGAAAGAGCGCACCTCCGGGCCTCGGCCACCAGGTCGCTGAAGGTGGTGAGGGCGACGAGCTGGCGAGGGGTGAAAAGATCTACAGGTGTATTCAGTCCAAAATTTCTGCACCAAACATCACGAGGATTAGGAGATAGCTCAGCTTCAAGGCCAGCTTTATCTATTTCTGGTAGAATCTTAATTTCAGGCAATATTGAATCGTTAGCTGGCAGATATATTCGACCTTTTGAGCCTTCCGCTACGATAGCTGTAGGCAATACTCCGATGAGCTTGTTTTTACCTTCAGCAGCTACATAGTCCCTTGTGGTCGTGGTTCCACAAAATATACACTTGAATATGCCAGACATGCCACGTTTCATGCCCTTTTTTATGTCTTCGACATCAGGTGGCTGTGATGCTATATCGAATGATAATTTTTTCCCTTCGAACTTGGGAACTAAATATGCCTCTTTTCCTTTCTTCGAGGAAAGAACGAATGATGTCAATAATGGCATCATCGCTCCACAGGCCGGATTGGGGCACTTCACCGTCCTGGCCCACAGCCAGGCGATCACTGTGGCCTCTGTGCCATCGGGCAGCTTGGCCTTTGGATAGAGATGGCCTATCCTCTTCTCCGCCTCATCTCTCATCCATTTCCCATAGTAGCGCACATCCTCTGCCAGCCCCTCAGCCCCCTTCCACTCCTTCGCCCCTTTCAGCGTCATCTGCATCTTCTTTCTGGCCTCGGGATTCACCGGCGGCATCCCGGCGAACTTGGGCGGGATCTCGATGAGGGCCTTGGTGATCAACACTGCCACGGGATTCAGGTCGCTGGCATGAGCCTCCAGGCCGAGGCGCTGCGCCTCCAGGGGGATCGAGCCGCCGCCGCAGAAGGGATCGAGCACCGGCGGGGGATGGCCATCTGTGGCCTTGAGGATCTCCGCTCGGGCCTCATTCAAGACTTCTTCGTTATTTGTGCTCTTCCATAAAACCAATCGCTCGATGATCTTGAAGAGGCGCTGCCGCTCTGCCTCCTGAGCTTCTTCTGTCGGGAACTCCTCCGGACGGCTGGAGGGATCATCAACGATGGAGGCGAAGAGCACCGCCCGGCAGGCGGCTAGCGGGCGTCGCGCCCACCACAGGTGCAGAGTGGAGGGGTGGCCGTGGCGGATGGACTTCTCCCGTGCGGATGCGGCATTGATCGCCTCCAGGGGCAGGGCCACCTCGATGAGCTTCTTTCTGTAGGATGGGGCAGACGTAATAAGACCTCCAAGAGTAATATGGGTCTAGCAGAAAAGGGTTTTGCACAGTAGGGCAAAACTAGTGTATGGCTTCCATAATAAGCATGCAATAATACAAGGTGCGTTAACGGAATTTATTGCTATATTATTTAGGAATTTGTTATACAAGAAAACAATCCGTTTCAACCTCGATCTGAGAAGATTCTCCATGACTGAGATAGCTATAAATTCGATGACAGTATCATTTGTTTCATTCGACGAGAAGGGGCACCGAATAAGACATGACTGCTGAGATTGCTATTCTTAATAAAGAGGCTATTGCACTGGCATCAGATAGCGCTGTTACCTTGTCGGGTGATTCAAGTCCCAAGATATTCACCTCTGCAAATAAGCTCTTCTCGCTCTCGAAATATCACCCTGTTGGAATAATGCTCTATCAAAACGCCTCATTTATGGGCGTGCCTTGGGAAGTAATAATAAAATTATATAAGAATAAATTGGGCTTAAACAAATTCGATAAACTTGAGGATTACTCCGAAGACTTCATAAGATTTCTAGCCGAAGGCAACTCCCTATTCCCTGCTCAGATTCAGGATCAGCACGTTATCGAATCTATTTTAAATTATTTATTATATATACGTTCAGATATTATTAAACTATTAGAAAAAAAGATAGAGGATGAAAAAGAGCTGACCGAAGAAGGCGTTCATGAAACCGTCGTACATGTAATAAAAAGCCACTATGATACATGGAAAGTCACTGAGAATATCGCCACAATTCCCGAAAGCTATTGCGAAGAGATACATAAAAAATATTATAATAATATAAAGGAATTGATTCAAGATACTTTCGAAAAACTTCCTTTATCAAAAGAATGCCAGGAGCATTTGGAGCGCATTGTGTGCAGTCTCTTCTCAAAGTTCCCTTCTGGAATCCAGAATCCAAGCTTCTCAGGCATCGTGATAGCAGGCTTTGGTGAACTGGATACGTTCCCCGTCTTGGATGAACTCTACCTCGAAGGCATAGCCCATGACAAGCTAAAGTATAAACGGCTGAGGACAACACGGATCGGTTTCAATAACAGAGCGGCTATAATACCATTTGCCCAAAGGGAGATGGTGGACACTTTTATGCAGGGCGCTGACCCATTTTACCTGAATGTGGAGGATGGGTTCCTTAACGATATCTTCGATAGATATGCTGCTGCAATCTCAAGAAACCTGCAAAAATATACGCCAGAGGAACAGGAGAAGCTCAAAGAAAATCTTGTTTCAGCTGGAAAAAATATATTAACTGATTTCAAAACGAAATTGGAAAATCACCGCAAAGATAAGTACGTCCTGCCCATAATTAATGTAGTCTCATTTCTTCCCAAAGACGAACTGGCAGCAATGGCGGAATCACTTGTGAACCTGACATCATTCAAGAGAAAGGTCACCATGGAAAGTGAAACGGTTGGTGGTCCTGTTGACGTTGCCTTGATCTCCAAAGGAGATGGTTTTATATGGATAAAGAGGAAACATTATTTCAAGGCGGAATTGAATCCTCAATTCTTCGCTAATTATTATAGAGGTGGAGGAGATGAGCGGACCCAGGAAATATAAGTCGATCAGGGAGATTGAGAAGACATACTTGCCCAAATGTTTCCAGAAGAGGATGCTGATCGAGATCGAAGACCCACAGACCATAGGAAGGCGAATGGCGGAAGATACCTTCGATAAAGTCAAAGATAAATTCCTGCAAGCTCGGTGAAATCTGGCAATCAATCCCTATCATTTCTATTTTATTTAACTCCATTCCTTTCGATTGCAATTTATGCTATTTTAATTGGGGTCTTTAGCATGAATCAACAGCTCGCGCAGAGAATAGTTCACGCTCTCCGCTCCGAAGTCCGGCTCTTTTCCAAAAGGCTGCCGAATATACCAGGGTCTTGCCACCTCACCATCGATCTCAACCACAGCCAGGACATAATCCTCAGACTTGTTCAGTCCAGTCAGTATCTCATTTCTGGTGATGGTAACCGTCTCCGATCCGCTCGTCCTGCCTTTGACCTCAATGAATCTCAGCCTTCCTTCTTCAGGGATCTTTGATTCAATATCATAGCCCCGGTTCTCTGCGCTCACATCCATCGGTTCATATCCCAATGCCCTCTCCACCTCCATCACCGCCCTCATGGCCATCTGCTCCACCTTGGCTCTTGCTACCGGATCATCAGACATGCCTCTTACGGCGCCATTCAACCTCTCAATGAGACCTTGGGGAACCACCAGAGCACCTCCAATAACCACAGGCGGCATCGGCGATAATCTCCTCTCCTGCTCCAGCTCAGCCATGCGCTTTTGGAGTCTGGCGTAAAGATCGTCAGCTCTCTGCTGAGCTTTGGCTGAATTGATTCGTGCATTGATTTTCCCAGCCCGTTCCTGATCCTTCAGCTCATTGGCCCTATGATCCCAATAATTGACCTCTTTGGTAAGCCTATCTTTCACAGCATCCATCGTCTTGGATATCAGCTCCTCTCTTCTCTGTCTAACCTCTCCAAGATGCTGGGGCACAAGATCTTCTACTGCATATGAGAAAGCCTTATCTTCAAGCTCCTGGTTTAACCATGTCTCCTTAAGCAGGTGCTCAATCGCTTTCTGCTCTTCTTCACTGGCTGGGCGGTAGTCAAGATATGGTGCATAGCCAACATTGTGGGCCTTGCCTTCGGAATCGATCTCAACAAACTGCATGCGCTTGGAGACAACTCTATACTCGCCTGATAAATCCATCCTTGCATCCTGAATGGAATGCTCCAGATAGACCAGTGCCCTGGCATCCGAGCCCGAGTCACTGGGATCTATGAGAATTGAGCCTCTCTTCAACAGATCCCTGTACCTCTCAAGGATGATATCGATGGTTGCGTCCAGGAGAGGATGCCCCGGGCATACGAAGGCCGCCAGAGGTTTGCCTGGCACGCTGATCAGATCCTTCTCGAAGCATATCCTCTCATACCTGGTGAGGACCGCCTCGCCCGTGCCTATCAGGCGATCTCTGTTTCTTATCATAGCAGGAACATGGCTTACCTCGTACCGCCTCGCCTCTCTCTCCTTTATGCTCCCGCCCAGGAGCCTGAAAGCCGTCAGGAAGAATGATGCTATGAAATGCGGCTGCAGCCTCCTGGCCTGTGCCCTTTCCATCTCCTCTCTTATTTGCATCACCTGGGTTATGTCCATGCTGTCGTGCACCAGGGCCCTCTCTTCTATCAGGGTGATGAGCTGCTGCCTATCCAGGGCCTTATATATCACCTGATTGAGACAAGCTCTAGCTTCTGGGCTATCGCCCTGCCTTATGGCATTTATGAGAAGCTCTCGCAATGACCTGTTATCGAATGTCACCTTCCCCAGGATATCGAA
>ENA-UPXM01006310-UPXM01006310.1-activated-sludge-metagenome-genome-assembly--contig:-NODE-6310-length-11059-cov-13.580880_pt1 | contig 11059 bp, 10 predicted proteins | sample MGYA00238178_ERZ772708 | MGnify/ENA primary metagenome ERZ772708 (study PRJEB29002, sample SAMN05720212) | activated sludge metagenome | isolation source: anaerobic digester from wastewater... | reverse complement strand
GTCTCGCAGGAGTTCGTGGGTTCGAATCCCATCCCCCGCACCAAACACCTTTTCTTGAGTTTGACCTACTCAAGGTTGTACCGTCGCCGTGTCCGGATGCCTATCACCCAGGAATATCTTGGCCGCGTTGGGATGGTCGGTACCGAGGCTCTTCTTGAGGGCTCATTGCTCCTGCCGGTAAACGTGATGATCAGGCAACCAATGAATATCCTAGACCTTGCCAGGGATCCCGGCAGCTGCGCAGAGGGAGGGTACGTAGCTGGCAAGGGTGCATCAAGTCCCGTGAGGAGTTTACATTGTCTTCATTGGTATATCCAAGGAATTCAAGAGCAAATCGATGCCACATCATCTGCAACTATATTATATATCACGATTAATGATGAATATAGAAAACTTTAAATAGTATCCTTTACTAATTAGATGAAAAACTTAAATCCTGGAGTTGAATGATATGGGGAAAGCAATATTGGATATATGGTTCAGAGACGAAAAGTGTAGGCCAATCTATAATCTTGAAGACAGGGAAAGGTGGGATTGGGTAGAAATCTATAATTGCATGGGAGAACTGGTAGGAGAACGAGTACGAATTCCTCCTAACGAGGCCCATGTAAGAGTTGAAGTCCCTCCTGGTTGCTACAAGATTAAAGGGTTTGTATGTGAGCATCGGTTGGGTTTAAATGAAGCAACGGATGCAGCTATTGCAATCGTCCAATGCGGTCAAGAGCAATGTGTTGATTTGATTTCGCCAACGATACAAACATGCGTTGAGAATGGTGTTCACGCAATCGTACAAAACGCAGCTACAATACCAGAGATTACTCCCGATGAGATAAAAATAGCTGTTAAAGTTATGCTTGCAGCAGCAAAAATATCTCCCAAAGAAATGACCCAGGAGATAGCAGCGAGAAGGGATTTCCTTGCAGATGTTAAGGAAGCGAGAAAAACGGTTATACCGCGATTTGACGCAACTTTAGATCTGCTAAAAACCGTTGACGTGCGGACCCTAAAGTAGGTCTAATTTGTCACTGCCACGGAGCTGAAACAAAGCCAATTCAAGCTCCTTGGCAGTGTATGAATTATGCTGCCACAGATATTTTCAGCTTAATTATCGATGCTGCATCGTGAGATCGTTCACGAGGGCGCCGTGAAGGTGAAGGTACAGAGGACGTATCTTCCCACCTCGCTCGTCAGGTTTAGGGTGAGTTCCCCCGCACCGAAGGCTACTGGTACCTTGCTGGCACCACCCTGGAGGAGAAGGCCATCCTCCACTATGGGGGCCCGGAGGGCGAGAGATTGGCCCGACTTTTTACCCGGACCGACCTCACGCTGATCGACCTCGTCTCTCAAGCTCCCCCTGGTCGTCAGGCCGATGACCGAGGGGGAGCTCCAGGAGAGGAAAGCCAGGATCTTCGAGCGCAATCGTCGAAGGTCCGAGGAAAGAGCGATATCTTTTGTAGCCAAACCCTTGCGGTTCTGACGAATGATCCAATGAATCTTCGTCTTGTTCAGCTTTATATCTCAGAATATGATTCCAGGATTTTATGGGGGGCAAGATAGCTTCAGGACTCTACACCTTTTCCATCGAGGCGATGACCCTTGCCCGGCTTCTCAGACGCAAGGCTTCCTATCTCTTTAATATGCACCAAATCTAGGCCTTGCATAATTCGACGGTTGACTTCGCAAAGCCTGGCTGGAGAAGCTGGGCCCAATGATTGCCGAAGAATCGACGGCTTAATGTCAGAAGATTTGACAGAGAACCTGGTGATCTCTCTTCACCTCCATCATTTCGGGCTCCCTCTTGCTGCAGACGTCTTCGGCTAATTGGCATCGTGGATAGAAAACGCAACCCCGGAAGTTGTTGTTTCCGCCATTTATATCAGCTTCGTGATGGCCGCAACCTCCCTGCAGATCGGGGGCTATCAGGAGCTTTGCGTAGGGATGCCTCAGATGGCTGAATATCTCTTCCGTCTCTCCCATCTCCACGATCTTACCCTTGTACATCACTGCCATCCGGTCGCTCATCTGCCTTACGACCTCCAGGTCGTGGGTTATGAACATGGTGGTCAGCTCCAAATCTCTTTTGAGTTCTTTCATTAGAGTAAGAATTTGGGCCTGGACGGAAAGGTCGAGGCCTGAGGTCGGCTCGTCCGCTACTATAAAATCGGGGTTTGACGCAAGAGCCCTTGCCAGAACGACCTGCTGGTTCTGGCCGCCGCTCATCTGGTAGGGGTAGCGGCGGGCGTGCTCGGGGTTCAGCCCAACGGCATCGATGAGATCCATAACCTTCTCTTCGATCTCCACCCTCCTCAAGCCTCCTTTGAGCCTTAGGGGCTCCACGATGCTCTTCTCAATCTTCATCCTGGGGTCTAGAGACGCGTAGGGGTTTTGGAATATCATCTGCATCCTGGGCCTGAGCCTTCTCATCTCCCTCGTTTTTATTCGCGTGATATCAATCCCGTCGAATACGATTCTTACCGACGTCAGCACTATCAGTCGGAGGATCAGCTTTCCGGCGGTGGTCTTCCCGCATCCGCTCTCCCCGACGAGACCGAAGGTCTCGCCCCGGTCGATCCGGAAGGACATGCAGTCCACGGCTTTAATGTACCTTTTTTTCAGCATTGGCCCTCAATGAGGTATCTCCTTTCTAAACCTCGGGTCCAGCTCATCTCGCAGGCCGTCGCCGAGAAAGTTGAAGGCGAGAACGGTGATCATGATAGCGAGGCCGGGGAAGATCATTATGTAGGGCGCCTTTCTCATAAATAGTCGGCCGTCGTCGAGCATCGACCCCCACTCCGGCGTTGGGGGCTGGACCCCAAACCCGAGAAAGCTGAGGCCTGCAGCAGCTAGAATCGCATAGCCGATCCCAAGGGTGGCTATGACGATTATCGGGGATAATATGTTTGGCATGATGTGGTGGACCAGAATGTAAAGGTCGCTCGCACCAAGGCCCCTCGCCGCCTCCACAAACTCCTGCTCCTTCACCGTGAGGATCGAGCCCCTCACCACCCTAGCGTAGCTTGTCCACTCCACGGCGATGAGGGCCATCATGAGGTTGAACATCCCTGGCCCCAGAGTTCCGGCGAGGGCCAGAGCGAGGAACATGCTGGGGATGGCGAGAAATCCGTCCACGAGCCGCATTATCAGATCATCGGCGAGACCGCCAAAGTAGCCCGAGATGGTCCCCAGGACGATCCCGATCAAGAGAGAGCCGCTTATTACGACGACGCCGACGAGGAGGGATATACGGGAGCCAAATACGATCCTGCTCAGTATGCAGCGGCCCATGTGATCAGTGCCGAAGGGATACTCCTTCGATGGCGGCTGGAGCCTGACCATTGGGTTGATCTCCGTTGGATCGTGGGGGGCGACCTGGGGCGCAAAGGCCGCAATAAAAATTAAGGCGACAGTTATAGATGATCCTATAAAAATATTTCTGTTTTTAATCCACGCTCTCATAACGTATCCTCGGATTTAGATAGGTATAAGATATGTCCACCAAAAGGTTCAAGGTGACAAAGATGACCGCGATGAAGAGGATGGACCCTTGGATCATGGTGAAGTCCCGCTGGTATATCGAGTCCACCACCAGATCGCCGATCCCGGGCCAGCCGAATACCCACTCGGTTACGACGGCGCCGTTCAAAAGAAATCCGAGATTCAGCCCCAGCATCGTTACCACAGGGATCAGCGCGTTCTTGATCGCGTGCTTTCCTATGACGATCCTCTCAGGGAGGCCTTTCGCCCTGGCGGTTATTATATAATCCTGGCTCAAAGCCTCCAGGAGGCTCGACCTCATCAGCCTGGTGGTGACGGCGGCAGAGCTGGTTCCCAGGGTGATAGCTGGCAGGATCATATGTTCGATGTCGCCTCCGCCATATCCCGCCACCGGAAGCCAGTCCAGATGGACTGAGAATAGGAGGATCAGGAGGAACGCCTGCCAGAAGTTTGGGATGGAGACGCCGATGAGGGCCCCCAGTCGGCAGAGGTCGTCGATCATGGTATTATGCTTTATCGCCGCCAGAATGCCGAGGGGGATGGATACGACAATGGATACGATCATGCTCACGAGGGATAGCTTCAGGGTTGCCTTGAAGCTGTTCGTGATGGCGTCTGCCACCGGCCTCTCCGAGATGAAGGAGTATCCAAGGTCGCCATGTAGAACTTTTTCCAGCCATCGGAGGTACTGGATGTGGATCGGCTGATCGAGGCCCATCCTGACTCTGAAGGCGTCTATCGCCTCTGGACTCGGGCTCCCCTCGGGGCTCATCAGGAGGATCTCCGCTGGGTCGCCGGGAGCGAGATAAGCCATGGAGAAGCTGACCATTGAGACGAAGAGGAGGGCGGGGATGATTAGAAGGACCCTCTTGAATATGTAACCCAGCATTCTAGCCTCTCGATAGCTATCGTTTTCTGATTCTCAGATGTCGACGCGGTTCTCTTAATTCTGGATGGGATGTAAATTCCGACGGATCTTATTCCTTTTCTCCCATTACGAGAAACGTCGGGTCCTTATGGGCGATTCTGTATGAGATAGGGCCGCGAGCGTTCTGAAACTGCCTTACCTCCTGCAGATATCTAAACGAGACGTTGGAGAGCCCAGCATCTTCGAAGAGGGAGCATATCCTCTTCGGTTTCGAGTCGCCGTAGAGGGGAAGCTCGCTTCGTATGGGATCATAATATTCGCTGAAGATCGAATAGAACGATGGCAATCTTCCCTCGGCGATGAGGGTTATCGCCTTTGACAGACCTTTTCGGAGTCGGACTCTTGGGGAGGGGTCGAACCATGCGCCGTCGATGGCGAGGACCCTACCCTTCGGCCTCAAGACCCTTGTCCACTCCTCCACCGCCCCCTTCGGGTCTGGAAGGGTCCATAGGAGGTGCCTGTTTACCAGGATGTCGACGCTATCATCCTCGAAGGGGAGCTTCTCGGCGTCTCCGCAGCGAAAGTCCGCATCTAAGGCCATCATCCTGGCGTTGCCTCTGGCCTTCTCGATCATCCCCGTCGAGATGTCTACCCCCGTCACCTTATGGCCCATCTCCGCAAGGATCAAGGCGAGAAAGCCGGGACCCGTTCCCACGTCCAGGGCCTTCAAGCCCCCGCTTGCGCTCAGGACGGACTTGAGCTCTCTCTTCCAGACTGCCTTCTCCTCTTCATCGAATCCGCAGATGCCGTTGGTGTAGGTCTGGCTTCTCCAGTCCCAATACTTTGAAATGGTCTCTTTGGCGTCCATGAATCCCCTCTCCATCATTCAATCGCTCATCCCACTCCGATCTCATGAAATCGACATGATCTGCGCCAATTGACTGTTTGTCCGTAAGAGTAATCGGAGGGGAACGGCCGGCTCCCGACCGTTCCGCTTCCATAGGTCATCAGGCCACGTAGACGTCCTCGGTGAGGACGGGCATCTCATTCGGATATATCTCGAAGCCTCCGACCCGTTCGCTCAGGCCAACCAGCATCCTATCGTAGAATAGGAAGATCTCCGGGGAATCCTGGAGGACCCGTTCCTGGATGTCTCTGTAGATCCCCTCTCTTTCCTCCTTGTCGTGGGTTGTTCTCCCCATCTCAATGAGGTCGTCGATGCCGGAGTAACGGGTATATCCCGCCTCGATGCCTGTAGAGAGGAACTGCTGGGAGACGAAGTAGTCGGGATCTCCGTTGGTTGCAACTCCGTAGGCGTAGAGGGAGAGGTCGTAGCTTCCATCGCTCATAGCCGATCTGATGGCTGCGGCTTCGAGGGTCTCCACCTTCGTCTTTATTCCGATCCTCTCCAGCTGAGCTGCGATCATCTCTGCCGAGGGCTTATTTGCTGGCCTGCTGGTGTAGGTGATTATGGAGAGCTCGAAGGGCTCATCCTCGTAGAGCCATGCCTCTCCGCTCCATGTGAGACCTGCATCCTCCAGCAGCTCTTTTGCCTTTTCAGGATCGTAGGGGTACCCTTCGAGATCGTCGTTTGAGGACCACGGATAGTTTGAGGGCCAGAAGCTCTTAGCGGGAGTTCCAGCGACGCCCTCTAAAGCCGTATCCACCAGCTCCTGGCGGTCAATGGCATAGCTTATCGCCTGTCTGACCTCCATCTGATCGAGGGGTGGCTTAGCCGTGTTTACAAACATGAAGTAAGTCCGCATGGTGTCCTTCGAGACCACCTTGGTGGCAGGATCGTCCTCGATCGTCTCGTACCACTGTGCAGGTATAGCCCATGCGATGTCTACCTCGTCCCCTTCGAGCATCAGAGCCCTGGTCTCGGGTTGCGATATGTAGTGTACGATCGCTCCATCGGATTTGACTGGCCCGTTCCAATAGTTTTCGTTCTTGTCCAGGGTGAGGCTCACGTCCTTCTCGTAGCTTGCGAACTTGAAGGGACCCGTGCCCACAGGCTCTTCGTCCAGATCTTCTGCGGCGGGACTTACGATGCAGGCGAATCTGATGTCGGCAAGGGTCGAAAGGGTCGGAGCATACGGCACCTTAGTGACGATCTTGATGGTATAGTCGTCGATGACAGATACGGAGTCTACGAAGCTGTACTGGTCGTACCAGCGGTTTTCTGGATCGTTCTTAACCCGGTCGATGGAGTAGATCACAGCATCGGCGTTTAATGGGGTGCCGTCGTGGAAGACTACCCCTTCTCGGAGATGTACGATCCACTCGGTCTCGCTCGCCAGCTCGTATCCCTCCGCAAGCTCAGGAACGAGGTTCATCTCCGTATCGTAGCTGAAGAGGGTCTCGTAGACGCCCGCCTGCCTCATGTACCAGCCTGCGTATTCGAAGGCGGGGTCGAGCCTTTCGCCTGGAGAGAAGGGCATCACCAATCGAAAATCCTCGGCGAAGGCCGCCGGCATCGGCGCCAGCAACAGCGCCGCGATCCAAAGGACTTTCATCTCACATCTCTTAAGCATGAAATGCCTCCTTGTTCACATCATTATCCTTTTTATTAATAAATGCTCTGATCTTTAAGAAAAGACTATCTACTTTGATGCTATAATGGATAACATAGAGGTGACGAGGAGATTGTGACGGACTTGGTCGTGGTCATGCTGGCGACGGAAGGGTTCGCCCTTTCGGCTTTTGTATATTACCTCGATCACAAGTGAAGAATGTATATGCTGCAGAATGGAATCTCCCAGGAGGAGCCCCTTGATGTCAGGCTCGATAGGCGGCTGTTTGGCGGCCTATTTCTCCTGCTGACGGGCATCGCCCTGGTTATATTCCCCAACGTCGCATCGTCTGCGGGGCTTGAGGTCAGTCCGACCACGAGCCTTATGTTAATAGGAATTTTGGCCCTCTCTGCAGGCCTGGCCACGATACTCGGATACTGCATACTGAAGAGAGGCCTCTCCTCCTTGGCAGACCGGGGTCGAAAACTCTAGTGTATTAATATTATACGATTAAAACTTAATTAATATGCGCATCATACCGATAAGTTCATACGCAATGGGAGGCCATAAGATGCAGAGCTTCCTGCCCCCAGTCCGAACTCCGAGGCTAATTGTTCACCACAACTCATCCGTCACCGTTTCGTGAGAGGGCCGGGGCAGGAAGATCTCCTCAGCTTCGAGAACGTTGGAGTACCGTCTCGCCCCGAGAGCTCTCCGGCAAGATAAATCCGTACATTGCATAACTCCCTAATGTCGGGGAGCCGGGAACGCTAGGCGGAACCCTGGAGCATTTGAATTCTGAATTCTGTTATTTATACATAGCATGGACACGAATCTTGCTAGATGTATGCACGACATGGGGTCGGAATTTACCGATGTATAATCTTGTCATATATTTCAGATATGAAATGATCCAGAGCTGAGGCTTTAAGATGCCTGCAGCCGGGGTGTGGTGATGGGATTGACGAAGATAACGATAGAGGGTCTAATCTTCAGTTACGGCAAGACAAAGATCCTGGACGGCATCGATTTAGCCGTCGCAGGCCGGGAGGTCCTCAGCCTCGTAGGCCCCAACGGCTGCGGGAAGACGACCCTCATCAAATGCATCTCCGGGATCCTCAGGCCCCGGGGGAGGGTCTTTTTGGGGGAGAGGGCCGTGGCGTCGATGACCAGGCGCGAGGTGGCTCGGTACATCGGCTACGTCCCTCAGTCGACGACGAGCGTCCTTACGACGACGGTTTTCGATACCGTCCTGATGGGGAGGAGGCCTAGGATGGGATGGACGGTCTCCGACGAGGACCTCGACCGGGTCGTCGAGGTGATGAAGCTCCTCCACGTCGAGGAGTTTGCCCTCCGGGACTTCTTGGAGCTATCAGGCGGCCAGAAGCAGCGGGTCCTCATCACAAGAGCCCTGGCCCAGGAGCCGGAGGTTCTCCTCATGGACGAGCCGACCTCCAACCTGGACATAAGGCACCAGCTGGAGGTGATGGAGACCCTCAGGTCCCTCGTCAAGAGGACGGGGGTCTCCGCCATCCTGGCGATCCACGATCTCAACCTCGCCGCCAGGTACTCCGACACTCTCGTGATGCTGAAGGACGGGAAGGTCCACGCCAGAGGCGATCCCTTCGCCCTCCTGACGGAGGAGAATATCAGGACGATCTTCGGGGTCGAGGCGGCGGTGATAAGGAACCTGGACCGGCCATATGTGGTGCCTCTCCGATCGCTGGATGGTGAAAAAGCGTGAGAGAATTTGAGAGGGTCTGATGGCGCGATTGAGAGATTGCTGCGGGTTGGACCCCAGATTGAAGAATCTTTCTCGCCTCCGAGACGAAGGGTCAAGGTGCGATTGGGGCAGACTAAACCCGTGCGAGCATCGAATCTGTGATCAGGTTTCGGTGGGCCTCAGTAACGATTTCGCTGTCTCCAATATCGACGATCTTGCCCTCTTCCATAACTGCAATCCTGTCGCTCATATGCCTGACTATTTCCATATCGTGGGAGATGAATAGGAGGGTCAGATCGTATTCGTCTTTCAGGTCTTGAATCAAGTTAAGAATCTGGGCCTGAACGGAGACGTCTAAAGAGGCGGTGGGCTCGTCTGCAACGATGAAATCGGGGTTTATGGCCAGAATCCGAGCCAGAACGACCCTCTGATTCTGCCCACCGCTCAGCTGGTGCGGGTAACGGTTTACATGCTCGGGGTTGAGCCCAACCGTTTCTATCAGTTCCAAAACCCTATCCCGTATCTCACGCCTGTTAGACTTGCCTCTAAGCCCCAACCGGAAGGGCTCTGCAATGCTTTCCCCGATCTTCATTCGAGGGTTCAAAGAGGAATCGGGATCCTGAAAGATCATCTGCATGCGAGGCCTTATTCTTCGAAGCTCCCTCTGGTTCAACCTGGATATATCAGTCCCATCGAAGAATATCTGGCCAGAGGTCGGCTCTATCAATCTCAACAGCAACCTGCCAAGGGTGGTTTTGCCACACCCGCTCTCTCCCACCAGCCCGAGGGTATCACCTCTTGCTATGTGAAAGGAGACTCCGTCTACGCTCTTTACGCATTGCTTTTTAAGCAGACCTGAAGAAAAATACTTCTTAAGGTCGCAGACCTCGATCATGTGTATAGGAAACACCTCACAGATTGCCCATCATCCGCCGGAGTTATCTCCGGATGTTTAAATTTACATGCCTCCATCGCAAAATCGCATCGTGGACAGAACCGGCACCCGGATGGGAGGTCTATGAGAGACGGGCTCGACCCTCTTATGGGCTTCAAACCCCTGCTGGGCAGGGAATTTATAAAACCACGTGTATAGGGATGCATGGGATTTTTCAACACATCCCAAACCTTCCCTACCTCCAAGATCTCTCCCGCATACATGACCGCCACTCGGTCGCAGATCGATGCTGCTACATTCAGGTCATGAGTTATCATCAGCATCGATTTGTGCTCAGTGACACCTTTTAGCAGCTGGACGATCTGAGTCTTCGTCTTGGCATCTAGCCCTTTGGTGGGCTCGTCAGCTATTATAATGGAGGGATCGCACGAGAGACCGATGGCGATCATCGCTCGTTCTTTCATTCCCCCGCTGAACTCATGAGGGTACTGGTCAGCCCTCCTCTCGGCATCATGTATCATCACCGACCTGAGGATCTCGACTGCTCTCTTCTTGGCCGCCCTTTTATCCAAACCCCCATGGAGACGTATTCCCTCGGCGATTTGATCTCCCACCCTCATGACGGGATTGAGCGAAGTAGTGGGGTTTTGAAGAATCATGGCGATCTCTCTTCCCCGTAGCGACCTCATATCCTCCTCAGCCAGCTCCAGAATATCGCGGCCCCTGTAAATAATGCGTCCATTTATTTGAGCCGAGGAGTCTAGCAGACGGACTATGGACATGCCCAACACGGTCTTTCCACAGCCCGTCTCTCCAATCAGCCCCACCTTCTCAGAATCCGCTATTTGGAGGTCGACATGATCGACGGCCTTTACCAACCCGTCCGGGGTGGGGAAATACGTATTAAGTTTATGAATGTTCAGCAGATTCATTGTTATCCTGATTCAAGTAGTATGTAATAAATATTCCCATCAAGAATGTAATAAATATTCCCATCAAGATACATAATCAGGTCGTGTACTTGCATAACTGAATAATTTAGATATTAGCACCTCCAACTATGATTAGGTGTAGGATGGAGGAAAAGCTGGATTTATCTAAATTCTGGTGCTGGGAGGAGGATTGCCCCGATTATGGGAAAACTGGTGCTGGAAATATAGTTTTGAAAGAACGATACGGGAAGGATAATAGAGCTCGTCTCAAATGCAGGACCTGTGGTCATTGCTTCAGCGATACTCATGGAACGCCGTTCTTCAGCCTAAACACATCGATAGATGAAGTCTGCCGAACGTTGGCGCTGATTCCCGAAAAAGGAAGCATTCGCTGTGCGGCTCGGGCATCCGGCCATAGCATTAGCACAATCTGCAGGTGGATAGATATCGCAGGCAAACACTGCAAAGAAGTGAATGATTATTATTCATTGGTCATCGGTTAAGCCAAAAAACCGTAATGAATTGCCCCCCGATAGCGGTTCTTTGAGACAGACAGTTAAAAATTTATACGATAACTCTATTCTCCTTCACGTTTAGATACCACACACAGGGCATTTATCACATCGTTTTTCA
>ENA-UPXM01006296-UPXM01006296.1-activated-sludge-metagenome-genome-assembly--contig:-NODE-6296-length-11073-cov-9.065892_pt1 | contig 11073 bp, 8 predicted proteins | sample MGYA00238178_ERZ772708 | MGnify/ENA primary metagenome ERZ772708 (study PRJEB29002, sample SAMN05720212) | activated sludge metagenome | isolation source: anaerobic digester from wastewater... | reverse complement strand
TATATCAACCTCCCTCATTTTCAGCGTATACTCACGCAAAACAGTATTATAAAATTAGAGAGTGAAGAACCTTGAGAATCACATAATATGCAGCGTCATGGGGAAGAAAGAGGTGTCATGAAAGAAAATAATTTTTTAGGAGTACAACATACGTGCGTACGTATCGTAGCTTAAAATATCCGGTAGAACATAAAAACCATACACGATGGAGAGAACAGTCAAAACTAAAATCGAAGGTGATTTCTCATTTGTCCTAATTGCCTCTGTGTTTTTTCCCATAACTAAATCCCATTTCTAAAGAATAGAATTTCATTTATACCTATTTTTGCAAAGAATGAGCATACAGTTTGATTTTTGTACCGTTTTCATGCATCTTTAAGATACCTATGATCTTTTTTTCATATATGTATCCTATCCCGGATAATTAATTATATCATCCATACTAACACTAAGTGATGGTTCAATCCAAGGAGAGAAGGTCATTCTGTTTTTCTCTTACTTGAGACTATTCTTTAGCCACTGCTCCTTTGTAAAATACGTAAAATGTTCTGTTCTCACATCTCCCATCAAAGTACATGGTCTATTTTCTTCAGTATGATGGTATTTAAAACCGCACTTTTCCTGACAACGTTTAGATTTTTCATTTTCATCATAATAACCGCACCACATTGCTGTACAGCCTAAATCTTCAAAGGCGTGCTTCTGTAATGCTCGTACTGCTTCAGGAATGTATCCATTCCCCCAGAAAGGAACGCCAATCCAATATCCGACTTCAATCTCAGTATCATTGGCTTTTGTATATGACTGGACAGGAGGGAATAAACCAATGCTGCCTATAGCCCGATTATCTTCTTTTAAGCAAACCGCATAAGTCTCATCAGCGGACAATACACTGCGTATAATATCAAGGCTGTTTTCCACACTTGTATGCACAGGCCATCCGGCTATAGGACCAACATCTGGATCCTTTGCATATTCATATAAACTCTCTGCATCCCTATCCTCCCAAGGACGTAAAATAAGTCTTTCTGTTCTGAATTCCATAATATCATCTCCAAATTATTCCTGTTCTAATATAGTGACCCTCCTGTATCGCTGCAAATGTTGCAACTGAGCAGACAACTACTGCACTATATTTTAGGTCAATAACCGATAGTGTCAGTGGTAAGATAAATAATAATATTCCTGTAACCTTATTCATAATCGTATGTAAAGCCACGAACTTCTTTTTTATAACATATCCGGAGATAACATTGGATACTTTGATAAGCAAAATAATGAAAGTACATACATAAATCCAAGATGCAATATCAAGTACAGGAAACAATTTTATAAGGCATACTACCACAAAAACAAAATCCGCAACCGAGTCCAACTTGGAGCCAAACTCACTGGCAGAATTTGTTTTCCTTGCAACTGTTCCATCTATCATATCCGTTAATCCTGCAATTATATATAAAACATAAAATGTGAAAGAAAGTGCAGGACAAAAAAGCAATACAACGCTACAAACGATTCTAACGGTTGTTATGATATTTGCTAGGTTAATCATGCATTTCCCCCTCTCTTCAAATTATCGTTGTACAAGGAGTCAGTATGATATCAACAATCTTTTCAAAATGAGGATCTAACTTAATTTTTTTAAAAATTGCCTTGATAGATAGGAGCATTATAATTTAGAATTAATATACTTTCCTGCTAAAGAAGAACAATAAAACTGAAAAAACTTATTAAAGCCTTTACTCCGGATGGAATACCCCCTACATCATATTGTAAGTTTGTCTTCAAATCGATGTATTAATGAACAGTACCCTGGATAAAAATGGCTTTAACCATAGAAATCAAAACTATTCTATTTTATAGTTTTGGTCCTTTGTGGTTATACATTTCTTGACATTTCCAGTTTATATATATGTTTAATGCAATATTTATCTAGGGATTATTATTTCAACAATTGGAGTAGTTTCAATTTTATTAATAATAGGCGTGTACAAATCAACTTCAACTTTTGTTGTTTCAATTGAAACAACAAGAGCATATCTTATTTTATTGTCATATTTGCCAAGATAACCTCTTTCACGCCACCAACCGATAACCGGATAAACTGCAACATAATTTGCATCACATAAATTTACAGCTGAGTCTTCACAAAAATCCGAATGTATTGAACCAACATCGCGATTTCCAACACCCAAATACCAATCTCGACTACTTCCATCTCCACTATCTTTTATGTCATCACCACGCATCTTAATATTAACACGTTTTTTGAAACCTTCTATTGTTTCATTAGAGTTGATAACATCAAACCTAAGACCACAGGAAGGGTATCTATATTTATCTTTCCAACCGACTTCTCCAGGACCTGGTTCTATAAAATAGGAAAGAGTAACCCTTATTATTGCTTTTGTCTCTCCTAAAGACTGTAATACTTCTTTTGGCCAAGGTATATCGTGCAAGTGCATTTCATTCATATGATTTTTGGTAAATGGTTGTAATTCACCTTGTACAATCAAATTCACCGAATTATCGACACACTGAATAGCTTTTGACAAGTTAGGAACACCATAACCACAAGTACGCAACAACTGTTTTCTGCCTTTTGTTTTGGTATCTACTTCGCAAAACTGTCTATGCATATTTTCAGTCCATCTTGCGGAATGCACTAATAAAGCTCGTACTGTTTCAGGCCATATACCAGGATATTCTGCATAAATCTGTGCTGCCATCCATGATGCTTGTGCGGTAGCTGAACTCGTTCCCCAAATGGTTGAAAATTGACGTACTGAATGTTTGTGATATGTAGTTAAAAGAGATAAATCATCGCACTCAGTATAGTCTATGTTATTTGTAGCCATATTACCGCCATCTAAAAGTATTTCAGGTTTAACTGGCCATTTATTACTCCACGTTACAGAAGTAGAACTATACGGCGACAATTGACCTAAACCAGCAACTGGACGGAAATGCTTATAGCTAGAGTCTGAAATTTGAATATTATTTGATATCGCTCCAACAGTGACAGCGTTCCAAGATTGCCCTGGATTTTCAACTCCATGAAGAATACTCGAATCAGGATAGTTATTATAAGTTAGTTCTTCGGGAAATACATTTCCTGCACTAATAAAAAACAAGCGCTTTTCGCCGTTTTCGTTTGCGCCTGATGTGATACTATCCACAGCAGCAGACCAAGAAGTAGGGCTACCGTCTTCTGTATTGAAGCTTGGAGCAGTTACAGCCATACATAATGTTCTATCCGCTGTTGGATTAGATATTTCCGCCAATGCAACAGCTTGTTCAGTAATTGCCCCATATAACTCTATTGGATTTGCACCTTTTGGTGGCAAAATTTTAACAGACTCAATTTTATGGTTGATGACTAGCTTATTTGGATCTATCAATTTATCTTTTAAATTATTATATAAAGCTACTCCCGCCATTTCAGTCCCATGCCCCATATGGTCAGTTGCTCCCCACGGATCATTAACAGCTTGTACTGTTGTTGTATCTTTTATCGCTGGAGCAATTAAAGGATGTGAACTGTTTAGACCTGTGTCTAGCAGACAAATAAAAGATTTACTGTCCACAAATTCTGTCCGATTCAACAATTCTTTAACCCATTCCTGTTGTTCTGCACCAGAAAGTTTATCAAAGAAACTCGTAGGTTCAGGTGCTCTACGAAATTCAGTTATATATTCGCAACAACTGATCAGCATAGATAATTGAGATTTATTCGCCTTTATCAGGTGAACTATTCGTTCCGGGAAAATCAATTTGTTATGATCGATATCTATTTCCAATGTTCTGCAACATTCTGAGATATTAGCTAAAGCATCTTTAACGGATGAATCATCATATCTAATCCATACTTCACACCATTGAGCAACTCCGTTTGGAATATCCTCTGGTTTTCCTATCCAAAATGAATCTAGCATTGCAACTCTTATATCTTCAATACTACGAACTAAATCATTATGCTTTGGAATTCCTTTTTCAGTAACTTCCGATGAATACGCTTCAATTTTTTTAATAAAAAATGATTCCTTTCCCGCAGGAATATATACTGTTGCTTTAATTGTTTCCGTTTCTTCATCAGATTTTACATTCAAAAGGCGTATGCCCTGAGTTCTGTTTTCTAAGCTTTTAATTGCTAAATCATATTTAGCAGCACTAGAAAACTCAAGGTACACACCTTTTTTATATCTTATTGCAGCTACTTGCTTTTGAGTTGCTGAACGCTCGTAGCATTCGTTCAATTTTTTCTCAATAAATTTAGCATGTGCCTTACTATTATTTCGTACGGGATAATTTTTTCCGACTGGCGTTGGTCGTGAACCATACGAAAATGATGCTTCTGTATTTTTCAAAAATATGTTCTTTTTTTCAACTGCCAATAGTTAGGCCTCCTTTCCAGAGTGTAATGTTAATCGTTCCTTGACTAAGTTCAGCATCTTGGATTGCGTTATTTTTTTATCATCCAATATAGAATCCTTAATGGCATCCTCACATACTCTGATTATTTCAGCATGACTTAATACAAGCGACTCCTCAATTAATTCAGTCGATGGAACAAAATCATTTTGATAAACTGATAACTTATATTGATACAGACGTTTTACTTCGCTTTCAGTTGGCATTGAATAATGTAAAACATCATCGAAGCGCCTAAATAATGCCTGATCCAATAATTTTTGGTTGTTTGTTGCTGCAACAATAATGCTCTCAGATGAATCTTGCTCTATGAATTGAAGAAAAGAGTTTAGTATTCTTCGCATTTCTCCAACTTCATTATCCAAGCTCCTATCTGCTCCAATCGCATCAATTTCATCAAAAAAATAAACACCAATTGAATTCTCAATAGAATCAAAAATCTGTCTCAATCTCGAACTAGTTTCACCCATGAATTTTGTGACTAACTTATCCATTTGAACTGTATAAAGTGGCAACCCTGTTTCAGAAGCTATTACTGAAGCAGTAAATGTTTTTCCAGTTCCTGGCTTCCCTTCAATAATAATTTTACGACGGTTACTCATCCCATAACTTCTCAATTTGTTTCTATTTTTAAATTCATTTAAGATTCTTTTTATTCTATCCTGAATAGCGTCAGATACAATTAAATCCTTCAATCTTTCAGTTGGAACTGCCATTGTCAGCATGGGATTATTGTTCATCTGATTAAAACGAAGTATATTCGCTTTGACATTACCTGTTTTTTCAGCCAGTTTCTTCAATTCCCGAGCAAGAGTTTCATGGTTAAGTTTGGCCTCATAAGCAGCTATTTGCAATACTATAGTTTTGAATTTCTCATTGTCATTATCATTATGAGCTTTAATTAAGCTTTTAATTTGATCTGCAGTAGCCATACGCAACACCTCCTTGCACATAATTATAGATTGCTATATCAAATTTTTTATGCTGACAAAAGTCAATTGATCCTACATTTTTACCAAAATGTAAAAGTTGTAGCGATGTGTTTTTCGTTATATTACCATAAAATTCTTCAATGCTGCTTTAATTGCTTCTACCTTTTCAGGTATTGAATATTTCCTTGAATTTTTCAATTTCTCTTCTCTATTTGGAGCATCAAACATTGGTAATCCCAAATCTCTTTTTTACCTCTGCAGTATAAGCCTCATGCACTTTGAATTCATACTTGCTTTCTACATCTATTGTATCATTTTATAGGCTACTTTTTCGCCTGATCTATAATCCTCAGCTTTTTCCGCTATTTTCCCGTCACCATAACTAAACTCCAGATTTACATTGATATGTGTGTCAACATTTTTGTGGGAAAGAAGTACAACCGTCTCCACATGACTAAAAGCGCCCGTTTGAATGTCTTAAGTGTATTTTTGAGTTTTCTCGTTTAAGGAAACACGTCCACTATTCCAAGTCGAGTGCTCGATTTCGATGTTTAAGAAAAAAAGTCCATTTAGGGTTATATTACTGCTTCCCTGTTGGTTTGCTCATAATATTGTACCGCTTGTGCATTGTATTGCTGATCGCAACAAGGATTATTGCACTTTTCTCTTTGAGTTCGTGATATATGTTTCTTCTGTAAAAGCGCCCTTGTAGACCTCCTCATCAAGGAAGCCCAAAATCTCTTTGAGCTTTTTCTTGTCTGTAGGGATAATCAGTTTCTTGTTTTCAACGGTAATTTCCAAGCCGCAACTCTGTGCCAACTTCTTAATTTTAGCAGCGGTGTTGTTCTTCAGAACGCCTGAATCATTTATCGCTGCAATTTTTCGGCGTATCCAAGTATCAGCCAACGACTGAAACTGGTCTTTGTCAGCAATGCTCAACAAGTCCAATCCGCTGAAGCTTTGAACTTCGGTATCGGTTGCAGAGCGATAATATTCGCTCAAATCAAAGATCTGGCGAGCATAAAAATACGAAGAGAATCGAAGTTCCGTTTGGGTGAATACACAATCGATTGTATCTGTAATCCCAATGCCCCATCGGTTCTCTAGAATGAAAGTGTCTTTGTCATAGAACAGGCTGAATTTTTTAGTGGAAAGATACTGCTCCTTACGGAAACGCTGAAAAGCAACGGTGAACACCTCGGTGTTATCAGACTCAGATCGTTCACCGATAAAAATCGCTCTAATATCTGGCTCTGATTCTTTGTCGTATTCAAAGGTCTGTAATCCGAGCGGATTTCTGACCGCATCAGTAATTACCTCAGGAAGGTGAAAATTGCAGATGGATAAGCCTTCGTCTTCGTTCGGCTTATAACTACCGTCGAAAGGGACAATTTGCTTACCCAAAAGTAATGGCACTGCGGAATCTGAAAAACTACTGCAAATCGCTTCTTGCGTAGTTTTATCTACTTCCAGCAATTGAACTGGATTCTCATTTCCATCGTTCAAAAGAACCATAATTGAGCAGTTGTTAAACATCCTATTTTCCCCCTTTTGTATCTATAAGCAGTTTTTCAAAGACTCTTATTACCGTTTTTACATCGGCTTTATTCCGAATTCGCTGTCGCTTTGAAATAAGAATATAATCCCCCACTCCAGTGCTTTCTGTTTCTATTTCATAGAAGTGATAGCCTGCAAAGAACAGGAGGATGTTAGGTAACGCCATGATTGCTGGAATAATAACTAAAACAAGCATAATTCCAACCACCATAACAGAAACTATATGATAATCTGACATAACCATATATGCGAACGGTAAAACATAGGCAATCACATATGCTACTAACCATGAATCCTTTGAAATGATTTTTGAAACATTAATACTTTTAACCGGACAGTTATTCTTTCCAAAGTAAAAGCAAACAGCAAACAAAACTGTCACAGCTACAGCAACTCCGAGCAGGATGATCGGAATATTCCAAGTCTTAAATTCAAGATACCAAGCCAATGCCGTCATAATAGCTAGCGGGACAGCGTTCGCAAAGTTGTAAATTGCTCGTTGAAATCCATTTGCCACTATTTTTCTCCTATATTTTTATTCCACACCTAAAGCCTTAAATACAGCTTCATGTGGAGTTGAGTAGAATATCAGACTGAATGCGCCAATGAGGTCTGACGGAACTGTGCCGAGTTCAGCGGCTGATGTTATAGGTATCAGTACCTTCTTCGCTCCGGCATCGAGGCAGACTTGCAGGACGCTCGCCAGCTCCTCGACTTTGAGGATTGTTCCGCTAATACTAATCTCGCCAAGAACAGCTAAACTTGATAATGTTGGCTTGTTTAAGGCACAGGAAGCAAGCGCAATAACAGATGGCAATGTCAGATACTTCGTCATTCCGATGCCGTTAAGGTCTTGGTAGTTTATGATGTAATCCTTGGTGGTAGTGCTAAGCTGCCCACTAATATGGTTACCATTCGCCTTCAGATAGTTGAATGCGGTGTTTGTAGCTTCTTTTGCGTCACGGTCGGAGCCAAGCCCGGTGCGTTCGAACTTGCCGTTGCCGGGAAGCATCTGCGTTTCAAGGCGGTATACACCTATCATACCGCTCTTGCCCTGCGAGATTGTGTAGACATTGCCTGGATTAATCATTCCTTCGGGGATTATCTTGCCGCCACCTTGCTCCGGAACGGAAACATAACGCTCCTCAAAAGTCTCGTTGTCGATGTAGGAGAAGTTCACATCGTAAAACTCCATGCCGCCAATTTTCTTAAGTTGCTCTTTAACACGGCGGCGCATTTCGAGGGCGAAAGTTAGGATTTCCTTGATATCTTCTTTATTGAACTCACCATTAGGATAGAGTAATTTAGTTAAGCCAGACACCATCTTCCTGACAGCGATAACATCACGCTGATTCAGGTTGTTACCAAAACGAAAGTATTTATCGCAGACATCTCCGAACGGCTCTTTCCGCATCTGTCGCATAAATTCAGCGAGGTAGTCGGTGATAAAACCGTAACCGTCGGTGAACGATTCTGGGCGGTACTTTGGAATTTCCCAACCAGGGATATAACAGTGCATACGGTCAAGAAATGCCGTATCATACGCCATCGCTTCAGGAAACGGATCAAAAAGGTGCGAGGTTTTCAGCAGCACGTCCACGCTCTGGTTGATGTTACCCACGAAAGCCATTGAGGCGGAAGCCGCCTTTTCCTCCTTGCCTCTGGCAAATGAGCCAGAAGCCATATAGTCTTTCATTATCTGAACTCCATCTTTGTCCTTGAAGGTAATGCCAGCAACTTCGTCGAAAGCCACGCAGTCCCACAAACCCACAAGACCGACTTGCTTGCTCGACATATTGTAGAAAAGGTTAGCGACGGTGGTCTGTCCACCGGACACGAGGATAGAGTTCGGCGATATTTCTTTATAAAGGTGGGACTTTCCCGTACTGCGAGGTCCAAGCTCGCAGAGATTGAAGTTGTTTTCAATAAGTGGAAGCATCCTGGCGAGTTGCAACCACTTCTCGCGATCGGTAAAGCGGTCGGATTCAATTCCAGTGGAACGTAGCAGAACAGTTATCCACTCGTTTTTTGTAAAGGCACGGCGACCGTTCTTGATTTCGTCCATGTCAATATGGGGCATTTGGATCGGCGTCACCTTCATGATGCGAATTGGAGTGGACTTTTTGTCTTCCTCGATGTATTCATATTCAAGTCCGATAATGCACCAAATACCGCCACAGAGCAGGCGATCGTATTTCGATACATAGTCTGAAGAAATGGGAATGTTTCGAACGCCAAGGTTTGAGAAATCGGCTTCATAGCGGTCCAGTTTGATATTCAAGCTAACCGTAATGCGGTCGATGACCGTGTAACTGCCGCGCTCGCGGAGCGACGACAGCACTTTTTGTGCTTCATCGGGACGTACGAAATTCTCTGAAAGAATTCGTTTAACGTTCGCAACGCCACTTTCAATAATTTGAGGGTCATCAGAAGAGCAATACTGCCCAAGCAAAAACTCTAAGACATAGACAGGTACATTTGCGCCTTCTTTGATAGCCTTGGTCAGGTCTTTGCGAACAATCTTTCCGTCGAAATGCTCACGCAGTTTTCGATAAATGACTTCATTTGCGTCATCTGTTTCCGGTGTGTATTGGGTTGAATCTATATCCATTGTGGAATCCTCCTTGTGCTACAGATCAAAGCCGAAATCATCGGCAAACGCTATGTCAATGCGGAACTCGACCTCTTCTGGGGCATCGGTATCGTTTGCAATGACAAGGCGGTATAATTTGTTTTTGTTGTACTGCGCCTGCTTCAGTGTAAATCTTACGCGGAACACGCGGTCTGAAGCATTATTGCTTGTTCTGTCAGCAATAACCGTCTGGAAGTCACTAACAGATGCGCCAACCTCATCGGTAAAATACAAGGTGTAATTGCACGGCTGAACCTTATCGCCAATTGGCTGCTTTTGCAGGAAATCGAGTGAGAACATCAAGTTTGATACCTTGCGGCTTTCGGATATGAGTGAAAGCCCCGGATTCTGTACCTCGACATACTTCTTGTATCCAGTCCGCATTCCCTTATAAACGATGACCGGTACGACCATCTCCTGCATACTAATGCCACCATGGACGTAGTTCTCGCCGCCGCCCTGTACTTTGATACGGACTGTATCCTGCGGCGCGTAGCCTTTCATTGATTCGCCACCAATCGTACGATCTGTCTTAACGGGAAGGAGGTAATCGGCAGTCGTTTCGGGTGACACGAGGGCGTAACGCCGACCGAGTTCCAATATATCGCCGTTAAAGGTCTGGCGGGTGATTTTCTGGCTTTCTTCAAGTGGTTTGTAAGTATATAGGAATCCGTGGTCAGCGGTGATAAAGATGTTTACACCGCTTAGGTCATTTACGATAATCTTCACGATGGCGGTCAATTCTTCGATCGCATCGTTGCACGCCTCGAACACTTTTGTTTCGGTGGGAGCTTTATCACCTGTAGCATCAATCGTGTTGTGATAGACATAGATGATTTCTTTGCCAGCTACCAAGTCACGACGTTCCTGCTTCTTCATTTGGAGCAGATCTTTATAGGTAACCGCTACGCTCTCAGGGTTGGCGGTATTCAATATCGTACCCCGCTGCGACGTAGTAACTGTCGGATTTCCGTCCACAAATACATCTATCTTCTCATTGGCCGACATCTCTTTGCCAGGTAGGAGTGCTGCCATCCCGAATTTCGTAATGCTTGGGAACACCGCTTGCACCGCTTCAAGAGTCGACTTTCCTTTGGTGGCATGGCTGAGGGTCTCAGACAGCTCGGCGGCGACTTCATAGCGCAAGGCATCCGAAATCACTACGAATACACGGTTGCCTTTGCTCACGTTCGGGGAAACATACCGATTATAAAATCTCCGCTGTTCATTTATCTCTGAAACATAGCCGAGCATATCCAAGTCGTTAGCTATGGCTTTTGTCCAAGTCAGGGTGAGTTGCTTCAAGAACCACTCACGGTACAAGCCCTCGATTACATCTGAACACTTCTTCAAAGCATCTTCCAATAGTGCATTAGGACTTTTCAGGGTATTGCCAAAGCAGAAGTGGAAATGCCTATAATGGCTGTCCATCTCATAAGCGTCGGTTGTGTATAGCTTCCAGACCTTCACAGGTTCAACGATATGAAATCCGTCGATGTGCGAGAGGTAAAACTCTTGCAT
>ENA-UPXM01006294-UPXM01006294.1-activated-sludge-metagenome-genome-assembly--contig:-NODE-6294-length-11073-cov-18.517426_pt1 | contig 11073 bp, 7 predicted proteins | sample MGYA00238178_ERZ772708 | MGnify/ENA primary metagenome ERZ772708 (study PRJEB29002, sample SAMN05720212) | activated sludge metagenome | isolation source: anaerobic digester from wastewater... | reverse complement strand
TCAGAGCGGCGCTGAGGGCGCTCAACCCTCCCGAGGCGCTTTCAACCTCCGCGATTTACCGACGGCTTTGGCTTTGTTGTCACGATAATACGATATCTGATAGACTTTGAGAGATATGGAAACACCTTGAGAGCGGTTGAAGGGCTTTGCGTCAGGTTCTATTTTATAATCCCGCGTAATTCTCAGACAACAAAAGGAGTTGACATGCAATCTTTGGACAACAAAAAACAGGATTTGCCAAAAGATGAGCCAAACCCGCGCCCAGCGAAAAGGGACACAGTGGATATACCCATCATCCCGGGCGTCCCAAATAAGGCTCCAGCCGTCCTGGAGAAACCTTTCTGGATTTTGCTCATGGTTTTCTTGCTGGCGTTTCTGGTGGACCGCATCGTTTTTTATCACCAAACCGGCGCGCAGTGGGCGATATTCGTGAACACTTTGCTCGCGATTCTGTTCATATCTTCCGGGATGGAGCGCAAACGCATCCCTGTGCCGGCGATTCTTCTCGCCCTGGCAATTAGCGCCGCGGCGATTCTGACCATGTTCCGTTTGGAGGGGTTCACGCTTACCGCGCTGGTGTTCTTCAGCCTCTTCGGACTATTGTTGTTGGCTGTCAGCCTTCTGAATGGGCAAAGCTTCACCTACCGCATCCGGGAATACATTACCCAGGGTTTGCGTCTGGTAGGTTCGGTCTTGGTCGGGCTGCCGATGGGCTTGATACAGGCGGCGCAAACTTCCAGGGAGACGAAAAGAAGCGAGCCCGGCAGCGGTTCCAGGCGCGCTGGGGCGGTGTTGCGAGGAATCCTCATCGCGCTGCCGCTGGTTGGCCTCCTGGGGCTTTTGCTTGCCTCCGCGGACGCGGTTTTTTCCAGCCGCTTCTCCGCGCTGCTGGACTGGATTAAGCTGGATAAACCCGAAGAACTTGTTATGCGGTTTTTGTTTGTTTTAGGCTTAAGCTACGCTTTGTTCGGTTTCGTCTGGCACGCGCTTACCAAAACCGGTGAAAAGCTCCCGCTGGAACCTGATCAGCCGCTCGTGAAACCTTTCCTGGGGATGACCGAAAGCACGATAATCCTGACGGCGTTGAACGTTTTGTTTGCCGCCTTTGTCCTCGTGCAGATGAAGTATTTCTTCGCCGGCGCGCAGAATATTAACCTGGCAGGCTTTACTTACGCGGAATATGCCCGGCGTGGTTTTTTTGAGCTGGTGGTTGCCGCCATCCTTACGCTGCTTGTGCACTACGGGTTATCATCTTTTACCCGACGCGAGGACCGCGGACGGAAGACGCTCTTTTCATGCCTTGCCAGTTTGCTCTTGCTGCAAACCGGCGTTATGCTGGTTTCCGCTTTTCAGCGGCTCAGCCTCTACGAAGCTGCCTACGGCTTTACCCAATCCCGCCTGACCGCGCACGTGTTCATGGCTTTTTTGGGCATGGTTTTGGCGCTCTCGATAATTCTTGAGATTGCCCGCGCTTACAAGCGCCTGGCGTTCAGCTTGATGCTCGTTCTGCTGGCTTTCGGGCTGACGCTCGCTTTTTTGAACGTGGACCGCACTATCGCCAGGCAGAACATCCAGCATGCCCAGGCTGGCGGCAAGCTGGACCTGGCCTACCTGGCAGGCAGCGGGCTCTCTGAAGACGCCGCGCCCGAGCTGTTTGCCGCCTTTGACGACCCAGCCCTCAAACCGGAATTGAAAAACGCGCTGGGCCTGGCGCTTTCCTGCCGCTCGGCGCGCTTCAAACAAGACAATCCGGAAGCGCCTTATTGGGCTTCGTGGCATGCCTCCCGCGCCGAAGCGGCCCGCTTGTACCTCAGCCGCCAGGATGAACTGGCTGAATATCCGCTGGAAAAATTCCAGGAAGGGGAGGGTTTTATGATCGCGGATGAGATGTTCATCTGCGTATGGTCGGATTCCATGCGATAAACGGCGATATTGTAGTTCTCGTAAACGGAACGGCGCGCGGATTATTCCGTGTGCCGTTTTACTCTTCTTCCGTATCCTGTATAATGAAGATATCCTGTTGGTTATGATCAGATTGGAGGAGAGATGAAGATTTCTAAATTCGTCCGTATTTTCATTGTCCTGGGACTATTAACGCTCAGCGCGGCGGCGTGTGAACTGCCGTTCTCGCCGCCTTCCACGCTGGATGTTGTCCAGCAGCTTGCGCAAACGCAAATGGCTTTGAGCGCCACGCAGACTTCCCTCGCGCCTGTTCCGACAGAAACCGCGCCGCCCGCAACCGCGGAACCCACCCAAGACATAAGCCAGACGCAAGACGCGCCTGCTGCAGGTACCACCCGCTACACCTTCGGGCATTTTCAATTTGACATGCCCGATTACCTGGCCCAAAGCCTCAACTATACTATCGTGCCGGCCGCGATGGGCGGGGAAGAATCTTTTCCGGGAGACACCCACCCCGAATATCTCAGCATCACTTTTAATGGGTATATCATCCAGGACGCGTTTCATAACCCGGAAATCCAGGTTTATCCGGTGGCTGAGTTTAAGAGTATCAGCCAGGGCGCGGCGGATAAACTTGACGCCCTGAACAACTTATTGGGAAGCCGCCCGCCAAGCATCCCCTTTAATATGGTTCTACCTTTCCTGCCTTTTTGGAACGCCGGTCAAATCTTTAACGCCCAGGCAAAATTCCTGGATTCTCCATCCGGCTCGGGCATTCGCTATCTTTCCATGTATGCCCAGGCGATTTACCCGGTGGATAATTACAATATTTTCTTTACTTATCAGGGATTCAGCGCGGATAAAACTTACTTCGTCAGCATGGTTTTGCCCATAAACAGCGCCGCGCTGCCAATGCAGGCGGCTACCCCGGCTGATTATGAAGCGTTTATGAATGACTTTTCCAATTACCTGCAGACAACCAGCGCCGCGCTTAATGCCGAAGCGCCAGACCGCTTTACGCCCTCGCTGAACGCTTTGGACGCGATGATTGCCTCTATCCGGTTCATCCCATAGGCCGGGTGGGCCCAGCTGGTGCGTGCTTTTTCATCAGACCCACGCGGGGAGCCACAAGGCTCCCCGCGATTCATTCCGGCAAACCGCATCCCCGACAAAGCCGCTCTGCTGAAGAAATATCGGTTATGATTACGACATGTTCATCCCAACTACTCCCGAAGAACTTAGAAGGCTGAACTGGACGGAGCTTGACGTCGTCCTGGTCAGCGGTGATACCTACATAGACAGCCCATATTCCGGCGCGGCGCTGATTGGGCAGCAGCTGATGCGCGCCGGCTACCGCGTTGGGATTATCGCCCAGCCGGACGTGGGGAGCGCGGTGGATATTACCCGCCTGGGTGAGCCGCGCCTTTTTTGGGGCGTCACCGCCGGTGCGGTGGACTCTCTGGTTGCAAACACCACGGCGCTGGGCAAACCCCGCCGCACGGACGACCACACTCCCGGCGGCTTGAATGACCGCCGGCCGGACCGCGCGACGATTGTTTACGCGAACCTCATCCGGCAGCATTTTAAGCGCACCGCGCCGATTGTTTTGGGCGGCGTGGAAGCTTCTCTGCGGCGCGTCACCCATTACGATTATTGGTCAGACTCTTTGCGCCGGTCGGTACTGCTGGACGCCAAAGCCGATTATCTGCTTTACGGCATGGCGGACATGTCCGTGTTGGCTCTGGCTGAGGCCTTACGGGACGGACAAGACCCGCGCGGCTTGCGCGGATTGGTCTACGCCAGCGCTGAAATGCCCGCGGATTATCTGGAACTGCCTTCATACGAAGAGGTTTGCGCGGATGACGACCGCTTCATCGAAATGTTTCACATGTTCTACGATAATAACGACCCAATCAGCGCGCGCGGTCTGGCGCAGCGTTACGGGGACCGTTATGTGGTGCAAAATCCGCCGCCGCCAACCCTGACCACTGAAGAGATGGACGCGGTTTACGCGCTGCCCTTTGAGTATGCCGTGCATCCCTATTACGCGGCGCAGGGCGAAGTGCGCGCCTTGGAAACCATCCAGTTTTCCATCCCTACGCACCGCGGCTGCTACGGCGAATGCAACTTCTGTGCGATTGCCGTGCATGAAGGTCGGCGGGTCACCTGGCGCTCCAAGGCAAGCATCCTGGCGGAAGCGCGCGCGATGCGGGACCGCCCGGGTTTTCGGGGCATTATTCACGATCTTTCCGGCCCGACAGCCAACATGTACGGTTTTGAGTGCCATGTTAAGGCGCACCGCGGCGCCTGCCAGGATAAGAGCTGCATCTACCCGCAGGTTTGCCCGCTGCTCGGCCTCACGCATGCCCCGCATACCGGCCTGCTGAAAGCCGTGCGGCAGGTGGAAGGCGTGCGTAAGGTCTTTGTTGGCTCTGGTATCCGGCATGATTTGGTGATGGCGGATGCGGAACATGGCGCGAGTTACATGGAAGAATTGGTCGGGCACCACGTCTCGGGTCAGTTGAAGCTTGCTCCGGAGCATTCGCAGCCCGCGGTGTTGAGGCAGATGCGAAAACCCGGCACCGACAGCCTGCTGGCGTTTAAGCAGCGCTTTGAGGCAATCAACCAGCGGCTTGGCAAAGAACAGTACCTGACCTATTACATCATCGCCGCCCACCCTGGCTGCAGCGATGGCGACATGCTCGCGCTGCGTCAATTTGCCAGCGAAAACCTTGGCGTGCTGCCGGAGCAGGTACAAATATTTACACCTACCCCTTCCACTTATTCCAGCCTGATGTACTACACCGGGAAAGACCCCTTCAGAGGAAAGCCTTTATTCGTGGAGAAAAGTCAGACCGGTAAAATGCGCCAGAAAGCAGCGATAACCGGATGGGGGAACAAAGGCAAACCGCTGCCAGACCCCGACAGGCAGCCCGCGCGCAAGCCTGAGCGGGCAGAAAGCCAGCGTCCGGAAAAGCCGCGAGCGCATGCGGACGAGCAAAAAGCCCAACGCGCGCCAATTATCCGGGAGGAAACACCCCTGAGCGCCCGCGATAACGCGCCAGTGGTGCGGGTTGTGCGCGATGACTTTGGAAGCTTCTTGCACAATCAGGCACCGGAGGGCTGGGAAGAGCGCAGAGCCAGCCGCGCGGATAAAGGAGGAGCAGACCGCCGGCAGGGGTATTCCGGCAGCAAAGCCCCGCGCCGTGAGGGTGAAAGCCGCGAACGTAAAGACTGGAAGCCGCGAGAAGGCGCGCCCGGCAGCAAGGCCCCGCGCCGGGAAGGCGAAAGCCGCGAGCGCAAAGACTGGAAGCCGCGAGAAGGCGCGCCCGGCAGCAAAGCCCCGCGCCGGGAAGGCGAAAGCCGCGAGCGCAAAGACTGGAAGCCGCGCGAAGGCGCGCCCGGCAGCAAAACGCCGCGCCGGGAAGGCGAAAGCCGCGAGCGCAAAGACTGGAAACCGAGAGAGAGCTCATCCGGCAGCCATGCCCCGCGTCGGGAAGGTGAAAGCCGCGAACGTAAAGACTGGAAGCCGCACGAAGGCGCGCCCGGCAGCAAAACGCCGCGCCGGGAGGGCGAAAGCCGTGAGCGCAAAGACTGGAAGCCGCGAGAAGGCGCGCCAGGCAGCAAAGCGCCGCGGACGGGCGGAAAACAGCGCTCCCAGAGCAGTTATCACGGTGAGCGCGGCGGTAAACCCGGCTACCACAAGACTGGCAGCCGCGGCAAGTCCGGAACCGATTACCGCGCGGGAAACCAAAACCAAGACAGCCGCCCCCGGAAGAAAACCAAACCACGCGGAACCGGCGGAAATTCATCCTCAGATGAGCGCGCGTGAAAACTGACCTTATTCTTGATTTGCGGCTCATTCTGGGCACTGGTTTGCTAATCCTGCTGGGTGTGTTTTCGCTCGTGCTTATCAGCCGCATTCGCCAGCGGCGCGAACAAATGAACAGCGTTGAAAACGCGGCTCCGACTTACCCCTACCCTTATAAAGCTGTTTCTGAATACGCTGCTGGCGGGCTGCCCCAGACGCGGGACGAAAGGGGCGCGCTTATCGATCAGGCATACGCCCAATGGCTTGGTAACTTTTTGCTGCCAGACGCGGAAGCGGGCCGCGCCTTTGTGCGCACGGGAATTGACAGACACAGGCTGCGTTATCAGCTGACTGCCAACAGCTTTGCCCAGGCCGCCGGCATGCTGGTTTGTACGCTGCGGGCAGGGGCAGACCCCTTGGCTCAGACCCGTTTTGACGCGCTGCTCGCGTTTTGTCTCAGCCGACCTTCCGCCAATAACCCTGACCTGATGAGCTGGCAGGTGCTGCCAGACGTGGTTCCCGGCGCGCGCCTGGACGCCGACCCGCGCGCGGAGGCCTGGCTGGCGTTCGCGCTGCTTTGCGCGGCAGCCCAATGGACGCGCTCTTCCCGCTTCGATTACGCACAACTGGCAGAGCAAAGGCTGGACGCGCAGCTCAAATGGATGAACGCGGAAAACCGCGGAAGCCTTGATACGAGGATTATTCCCCCCGCTTTTTCCCGGCTTTTCTGGCGTGTGAGCGGCAATGACGGGTGGCTAAACGCTGCCGCCCCCAAAAAACCGCGCAGAGGCGCGCAAACAAACAGCGCGGGAACGACCGCTGAAGAAGCTGGCATGCCAGACGCGGAAACCCAACGGGTTATCCTGGCGTTGGGCTTGGGTATGCTGCCTGAAACCTTGCGCCCGGAAGTCAGCTCTGGCTTTGGGCCGGATTTGGGCACCTGCCTTGAGGATTTGCGCACGCGTCTGGATGAGGCAGGCGCGGATGACGGCGGCGAACAGGCGCTTTTCAGCCCCCTGAGCCGGTTGGCTTGCTGCGCGGCAGCCGCCGCGAGCTTTGGCGGGGCGGAGCTCTCGCGCGCATACTGGGAAACGCTCAGCCAGACCCAGGCGCGTTCTGGCGACGGACTCGGCGCGACCCTGCGCTTGCTGGCGATGATGGCGCTCAACGGGAATATTTGGTTTGACCAGGCTTTGGGCGAAGTGGCTGCTGATTGAAACCGAAGGCTGTGGGATAAACTTCGCGATTTGAGCTTGAAGCCTGCGAAAGAGCTCTTACAGATTTCACGTGATTCTTATGCGTGAGGTTTTGTCAATAGCCTGTTTTGAGATGCTCCTCTACTTAATCCGCGCGCGGCCAGCAGAACAACCCGGGTCCGGCCAAAAAAAGGATCTCACACCTGTGAGATCCTTTTAGGTCATCCGATGAAAGCGATGCGCTTGTTATGAGGCTGTATTCGCGACGATGACTTTGCTTTTTCGTCTTTTTTGATACACATCAAAAGCTACCGCGATAAGAAGGACAGTCCCCTTGACTACCGTCTGGGAAAAATCCGGAAAGTTGGCCAGCTGCATGGCATTGTTCAACACACCGATAATCAGGATGCCGACCATCAGTCCGAAAATGCTCCCCTCACCACCCTTAAAACTGACCCCACCTAGCAGCGCGGCGGTGAGGCAGTCGAATTCAAGCCCCTGCCCAGTGATTGTCTGGCCCGCGAAGACCCGCGAGAGCAGCAAAATCGTGGTAATTGAGGTGATAAAACCGCAAATCATGAACAGAATGACTTTCATCCTGTCAATATTTACCCCGGCCAGACGCGCGGCCTCCTCATTACCACCTAAAGCGAAAACTTTACGACCAAAATAGGTCTTTGTCAGGACAAACGACCCAATTAAGGCGACGATTATCAAGACGATTACCGGAACGGGTATCCCCCCGACATATCCCTGACCAAACCAGCGGAAGGAATCCGGAAAGCCCATGATATTGCGGGAACCGTTGATGATGTAGCCAAAACCCTTATAAATCGCCGAGGTACCCAGGGTGATAATCAGCGGAGCGATTTTTAACTTAATATAGAGCAAGCCATTAATTGTGCCAAGCGCGGTACCAACCAGCATAATCAGAGGAATGGCGGCTGACAATGGTAATTTCCAATCCGCCATCATAATTGCCAGAAGTACATTGCTAAAGACAATCTGTGAGCCAATGGACAGGTCAATCCCGCCGCTGATCATCACAAACATGAGGCCGACGGCGCTAATCCCCGCAAAAGAAATTTGGCGCACCAGGGTGCGAATGTTCCCAAAGGTCATAAAATTCGGCGCGATGAATGAAAATAAAACCAATAAAAATACCAGAATCACAAAAGGCACATTCTTTTTTAAAGCGGATAAGATTCTGCTCCCAAGATTATTTAATGTATCCGTTCGAGTGTCCATTAACTTTCCTCCGGCGATTAGTTTGACCCAGACGCGAGGTCGAGAATAACACGTTGATTGAAATTTTCTTTATGAACTTCCCCGGCCAATTTTCCTTCGCACATGACGAGTATCCGGTCGGACATACCCAACAATTCCTCCATATCTGAAGAAATCATCAGAATGGTCTTACCGTCGCCGGCCAATTCCGTCATGAGGTGATAGATTTCTTGCTTCGCGCCAACGTCAATGCCCCGGGTTGGCTCATCAAAGATCAGGATATCCGATTCCGCCGCAAGGGATTTTGCGAGGACGACCTTCTGTTGGTTCCCGCCGCTAAGATTTATGACCTGCTGATTCAGACTGGGTGTTTTGATGTTGATGCGTTCTTTATAGTGACTTGCGATTTCCTCTTCCTTTTGAGTGTCCACAATGCTGTGTTTCGAGATTCTTTTCAGAATTGGAAAAACAATATTCCATTTGACGGACATATCCAGGAATAAGCCTTGTCCTTTCCGATCTTCGGTCAGGAAGCCAATCCGATGCTTGATTGCGTCCAGAGGAGATGAGATTTTGGCAGGGCTCCCAAAAATCACAATTTCGCCACGCTCGGCTGGCACTGCCCCAAACAGCAGCTGAGCTAATTCCGTTCGCCCGGCGCCTACCAACCCTGCGATACCCAAAATTTCTCCTTTTCGCGCCGCAAAAGAGATATCACGATTTCCGTTTCCGCTCAGGTTGGTAACCTCCAGCGCGATTTCGCCTTGTGGTTTTATTCTCGCGGGATAGGTTTCTTTTAATTCCCTGCCAACCATCAGATTGATAAGTTCCTGCCGGTTTGTATCCGCCGTGTTCACGGTGGTGACGAAACAGCCGTCGCGTAAAACAGTGACGCGGTCTGAAATGCGGAATACTTCTTCCAGCCGGTGTGAGATGTAAATGATTGTCACGCCTTGTTCTTTCAGCTGTTTGATAATCTTGAACATCAGCTCTATTTCCGACACAGTCAATGGAGCGGTGGGTTCATCCATGATCAGGATTTTGACTTTTTTCGAGACTGCTTTAGCGATTTCAACGATTTGCTGCTCCGCGATTGACAGGTCTTGCACCATAGAACGAGGGCTGAGATTTACATCAAATTTTGCCAATACCGCGGCGGCCTTTTTTTCAATATCTTTAGCGCTGAAAAGCGCGGACTGTTCGTTTTTTTCGCATAGAAAAATATTTTCTGCCACAGACAGGGCTGGTACCAGGTTGAACTCCTGATATATCACCTCGACCCCGAGTTCCCTTGAAATATGGGGGCTTATCTTCCGAAACGCATGTCCGTTAATTGTGATTAGGCCTGAATCAATATCAATTGCCCCGGCAACTGCCTTTATCAGCGTGGACTTACCCGCGCCATTCTCACCCAGCAAGGCGTGGACCTCTCCCTCCAGAAAATTGATGGAGACTTTATTCAAAGCTAAAACACCAGGATACCTTTTAGTGATATTTTCCAGAGATAAAACGACTTTGGGATCCATTCCAATTAACCTCAGTTTCTAATGAAGGGGGCTGTGGCACCCCCTTCATTAAGGGTAATCCAAAAGAAAAAAAGTTATTTCAGTGTGGAGAAATCACAATGGATTGGCTCAAGGGCGTCGTTGATGATGTTGGGGTACTCAACACCCTGCAGCATCTTCTTAATCTGCTCGTAGGTAGCAACATCAAGCGCGGTTCCTCCGATGGCTACAAAGCCTTTATAAGGATCCTGGCAGCTGGTGACAGTTGGGATCATGGAGGGATCCATATCTCCGGCGAAGACGCCGTACTTCATGACGTCGACATTCGGCAGCGCCTTGACAGCGTTGGCGATACCCTGGGCGTGAGCGGTTGATTGGGCGAGGAAAACTTTGACGTTTGGATTAGCTGTCAGGACGTTTTCAGCCGCGGCCTGCCCGACGGGTATGCTGTCACCGCTGATGTCCTGATGCGCGACAAGTTTCACCTTCGGACAAATTTCCGTGATAGTTAAGTAGCCCTGGTCGCGCAGATACATGCCGACATTCGAGCTTGCGGAGCCGATAATAGCTGTTTCAACAGATCCATCCGCGGCTTCCGGGTAAACGGATTCAATGAAATCGCAGGCCATCCTGGCAACTTTTTGGCCGTCCTCATATTGGCTGGTATGCATAATCGAATCAAACGGTGCCAGCTTCTGGGGAGGAACACCCATAACCGGTATACCGGCAGCCTTGACCTGCTCAATAGCGGGCAGCAGCTGGTCAATTTCTCCAGCCGCCATGACGTACATAAAATCTACTTTCATGGAAATGCAGTTCTCAATCTGGTCGAACTGCTGGTTTAAACCGCCTTCATCTGCTCCGTAAACCAATACTTCTACGCCATCCGCCTTGAACTGCTCGGTCACAGAGGTTGCGACGCCATTCAGGAAGGGATTAGCAAGCGAAGGAATGATATAGCAGACTTTCTTTCCTTTGATATCAAATGGTGAACCAGGCTTTGCCGGGATCATGGTAACAATTGTGTCTTCCGCAGGTTCGGTTGATTCGACGACAGGAGCTTCAGTTGCTTTTGCACCGCACGCGGAAGCCAGAAGCATCGCAATAATGATAATTGTCAATGCTATTAAGGACTTGGTTTTCATTATCTTTCTCCTTATAAGCTGTCATGGGTGAGTTGGTTTGTTATGAGGGGGTACATATTTGCAAATCCGGGTGCCACCTTCCTTTCCTTCTTTACTTTGAACGCAGATAAATTTGAAGCAAAGAAATATATTTGAGTCTGCCTGACAATCATCATGCCAAACGCATAAAAAACAGGCTGCCAGACACATTACTGTGCTCAAGAGGGCACAAAACAGAAAACTGGTTTACGAATGAAAATGAAACACAGTTTCACAATAGTGTAATCTAACCGCGCTTTGCTGTCAAT
>ENA-UPXM01006291-UPXM01006291.1-activated-sludge-metagenome-genome-assembly--contig:-NODE-6291-length-11078-cov-4.825274_pt1 | contig 11078 bp, 11 predicted proteins | sample MGYA00238178_ERZ772708 | MGnify/ENA primary metagenome ERZ772708 (study PRJEB29002, sample SAMN05720212) | activated sludge metagenome | isolation source: anaerobic digester from wastewater... | reverse complement strand
GATTAATGATATTTTCATTTTCCAATGATTTAAAAACAATTACCTGACAACGCGACAATAACGCCGCATTAACCGAAAAACTAGGATTTTCAGTCGTCGCCCCAATCAAAACCACAGTACCATCCTCAACATAAGGTAATAACGCATCTTGTTGGCCACGATTCCAGCGATGAATTTCATCGATTAGCAAAACACTGCCCTTACCGGCAATCTGATTGCTGCGAGCTCGATCAATAACTTGCCTGAGTTCTTTAATACCGCTCGTGACCGCCGACAAGGCAAAGAAATCAGATTCAAGGCTATTAGCTATTATTTTAGCCAAAGTCGTCTTGCCACAGCCTGGCGGCCCCCAAAATAACAAAGATGGCAAATGTTTTTTCGCTATTGCTTGACGCAAAAATGACTTCGGACCAATAATCTTCTCTTGACCAACAAAGTCATCAAGTTTACTTGGCCTTAAAGCGCTAGCCAATGGTTCAGACATATTAATATAATTTGTGGAGCTAATTATTTTTTGCTACAATCCTATTGTATGACGACTAAACCTTTTCCGCAACCCACCTCTTTTTTTAAAATGCTTGGACCAAGCTTTGTGATTTTGGCTTTGGGACTTGGCTCTGGTGAAGTTATTTTATGGCCATATCTATCAGCTAATTATGGCCTAGGTATTGTTTGGGGAGCTTTACTAGGACTCACTTGCCAATACTTTATTAATATGGAAATAGAGCGCTACGCCTTAGTCAAAGGCGAAAGCGTTTTTAGCGGACTAGCTCGTCGCTGGACTTGGACAGCTTACTGGTTTATTATTTCAACTTTTTTCGGCTGGGCACTTCCCGGTATCGCCGCAGCTAGCGCCCAAATATTTGGCCACATTTTTAATATCGTCAATTTTCGCTGGATAGCTATTGGTATTTTAATAGCTATTGGCCTAATCCTCACTCTCAATCAAAGCATCTATAAAACATTAGAAAAAATAACCAAAACCATACTCCTAGTAGGTATACCCTGTCTTCTTGTTTTAGCGGCATTTATTGCTAAACAAACTGATTGGTTAGCTTTATTTCAAGGAGTTGTCGGTCGGGGTCAGGATTATAATTGGTTACCGCAAGGAGTCAGTTTAGTTACCTTCTTGGCAGCCTTTGCTTATTCTGGAGCTGGTGGCAATCTCAATCTTTCACAATCAATCTACATTAAAGACAAGGGGTATGGCATGGGTTTTTATGCCCAAAAACTTGGTGGTTTATTTCGCTCCAATAAAACTGAAGCTATTAATTTATCTGGTACAGATTTTGCTTTAACACCAACCAATTTAGATCGTTTTCGAAAATGGTGGAGAAAAATCAGCTTAGAACATTTATTAGTTTTTTGGCTGCTTGGCTTCCTATCAATGTCACTCTTAATGATTTTATCCTATAGCACTGCTTTTGGTGGTAATTATCAATCTGGTATTGGTTTTATTTTCACCGAAAGTCTTCTAATCAGCCAAACCCTACACCCCTCAATTGGCCTAGCTTTTTTAATTTTGCTTGGCTTAATGCTTGCTCAAACCCAGCTCGGTGTCCTCGACTCTACTTCCCGTATTATGGCTGAGAATGCTGCTCTAATAAAAATAAAAAAACAAGCCACTAATAAATTAAACCTTTCTAAATATTACTACGCTTGTCTTTGGGGCCAAATTATTTTTGGTACTACTCTTTTTCTTTTTAATTTTTACGAGCCAAAACAATTAATCGTTACTGGCGCCATCATTAATGCCCTAGCCATGTTTGTTCATATTGGCTTAGTTAACCTAAACAATTGGCAAATCTTACCACAGCCAACTCAACCTACTCTTTGGCGAAAAATAGTCATGGCCGCTATCTTTTTACTCTTTGCCGCTTTTGGCTTTATTACTCTAAATAGCTATCTTTAAAAAAAGACCTGAATAAATTCAGGTCTTTTAAATCATTCCGTTCGCAAGGCTTCAACTGGATCAAGCTTAGCTGCTTTTTGTGCTGGCCGCAAACCAAATAGCAAGCCACAACTGAGCGAAAAAATCAAAGCCGTTACAATACCCGACCAAGGTATTGTAAAATTCCAAACAATATTGAAACGATTAGCTAATAAACTCATTAACCAAGCAATAATTAAGCCAAAGACTACGCCGATAATCGCTCCCCAAAAAGTAATCAAAACTGACTCGATTAGAAACTGGCTAACAATATCACGATAGGTTGCTCCTAAGGCTTTTCTTAAACCAATTTCTGGCGTACGCTCCGAAACGGTAACATACATAATATTCATAATGCCAACACCGCCAACAATCAAAGAAATCAAAACTATTGCTAAAAGCAACCAAGTAATCGCTCCGGTCACAACATTTAAAGTATCCATTAATTCGTCCATTGTCGTAACTTTAAAATCATCATCAATCGGATCGTTAATATCATGACGTTCTCTCAGCAACATTTTTATTTCTTCCGCAGTTTCGCTGGCTTTAGTAGCATCTTTCATTTGATGCATCATATACATTACATAATCAATGCCCAAAATCTTTTTATGCAAAGTTTTAATTGGCAAAAAAGCAGTATTGTCAAAATCAATCATACTAATAGCCCCGCCACGCTCTTCCAAGACTCCGACTACCTGAAATTTATTATTACCAATCTTAACCCATTGGCCTACAGCTGTTTGATCACCAAACAAATAATCTTTTAGTTTATAGCCTAAAACAACCACTAAAGCCTGGCTTTTATCTTCCTCTTCAGTAAAGAAACGACCCTCAATCGGCTGGCTTTTCTGATCAATTTCGGTATAAGGTGCGCTAGTACCAAATAAAAAAATACTTTTACTTTCATTTTGCCAGCTGATCTTTTGTTGACCCAGACTAACACTGTAGCTTCGCCAAACATTTTCAATTCGATTAACCGCCTCCATGTCGTCAATTTTTAAAGAGGTAATTTCAGTTGAGGCGGCAGCCCCACTGCTTTCTGGAACCTTTATTTCTGTCTGAATAGTGTCAGTACCGTAAGAAGCCACTTCACCGGTCACCAAATTCCTTATCCCATCACCAGCTGCAAAAACAATAACAATAGCGGCTACGCCGATAATAACCCCTAACACCGTTAAACTAGTTCTTAATATATTTAAAGTTAGCGATCTAATTGCCAATTCTAAAGCTGTCTTGAGCCGCATATTATTCATATCTTAATGCCTCAATCGGATTAAGCCGACTAGCCCGACGAGCTGGATAATAACCAAAAACAATACCGATAATCATAGAAATTAAAATAGCTGTCATCAAAGCTACAATTGAAATAGAAAAAGTCCAATCATATTCTAATAAATTAGCCACAACCGCCACTAAATAAGATAAGCTAACTCCGCCAATGATACCAATTAAGCCGCCAATTAAAGTTAAAAAAATTGATTCCAAAATAAATTGCCTTAAAATCTGGTTACTAGTAGCACCAATAGCTTTGCGTAAACCTATTTCTCTAGTTCTTTCAGTAACACTAACTAGCATAATATTCATAATGCCAATACCCCCCACCAGTAATGATAGTGCTGCCATGGCTGCCAGGAAATAGCGAAGAGCATTAGTTATAGTCATAATCATTTCCAAGGCATCACGAAAGCTACGCACAGAAAAATCATCATCAATCGGATCTTCAATGTTATGAGTCTCTCTAAGAGTTTGTTTAATTTCTTCTAACGCCTGATCAACGTCAGCTTTTTCGCCAAGCTTAACTCTAATAAAACTAACATGATTAACACCAGCAATCATTTTCTGTACGAAGACTAAAGGCGCCACTATTTGATCATCATAATCAGAAAAAGCTACCTTACCTCGACTCTTCATTACACCAATAACTTCTAATGATTGATTTTTAACTTTAATTCTTTGCCCCAACGGATTAGTTGATCCAAATAATTCCTCCGCTGCATCACTACCTAAAACAGCCACCCGCGCCGCGCCACTAACTTCTTCTTCAGTAAAAAAACGACCAGACTCAATTTCTCCACCTTCAACTTCAAAATAATTATCAGTTGTACCATTAAGCTGTGTATCATGTTCATTTTGACGCCAACTAGATTTAACTGAGGCCTGGTAATAAGCAGCTACCGCCTTAACATTGGCAACATTTTCCGGCTTAATTAATTCTTTAGCATCACTATACTTCAAAGTCGTTACGGTAATGCCAAAAGCTTGACTAGGCGGACCTTTCTCATCAGATTGTCCAGGTAAGACAGCGATCAAATCACTACCAAAACTATCCAGCTGATTTAAAATCAATGATTGTGCTCCAGCCCCAACCGACATAATAACAATTACGGCACCAACACCGATAATAATACCAAGCATAGTTAAAAAACTACGCATTTTATTGCTAGTTAGCGACCTAAGGGCTAAACTTAACGATTGCTTAACATCTTCCCACATGAACAGTTTTATTTAAGAATCTGACCATCACTAGCCACTCTCCTTTCCTTCACCAATTCATCACCAACAATTTGACCATCACGTACTCGAATAATTCTCTCTGCATGTTCAGCAGTAAAAGTTTCATGAGTTACTAAAATAATAGTCTTGCCTTGTCGATTAAGCTCTTGCAAAATTTGCATAACTTGATTACCTGATTTAGAATCTAAATTACCAGTTGGTTCATCAGCAAAAATAACCTCAGGATTATTAACTAAAGCTCGAGCAATAGCAACGCGCTGTTTTTCACCGCCAGAAATCTGATTAGTAAAATACTGAAGACGATGCCCAAGGCCAACACTCTCTAAAACCTCAATTGCCCGCTCATCCATTTGACTTTTATCCTTTGAATAGAGAATCGGTAACTTAACATTATCCAGAACGCTCGTCCTAGCTAAAAGATTAAAGGCTTGGAAAATAAAACCAATTTTATGATTACGTAATCCAGCCAACTCATCATCGGATAAATCAACTACATCATGTCCCGCAAATAAATATTTACCACTCGAAGGCCGATCCAACAAACCCAATATATGCATTAGCGTCGATTTTCCCGAGCCGGAAGGCCCCATAATAGAGACAAACTCCCCGCTTTTAATAGAAAAATTAATATCTACTAATGCATCAGTGGCAAAATCACCACTAGCATAAACCTTACCTAGGTGCTGTAATTCGATAACTACTTTATTATCCATAAAAATTATTCGCTCTTAGCTGCCGGTTGTTTAATATAAGTAACAATCTCATCGCCTTCATTAACTCCGCTAACGATTTCCACCAACCCTTCATCTCCTCTCAAACCTAAAACAATTTTCACCTCCTCTAGTTTATCGCCCTTTAGGACTCTAACTATTTTCTGGCCGTCAGCTGTCTCAATAATACCTCTGCTAGGTATTTTAACAACCTTTTCCTTATAATTGGTGGTAATAGTTGTATTAGCTGTCATGCCGGCTTTAATTTGAATTTGCTTATTTTCACTCCACTCTTTAATTTCTTGAGCATTAGAGAAACTAATTTTAACCTTATAATAAACAACATCCTGAATAACCGTTTGAGCTGGTTCAATAAAATAAACCTGACCATGAAATTTAACATCATCGCCAAAGGCATCTAAAGTTATTTCGACCGGATTATTAACTTTAATTTTACTAATATCTGATTCGGTAACATCAACTTCAATATCAAAATTATTATTAACCAACACCATGATTAAAGCTTTGCCACCCCCAGCAAACTGTTCACCAACTTCATAATTAACTTGTGTAATTACACCATCAATTGGCGACAATAAGCGACTATCATCAATTTGTTTTTGGACACTAGCTAAACTTGCTTGAGCTTGACTAATTTGAGCTTGAGCTAAAGCCATATCAGCTGAACGAGCTGGGGCAACTAAACTGGCTAATTGAGCCCGAGCGACTTCGACTGATTTAGAGGCTGTATTATATTGAGATTGAGCATTAGCTATCTGTCTTTCATTAGATAATCTAATGCTGGCCACATTATTTCGAGCAGTTAGTTTAGCATTTTCCAGGGCAACTTTAGCCTGATTCAAACCATCTTCAGCGCTAGCAATCGAAGTTTCAGCACTTAATTTAGCATTATGATAAGCTTGATTAGCAGTCTCAACAGCCGTAATTGCTCCATTAATCTGATTAGTCTGGCTACTAATGATATTCTTGTAAGCATCTAGGTTTGCTTGAGAAAAATTATTGCTCGTAATTGTAGCCTCAAGCATAGCGTAACTATACGCTAAAGCTTTTGATGTTTCATCTAAAAATCTGCTGGTCTTATTAGCCGCACCACTAAAGCTAATTTCATCAGTTTTATTGCGGGCAGAACTAACCGCTTCGGTCGCAGCTTGTTGTTCGCTTAAAGCTAAATCTCTAGAATCTTTAGTTTTCTGCAATTGTGATGAATCCTTAACACTCAAAACATATTTAGCATCATCATCATTGAGGATTGTATTAATGTTATCCAAGGCAACTTTAGCAGCCAAAATTTTATCATTAAAAGCAATTAAACCCGAACTGCGGCTATTATCAATATTTTTTTGAGCTGTCTTGCGAGTATTATTAAGATTGGTTTCAGCCGTGCTAACGGCCTGTTCTTGGCTAGTTGGCGTGTCTCCACTAACTGACAACAAATCATTAAGAGTCTTTTCAGCTTGTCGAATATTTTCAGCGGCTGTACTTCTAATTTTATCCAACTCAATCTGTGCCATCCTTTGGTTAGATACAGCTTGATCAATACTAGATTGATTAACCGCCACCGCCTGCTGACTAGCTCCCGCTAGCAATTTATTAAAATTAGCTTGAGCAATTTGTAATCCAGCTTCAGCTTCGTTTTTTCGCAAAGTCAGACCAGCATAATCAAGCTCAGCCAATAACTGGCCAACCTGGACCTTATCGCCAATCTTAACTGCTAAATTATTAATCTTACCGGTTGTAGGAAAATTTAAAGCCAACTCTTTAACTGGCTTTACGGTACCAGTTAAGCTGACTGTTTGTTTTAACTCGCCAACCATTGCCTTAACTGTCGTGTATTGCGGTTTATTGTTTTTGGCATTACCCCAAATTGATAAACCAACAATCACGGCAAAAACACCAATAACGCTAAACCAAATTATTTTTTTCTTCTTTTTCATAATATATATAAAACACAATTAAATTACCGCTTTTAAATTTAGCAATTATCGCTACAAAAATCAATTTATTATCCGAATAATAAAGGCTTTAATCATTTCACTTTAACTTGTTTTTCTAACACTTATCGCTTATACTGTTAAAAACAAATACTATGGTATATTTCTATCTTTTTCTCTCTCTTTTGACTATTTCTAGCGTTTCTTTGCTTGGGGTTATTACTTTAAAATGGTCCTCAGAAAAAATAAAAAAAATTAATTTTGCTCTAATCAGCCTAGCTGCCGGATCTTTGATTGGCGACAGCTTTTTTCATTTATTACCAGAATCAACTGAAGAAGCCGGCCTAACACCGTGGCTCGCTTTAACTATCGGCTTATTAGCTTTTTTTATCTTAGAAAAAATAATCCATTGGCGACATTGCCATGTCCCCACCTCCGATAGTCACCCTCATCCGCTTGGTACCATGAATTTGGTTGGTGATTTTTTGCACAACTTTATGGATGGCTTAGTTTTAGCTAATGCTTTTTTGGTAAGCCCAATTCTTGGCTTAACTACTGCCGTTGCTATTTTTATTCACGAAATACCTCAAGAAATCAGTGATTTTGGCATCTTGCTTCACGCTGGCTATTCCCGAATAAAGGCTATTCGTCTTAATTTTCTATCATCACTGTCAGCTATCTTAGGTGCTATTATTGCTATAATTTTTCAAACTGAATGGTCAACCCAAAATTTACTCGCCTTTACAGCTGGTGGTTTTATTTATATCGCTACCGCCGATCTACTACCAGAAATGCAAAAGGAAACAACTCTTAAAAAATCCCTAATTCAACTATCGTGGCTAATAGCCGGTCTTGCCATTATGCTTATTATGAAAATAATTTTAGAATAACTATGGAATTAACTTACCAAACCATCAAAGACAACCAACAAATCAACGGTTTTATTAAAGCCACTGAACGCTACTTAGAAGATCTTGGCTTTACTGATCATGGTTTTCGCCACGTTAATATTGTTGCTGACCGTTCAAAAAAATTAGCTAAAGAGCTAGACCTGTCCAGCCGCGATCAAGAATTAGCCGCCATTTCTGGCTATTGCCACGATTTAGGTAATTTTATGGGTCGCGAAATGCATCATTATTGGTCCTCGTTACTCTTGTCGCAAATACTTTTACCACAAATTGAACAAACCGCTGAATTAGCTAAAATTCTTCAAGCCATCGCTAACCATGACACCAATAACCTCAAGACTAGCAACAAAATCGCCGCAGTTTTGGTAATTGCTGACAAATCAGATGTTCATCGTAGCCGCGTTCGACAAAAAAGCTTACGCAAAATCAAAGAAGACATTCATGATCGAGTTAACTACGCCGTTACCAATAACGACTTAAGTATTAATAAAAAAACTCAAGAAATAATTCTTAAGCTCAATATTGACACCAATTGGGTCGACCCAATGGATTATTTTCAAATCTTTATTGAACGCATGACCGCCTGTCGTGAAGCAGCTAAAATTTTCGGCTACAAATTCGTTTTAATTATCAATAATTTTCGCTTTTAAGCTCGACCTGGCCAAAGTTCAACAATTAAAGACCCGCGACCAGCTAACCAGATTTCCCAGAAACCAGCATTAGACAATAAGTCTAAATGCTTTTTCTGCCATTTTACAATCTCAGCTAGCTGACCATCGCCCTGAAAATCAATCAAAAGAATCAAATCAGCCTTATCTGATGAAAAATAAAGATTTTTCTTTTTCTCAATTATTTGAGTCAAGGTGTTTTGTTTAGCTCTAGAAACTTGAACTCTCAGTGGTCGGCCAGACTCTTTATCTCGATAAGCATAAACATCGACTTCGCTTTGAAAATAATTAGCTCTAAGACATTCGTAAGTAGTCTGATTAATAGCATTATAAACTGTCAGCCAACGCCTACGCAGTCTAACTCGCCTATTTTTTGCCGATCATTATGGTTGTTAGTTATAGATGATACTTCAAGCATAATCTAATAATGATATTCGCGGCCAGCATTGATAAGCAAGCCTCGATATAGTTGTTCAAACAGCAGCACCCGAGCTAATTCATGGGGCCAAGTCAGTGAAGACAAGGATAAGCGCTTGGCTTTATCCAGTATCTGCGGGTTTAAACCAGCAGCTCCACCAATCACTAAAATTACCTTTTCATTAGCAGCATCCCATTGTTCCAACATTTTTGCCCAACTAATAGAATCATGTGCCTGACCATTCTCGGCCAATAAATAAACACAGCTACTGTTACAATTATCAAGCCACTCTAAAACTCTCTGACTATCCTGATTCCTTGATACTCTGGCCTGACCTTCAGCAAAACGGCCACCAGCTAATTCAATAACTTTAACTTTAGCAATTTTTTTAAGTCGTAAAAAATAATCGTCAGCGAGCTCTAAACAGGCTGACGATTTTAATTTACCAATGGCAACAATAGTTACATCAATCATATTTATTTAGCCCCAGTCAAGGCATGGGTGATATTAGAAATAACCAACCAAAACAATATAGCTGCTAAAACTCTCCACAAAATACCACAAAATAAATGCCATTCATGAGGAGGGATTGTTATAACCACCATAAAAAACAAGCGACTTACTGCAAAGCAAAAACTGTTTTAACAGTAATCATTACTTCTTTATCAATTTTACTGGTATCATAGGAGCCATAATCACTGATACTGTCAACTGAATTAAGCGAAGTAACTTGAGTAACACCAACACTAGCCGATCTTAAATTGCTGACCTTTCTTCCGCCGCTACCAGCAATTCTGTCCGCCCGAGCTCGAGCATCAGAAACCGCTTCACCCAAAAGATCAACTCTGGCCTGTGGCAAGTCAGTGTAATAATATTCTGGTGATTGCGTTGAAAAAATAATTCCCTTACCGATTAAGTCCTGAACGGCTTGTGCAAGTTTAGTAATTTTATCAACATCTTTTAATTGTAACTCGATATTTTGTCTTAAATTATACATTTGTGGAGCATCAGCCGCCTTTTCATAAGAATACTGCTGATCCATAAACACTGGAGAAATCACTAAATCTTTTTCATTCACACCCTGACTAATAAAAAAATCTTTAACACTTTTCAAATCAGCCGCCATCTGACCATAGCCCTTAGGCAACTCCGTTACGGCTACGGTTCGAGTGAAGCTTCCAGAAATTTTACCTAAATCAGCCTTAACTGTTTTTTTAGCTGAACCAGTAACAGTTAGAGTATTATCTAATAGTTTTGTCTTGTAAATTGTCTGCGATACTAAACCGGCACTAGCCAGTAAACTAGCACCCATAATCACGGCAATCAGCCAAATCTGTTTGTTCATAACTTTACTATTAAATAAATTAAAGATTATTTTTCTACCACCTCGATTGAATCTACTTTATTTTCACCAACTTGGTAACCGCTATTTTCTCTTTCTAAGTTAAAAAATAATTGATAATCACTGGTAGCAATTCTTTGATAACGATAAATTTCTTTAGTTAATGGATCTTTCGGCATAGGCTTTAAGTAAATACGACCGCCATCACCAATTAAAGCGTCTTGTTGGCTATTCAAATCTGTCGGATAATTACCTTCATGATCTTTATACAATTCTAAAGCCTGACGTAAACTACTAATATCAGCCAAACGCTTGGTATCACGACCATTAGCCTTGACTACACCCAGTGAAACATAGGCTAAAGTTGAAATAATCGCTATGATAAAAATGGCGATCAACAATTCTATTAAAGTAAAAGCTGAATTACTTTGCCTCATCTTTGTAGTTAAGATTATTATCACTTGCTATTATAACGCAAAAATAAAACAATTCCAAATATCCATTTTTATTGATTGACAAGCCACTGAAGTAAGCCTAAAATATAATCAGTCAAACTATTGCCAGCAGCTAATGCTGTTTTTAGCTATAACAAAAAACCAATCAGGCCAGTAAGGGGCACCTCCCTAATCTGATTGG
>ENA-UPXM01006287-UPXM01006287.1-activated-sludge-metagenome-genome-assembly--contig:-NODE-6287-length-11081-cov-3.850807_pt1 | contig 11081 bp, 8 predicted proteins | sample MGYA00238178_ERZ772708 | MGnify/ENA primary metagenome ERZ772708 (study PRJEB29002, sample SAMN05720212) | activated sludge metagenome | isolation source: anaerobic digester from wastewater... | reverse complement strand
TCAAGGTGGAAAGATCCCGATTTATGTCATTGCTGTCGTCTGCTCTGAACTCCGGGGCGGTAGATCCAATATTCAGTTTCATCTAAAATTCTTTAATGGCCTGACAGTCCCGCTTAAATGAGAAGGCATGTGTAACCTTCACGTCTACTGATGGCCAGCCCGACAGATTAGCGCGTGTTTAGTTATTGAATACAATTCGATAATCAACTGGAGTTTCTTGCTTTTAATCCGCTTCTTGTCAATGGAACCACATAGATAATCTAACAAGAGTTTTCGCTGTCTAGTATCGAGGTTGCGATATTGTTTTTTCCATTTTGCCAAATACCCATGCTCCTTGAATAACATCCTGTGTCGGATGAATTCGTTCGGCATCGCTAGAATTTCAAGGAACTCCTTCTTGTTGCGCCCGAATGCCTCATAAAAGAAGTCCTTCTCCTTGGCGACAACTCCCTTTGTCACGTTGATTATCACGCCAATGGCATTGAGATACTTCCTGTTCCATTTCTCGCCGACGAATTCTCTATCTGTTGTATCTACAGGGGCATACCTCATTGGAAACGAAAATGCTTGGACATCTGGCTTGTCTTCATATAATCGGATCGCGCTGTGAAGTCTTTTCCAAAGATCGTAAGGGGTATCAGTGTAGTTGTAAAGCATGTAATTCGAGAAATATCTGACACCGTGGGAGTATGCTACTTCAAAAGCCTTCCGATAGACCTTCTCATCAGAAGCTCTATCGTAAGCCAATCTGAACGGCTTGATTGCAATCTTGGATAAAAGTTCCATCTTCTTATTCGTCAGGAGCCGTGCGTCTAGTCCCTGATTGAAGTCCACATACCTCTGAAGCTTTGTTTTGAACCTATATTTCTCCGTGATCTCGATTAAATCCTCCCGAACGCTGTTCATTGCTGTCAGCGTGTTCTCTGCGCTATCAATATACGCTAGGAGCTTTGCGTATCTTTCCGCTAGATCCTTGCCGGTAACCTTTCTCTGGAAATGATGGAGGTACTTGACTAATTCTTCCACCTGTCGGCCATAGTCACTCTCGAAGCTCTGGCGTCTCTTGATTTTGTCAAGCATTACCTCTACGTAGTTTACACCGACATAGTTGCGTGTATTCTGAACATAGCCCACTTCATTCAAATCCTTAACGACTTTGAGTAGTTGCCTTGAATACAGAATGTTGTTGTCCATTATCAAAATGTTGCGCTTGTCCCCATACTTCTCTCTGATTGCGGCTACTTGAGTCACGAGGCTATTTGTGTCCTTGAATCTCGGTTCTAGCCTTTTCACGGCGCAGAACTCACAGTTCCTGGGACAACCTCGTGTTGTATAGAGAAAGATATTGTCTCCCGCAGGATAGTTGTATGTAACGTCATCCAGAATGTCATAGTCCAAGGGTAGCGCATCAATGTTGATTGAATCATCATACCCAAGCGCAGACGAACTACGCAACTGCCCGGGAATGATATTCTTCATCTTCAGGTCTCGGACGTACTGGTTGCGAAGCAATGTTGCGGATATCCCACCTACGAAGACATTGTCCTTGTGGACGTAGTTCAGATAGTGACGAACTGTATCGACGGTGAGGTCGTAATAGAAGGTGAAGAGCGTAGTTATGTAGACTCGGTCGAACTTTGCCACTATGGTATAGGGCGCTTTCCCCTTATAGAATCTGACGTAGTCCTGCTTGCTCCGGTGGTACGCAGCAAGTTTCATCAAACCGATTGGCGGATACTTGTTCCTGTAATCCGGTTCAACTAGTAGGATTCTTTCCATGGCTATTTCTATTCAAAATGTTTGGCAATGAAAGCTCTTAGCTCAAGAAACAGCACGCGCTTCTTTATCTTGTTGAAATACGCTTCAATGATCTTCATCAGTACATCATAGTTTTTCTTCATCGCTTTGCTTTCACGGGGAAGATCTTCATCGGACCATGACGGGACCGACGGCTTATTCTTTTTGACCGGCTCTTCTACCCTTTCAGAAAACGTATCGAACTTGATGGTGTGAGCCTTGAGGTCAACCAATTCATCGAGAGCCTTCTTCAGGTCTTCTTTCGTCTTCGAGGGTTGCTTCCTGAAGTATCGCGACGAACAGTACCTATACTCATTCAACCTTCTCATGAAGTCTGTTATCACATTGTTCAGATCCCTGGAATACTCATCGGGGAGAAACCAATCCCGCCTAGAATTGTCGCTCAGATGCTGGGAGTTGATCAGTAACTCCCCGTACACGCCTCGCAATGCTTGAGCCATTTCCCTGAACGTGGTCACATAGGAACTGCTGCTATCCGCCACTTGCGCGAACGTATCATTTCCTCCCATAAGTACGTTCTTTGATCGTGTCAAAATCCCATAGTACTGGTCATTCTCATGAGACTTCAAATGCGCGGCGAACGTGAACCATAGCAATCCAATCTTATCACCTGGCGACATGTCCTTCTTCTTCTTGCCCCGCAGTTCCCAGAATATGATATCGGAGTCCAATACGAACGAGTCGTCGTAGCCCTTACATAGACTCTCTCCATTATACTTGACTGGGATCATGAATCTCTTCAGGTCCTCGTTCATGAAGCCCTTGTATCGATCCATGATCTTTTTTGCTTTCTGAAACTCCCTCCTGTATTGGAGGGGCAGTATTCGAGTTAGTTTCTCCTTGACATTTTCGTTTTTAAACATCTCTTCAATGTAGTCGTTGTAGCCTTCAAGGGTGACTTCAAAGTAGTGTTTGTTCTTTTCATCAGGCTCAGCCTTCTTTTTGCCGACCGTGACTATCTCGTCAATGATCGTTGAGAGGTCACCCCCAGCGTTTTCGTCGCTCAACTTTTTACGATACTCCTCTCCCTTCCAGGTACACTCGTTCACCGTCATTCTTCCTGGCGCTTTGTTCCGAAACGTTAGCTTTTCGCAGAATGGGAGTCCGGATATTCTGCCGATGCCTCTGAATCCTATATACTTTGTTCTATCCGCCAGTTGGGACGAACTGCCTATTATCAGCATTCGGTCCTCAAATAATTCATCTGTTGGAATTCCATATCCGTTGTCCCTAATCACAATGGTCCGATTAGTTTCATTAACCTTAATTGTGACCGCTAGGTCGCTGAGTGCAGGCTTTCCTGCATCCACTTCTCTATTATGTGCATCAAGTGAATTCTGCACATATTCTCTGAACAGAATGATTGGATTCTCATAGAGCGCGACAGTTATGGTCTCCAACATACTTCTGCCGACTATGATCTGTTTCTTGGCCATCACTCATCCTCCCAAACATTAAGATCCTTACAGTACTTCATTGTCCATCCGTATTTCTGAGCAATGTGATGGTCTTCTTTGTCGTAGTGCTCTTGATAGCGTTTCTTCAAGTAGTCAAACGCTGAATCTCTCTTGAGTCGGATGCGCATGGCATCTGGGGTCAGCTTTTCACGATCCATGTAGACCTTTATGTAGTCTATGAAATACTCTTTGTCGGAATCCTCCTTCAAGTAATTGTGGATCGGCTTCTTGCCCTTAGCAATTGCCTTGACTGTACTCGCATCGACGATAATGCGTGGGTAGACTGCATCGTTCTCCTGTAATTGGTACGCTTGTATGTATGCCGGGCCAATGATGAACTTCCCATCCTCTCTGATTATCGCATCACCCATAGTAACCGCCCCGCGCAATAAGAAGTTACACTCATGGAAGATTCTTGTTTGTATGGTGGACAGAAGCTCGACAAGAATAGCTATGTCTCGGGGCTTGCATAGGAAAACAAAGGAATCTGAAATTTGGAGGTAATAGAACTCGTCTCTTTTTTCCAAGACAGTCACGGACGTTTCGACTACTTTTCTCATCTCCTCGATCTTGTCTATGGCTAAATGTTCCTGCCCACCCGTATGGTCTGAGATCAGTTTCTTGATGCCAAGTACATCCAAGAACGCAATCAGGCTCCTGGAATACTTCTTATCGATCCCAGGGGTGGCTTTCCTTGCCGTTTTGTCAAGCCATTTGTCATAGTCTAGACCTGCAATCTTCTTTCCTTCAGTTGTCGCCATAGCCCGATTCCCCTTGCCCATTGCTGTAATAGAAAAGTATCACAAAAAAGCATTATTTATTTAGTGTGTCATATAGATATTGTATAATATCTTTTTCCCCGGCCTGGCGATTGCAATATTAATCTAAGCTGCTCACACAAAAAAACCCTATCTCTCATTATAAGAAACAGGGCTTTAGATTCTCAGACCATAATCCCCCCCCCAGGTTACAGCTTTTGACAGGTACACATGATGCGTTTAAGAGCAAAAATACGCTAAACAATTAACTCCGTTATCATACCTTGTCAAGCGCTATTATGACGAATCTTTCGAATGGTGATACTCGTTCTTCTCTATATGAAGGCTTTATTGACTTGTGGGTGGAAGAAATTATTTCATCGGCCAAGTGATCTTGAAAAGCCTTATTAAGGAATTTATTGCTAACTCCTTCCTGTAAGTATGGATATCAATTTTCTGCCATCCATTCTATCTATAAAGCCGTTATCAATGTCACCGTTAACGAGAAATCGTTGGTGCTTTTTCCACTTAATGAACGGATATAACAAAATATCTATTGACAACAGGTCTTCTCTATGTAATACGCATTAAGGACATCCCCATTTAGGCATGAATAGAAACGTTCGGACAACCGGATGACTAACTACGTTTGGAAACATCTACCTTATGCCATTTACCTGGATACGAATGCACTCCGTTCAGCAGGTCCAAACCTTAATGCTTTATGGATCAACGAACTTCTTTCCATTACAAATGAATACGGCATAAGCATATTTATATCCCAACTCGTACTATCGGAATGGTGCGAGCATATCAACGGGGTCTTAGAAGGGAATCGACAGAAACTATTGTCATCAATGGCATTATTAAAACATTTCGGTGTGTCTCTGCCTGATATAACGGAGGCCAAAATCAAGCTACCAGGAAAGCCAGAACTTCTTGGGATAGTATCTGCCATGATGGAAGCCGCTGGTTTTAGCGTGATACCAAATTGGGATGGCCCTCTATTAAAACTTCTCGATGAAGCCGTAACAAAAAGACCCCCTTTCGAGCAAGGTGGCAAAGGGATGTGCGATGCTGTCATTCTTGAAAGCTATGCTGACCACGCAAAAGAGAACTTTACAGAGGCCCGGGTGTTAGTCATTAGCAACGACACTGCCGTGAAACGTTCCGCGGAGAGATTTCAGGAACGGGGAATAGGAGTTGATTTCGTTGGCGAGATGGAAATCGTTACAAAACTCAAGTCCCTATTGAGTGATGAACTATCGGCATATCTGGAACACAAGAAATCAAGGTTAAGAAAGTATGTCCAAACCCGTGAACCGGAAATTCTGGATTTCATAAGAAAAACACAATTAGAGATTACTGACTGGACCATTAACCCTCCATGGGCAGAACTGCATGATCGTGTTTTTGGCACTGTTGAAAGCATTCTCTCTGTCACTCCGGTGAAGATAACCGATGTCATTGGAGGTGCTCCAACATACGGCGAACAATCGCCTAAGGATCGTTATCCCGTAAGAATATCCGTTGAAATCGAGATGAAAATTGTCGTGCAGGAACCCAGCTTCGGTCTCGGCCTTATTGGGTCTCAGGCTAGAGCTGTCGTCCAGCCTGATTCACTCGGTGCCTCACCGGTCACTCTGGAAAAAAGATCTTACGACTGGAAGTCTCGAGAGGTGGTGAAGACGATTCGGAGATCATTGACAGTGTTCGCAACTTTAGACGCTCAGAAAGAAAAGGGTGATGTCTTCGATGATTTGAGGATTGAGAAGGTGTTCTAATGACCGCCCAACAAGGCAATCCAGTGGATGTCTTACAGCCGCAGCCGATTTTGTTGTTAGGTATGAAAGATGAAAACTACAAATTTAATTAAAGCATTAAAATCTGCGTATCCGGAAATCAAGACCGATGGGCAGATAGCAAAGCTACTGGGCGTAACTCCTGGGCGCATCAGCCAATGGCGTGCTAATAATAGCAAGATCACCCCGCGACAAGTCGTAGCTGCTTTTAAACGTGTTATATCTAATGCCCAGAATGCCGCCTACACTAAAGCAATTAGACCTATTGTTGAGCTATACCCACTGGAGCGCACACCATCTCGGGAAGACGTTCAATGGGAAATTCTCCCTACAAAAGCAGCAAGTCATCCTCGACAGTTCTCACTGAGACAGCACTTGGAAAAATCGAAAGGCATCTATTTTTTCTACAATTCTGAGGGTGAGGTCATTTATAGCGGAAAAACTGAGAAACAGACGCTTTGGAGGGAAATGAATAACGCATATAACCGGGAGAGAACTTCGCACACAGCTTTTCTTGTAGATCACCCTACAACCGGAAAGAATTTTCAGCCAGCTTGGGAAAAGCTACGTCAACCCACAAGGCAGGTTATTTATCTATATGACGTTGCTGCTTATTTTTCCGTATATAACGTAGCAAAGGCACTGATCCCGTCACTTGAAGCATTGATCGTTCGGGGAATTTGCAATGATCTTTCAAATGTCAGAATGGAGCGCTTCAAGTTTGACACCTAACAACCGTATCAACACCGACGGGCAACTCCGCTGCGCTCCGTCGCAAGCCCGTTATACGGAGCTTCATAATACACTTCAAACAGTGATTCTCAGTAAACCTCGTTGAATATCTTATTAACCATGACGTTTATGCTAATGTAACACAAATCGGCAATCTTGGAATTGAACTTATTCGCAAGTGGATGCAAGCACATCCTGCGATGATAGCGGATGTTCGTGGCGCAAAGTTGCTTCTGGCAATTATGTTTCGCGATGAGAAGATCGCCGGACTTATTACTGATGAGTGTCTCGCACGCCACCTGTTCGTCAGATAAACTCAGGGGAATATCATACGAATTTTCCCGGCTCTCAATATAAGAGACGAAGAGATGAAGGAGGGCCTTGCAATAATCGAGGCCGCAATTATAACCACGAGGGAAAAGTTCAGTTAACAATACCTTGCAAACAATACTTATATCCAGAACAGGTAAAGGCCACGCTGAACATTTCAAATTGTAATTTACAACATCAAGATTCTTCGAAATCACCTGTTTTTGTAAGCAAGTGGTCAAGAGTCACTCGCTCCACTTCTCTGCCAAAAGAATTTATTATCTGGAATATTAAGATTTACACAAGAGGAGAAGTGAGAAAAGCCATCGTGAAGGATGGAAACAGGCCAGAAGAAATCGTCTGAAGCAAAAGGAAAGGGGCCGGGAGGTTTCTCCCGGCCCCTTGGATGTTCTTGGCGTCCCCACGCGGAGTCGAACCGCGGTCGTCGGCGTGAAAGGCCGATGTCCTAGGCCTCTAGACGATGGGGACGAACCATCGAAATTGTTGAAGGGTGGTATATATCCATTCACTTCATTCCTGTCAACAGAATTTTGTAATGTCAAGACCCTGCGGGCATTCAGCGGCCCTTTAAAGAGCTGCGGCCGTCGATGATTGCGGTTTCCCCGACAGGGGTACCGCTCACTCGAAGATCACCGGCTCCCTCAGGATGGCCCTTCGCCCCTCCGCCGCAAGGACGGCCATCTCCGGGTGGGTCTCCCGCAGGGAGGCCACCTGGTGGAGGTTGTCCGCCGTCCGGGAGATGAGCATGGCAAGGTCCCCGTCGGAGATCCTCCACCGGCCCCGGATGTCCTCCCAGGGCATCCCCCTGGCCCAGTCGTAGATGACGACCGACGCCCAATAGGGCAGCGGGCTCACCTCGAATCCCGCCTCCCTCATCCGCTTCACCAGGGGGGAGATGGACACCACCATCCGGTCGAAGGCCTGCCGCAGTTTCCGCGGTGTCTCCTTGCGCTTCACCGGGATGTCCAGGTCGCGGTCGTACACGAAAGGGGCGATGATGGCGGCCAGGAGGGCCATGTCCCTCTCGGAGAAGACCTTCTTCTTGAGGCACTCGGCAATGAGAAGGGGCTGGTCCAGCCTGAGCCGGGACGCCCACAGGCCGTCGTCGGTCAGGCGGTCGTTTTCGTCGACGAACCCCTCCTGACGCAGGAAATCGAGGTGCTTCCTGAAATCCGTCCAGATGTCCTGCCTGCCTTTCTTCCCCTCCTGCCGGTTCTGGAAGTCGGCGAAGGAGGACTGGAAGATCTCCCGGATCTCCTCGGGCCGGTGGGACAGCAGGAGGTTCAGCACCATGGAGAAATCGTTCCCCAGGTGGCTTTCGATCTTGTCCGGCTTCCGGAAGTTGACCTTCCGGATCCGCTCCACGTCCATGTTCCGGCCGGGAACGATGACCATGAACCCGATCTTGTCTTGACCCCTGCGGCCCGCCCTTCCCGTCATCTGGTGAAGCTCCGTGGCGTTCAGGGGCACGAATTCATGGCCGTTGAACCGGTCCGAATTGAAGAGTACCACCGAACGGGCGGGGAAGTTCACCCCCGCCGCCATGGTCGACGTGGCGAACACGGCGTCGAGATGGCCCTTCTTCATCATCGTTTCCACGGCGAATTTCCATGCCGGAAGCTGGCCGCCGTGATGGGCCCCCACGCGGAACCTGCGAAGCGCCTTCAACTGCTTGTGGTCTTCCAGGAATGGAAACCGGTCGAGGAGCACGCCCAGGTCCTGCTCGAACAGGACCTCGTCCTTCCGCCGGGACGAACCCTGGCGCATCAGGCCGACGGCGGCGTCGCATTCCGACCGGGACTGAAGGAAGAATATGGCGGGAAGCAGGCGGAACTTCCCCAGGACCTCGATCAACTCGTTGAAACGGGTGAAGATCCTCCTTTTTCCGAACCCGTTGTTCCCCTCCTCCACGAAGGCTTTGACTTTAGGGTAGATCCTCCTCCCGTCGAAAAGGGGCATCACCCTTCCCGAGGGATGAATGAAAAGCGGGTACAGCGGGACGGGGCGCCCGTCCTCCTCGACGACCCGGCATTCCTTGCCCCGGATCCCCTCGAGCCAGTCGGCGATCTCCCTGCCGTTCCCGATGGTGGCGGAAAGAAGAAGGAGATTGATCCGCGAGGGGAGGTAGATCATGATCTCCTCCCACACGACCCCCCGGTCCGGGTCCCCGAGAAAGTGGGCCTCATCGAGGATCACGAGGTCACAGTCCAGGTTTTCCCCCTTGTGCATGGCATCGTAGAGCTGGTTCCGGAGGATCTCCGTGGTCCCCACGATGATGGGGGCGTCGGCGTTGTCCTTCGTGTCTCCCGTGAGGATCCCCACATACCCCCGGCCGAACCGCTCTCCGAACTCCACCCACTTGGAATTGGTGAGCGCCTTCAGCGGGGAGGCGTACCAGATCTTCCCGCCCTTCTCGAATATGGTGTGGATGGCCTCCTCGGCGATCCAGGTCTTCCCGGACCCCGTCGGCGCAATGACCATGCAGTCCGTCTTTCGGACCGCTTCGAGAGCCTCCAGCTGAAAGGGGTCGGGTTTGAACGGCGTTTCCGGGGGCCTTCCGATTTTCCTGAACACGTCCCTGAGGACGGATTCCGCCTCCGGCTTGAATCGAACGTACGGATGTCTGAAAGCCGGTTTACTCCTCGACATCTGACAGACGACCCTTCAGTTTCTCGTATTCTTCCTTCATCCTTCCATCCCTCTCCATTTTGTTTTCGAACCGGCGGCAGACCCGCGTCACCCCCGATTCGGAAAGCCCCCCGAAAAAGTCTCCGATTTCCCTGTTTCTGCAGGCCGTGAGTTTCCTCGCAGCATAGATCGCCAGATCCCGGTTGAAATTCCTCCGCTTCACCGGTTCCGTGCCGGCGGCGCCGCTTCGCGCGCCGATCATTTTCGAAATCCCCTCCAGATCGTAACCGCGCGGGACTTTCTTTCCGCCGGGAGCCCCCTTCCCCTGGCCGCCTTCTTCCCCCACTTTTCTCATCGTTTCCGCGATGAAGGCATCGCTTCCCAGGACGGCGCCCTTGAAGGCCCCTCGGAAAGGGTCCTCCTCCTTTCGCCCGATGGCGGATTCGACAAACCGGCGGTACCGGTCCGGGGCCTCCTCGATCCGATCCGAAACGAGCCGCCAGAGGAATTCCCGGGACACGACATCCTCGCAGGCCGGGTCGATGCAGGCCCGGTAGCTCGTGTACTCGTAATCCTCCGGCCTGTTCACCAGTCCGGCCCTCACCGGGTTCAGATGGATGTACCGGGTCAGCTCCATCAGGCAGGTGTCCTTCTCCACGAGGACCGACCGGTACCGCCCCTGGAAGAGATGCCCCTTCCGGTCCGTCCTCGTGTTGAAATAGCTCGTGTAGGAGCCGTTCAGGAAGTGCATGACGGCGCTCAGGTTCGCCGCCGGCGTCTCCCCCAGGATGTGGAAGTGATTTCCCATGAGGGCGTACGCGTAAATGACAAAGCCGTAGCGTTCCCGCGCCTCCCGGAAATAGCGCCTCATCCTTTCGTAGTCCTGCCGGGCGCGGAAGATACGCTTCTCCTCGTTGCCACGGCTCATGACGTGGTAAAAGGCATTGGGATATTGAATTCTGAGAGGTCTTGCCATATATATGGGAGTCTTGATCGATCTGGGAAGGAGGATAGGTCCATTTTTGTCAAAAGTCAAGGACTGACCCCGGGAAAACCGGGGACAGGCATCTTCTGGGGATGGTTCGTCGTACTCGGGGCCTTCGTGATCCTGGGCATGAACTACGGCTCCCGCTACTGCTTCGGGGTTTTCATCAAGCCCATGTTCGACAGCTACGGGTGGACGATGACCCTTCTTTCCGTCGGGGCATCGCTGAACCTCGTCATGTATGCCGTCGGGGGAATCTTCTCGGGGCGGCTTCTCGACCGCATCGCCCCCCGCTGGGTCATGACCGTCGGGGCCCTGCTCGCCGGAACCGGTTTCATCCTGGCGGGCCTGATCCGGTCGCCCCTTGAATTCTACCTTGCCTACGGCATCCTGTGCGGTCTCGGTTCGGCGGGGATCGGGGTCGTCGTCGGAAGCTCCTCCGTGGGGAAGTGGTTCGACAGGAAAAAAGGCCTGGCCGTGGGGGTCACCACCATGGGGATCGGTCTCGGCACCATGGCCCTCACGCCGTTTGCGGGCTACCTGACCAAGCACTTCGACTGGCGGACCGGGT
>ENA-UPXM01006269-UPXM01006269.1-activated-sludge-metagenome-genome-assembly--contig:-NODE-6269-length-11103-cov-36.183744_pt1 | contig 11103 bp, 9 predicted proteins | sample MGYA00238178_ERZ772708 | MGnify/ENA primary metagenome ERZ772708 (study PRJEB29002, sample SAMN05720212) | activated sludge metagenome | isolation source: anaerobic digester from wastewater... | reverse complement strand
GAGCTCTCGCTCGTCAGCCAATCGTCACCAGGTGCGGCAGACGGCGGCCGTCAGGAAGAACCTGGGTTGGGGTGCTCAGCGGAAGTTCCAGGATAGATCAACCCAATTTACCGCCGGCCGGCCGAAAATCGCCACAGTACGGCCGGCCGGCGGCGGTTAGAGAGAGACAGGAAAAGCGAAAAAAACGAAGATGAGATCACCGCAGGAAAACACCATCGCCGCCCCGCGCGCCATCATGTCGCAGGAACTGTTTTCGCGTCTGAGCGAGTTCATCTACCGGGAAAGCGGGATCAAGATGCCGCTGACGAAAAAGACCATGCTGGAGGCCAGGCTCCAGAAGCGCCTGAGGGCCATCGGCCTGGGCTCCTACGACGAATACTGCAGCTACCTGTTCAGCCCCGAGGGTATTGCCAACGAGCTCGTGAACATGATCGACGTGGTCACCACCAACAAGACCGAGTTCTTCCGTGAGGCCCAGCACTTTGAATATCTCATCGAAAATGTAGTGCCCGAGCTCATTCGGACCAAGGGCGCGGGAATCCGGAGGCCGTTCATGGTATGGTCTGCGGCCTGCTCCTCCGGTGAAGAGCCGTATACCCTGGCCATGGTGCTCGACCAGTTTTCTCGTAAGATCCAGGGGTTCACCTTCCAGGTCCTGGGCACCGACATCTCCACCCGGGTGCTTCAGACCGCCCGGGATGGCATCTACAACGAGGAGCGCGCAGAGCAGATTCCCTTTGAATTCAAGCGCAATTATCTCATGAGAAGCAGGGACCGGAGCAAGGGGCTGGTCCGCATCGTGCCCGAGCTCAGGGCCCACGTGAAGTTCCGCCGGCTCAACTTCATGGCCGAGGATTTCGGCATGCGCGAGAAGATGGACGTCATCTTCTGCCGCAATGTGCTCATCTACTTTGACCGTTCCACCCAGGAGACCGTGATCAACCGGATCTGCGGGCACCTTCACCCGGGCGGATACCTCTTTACCGGCCATTCGGAAACCATCAACGGCATGAGGGTCCCCCTGACGCCGGTGGCCAACACCGTGTCGAGGAGGATCCAGTCGTGACCTGTCTGGCCGAGCGTAGAATCAAGGCCTGTTACCTGAAACCCGGAGAGGTCCACCTCACGATCGATCCATCGCTTGTGACCACGGTTCTGGGCTCCTGCCTGTCCATCACCATGCACCACCGGGCAACAGGGATGAGCGTGATCTGCCACGCGGCCATGCCCAGTATCGCCCAGGACAGGAACGGGAAGAAAGAGGCCGTGTTCCAGTATGTGGACTCCTCCCTGCAGTGGATGATCGAGCAGTACACCGGCAAGGGGATCAGGCTGCGCGATATCGAGGTAAAGATGTTTGGCGGGTCGGCCATGTTTCAGGATACCCGCTCTCTTGGAAAAAACATGAACGTCGGGAAGAAGAATGTCGATGTTGCCCTGGCCTTTTTCAAGAAACACCGGATCCGGCTGAAGGCCTGGAATGTGGGAGGAAACCGGGGCCGCAAGATCATTTTCAACACCCGTACCGGCGAGGTTCTCGCCAAGTTCATCACCGGGGCAGAGGCGTCACAGATCGACTTCGGGGGAAGGAGATGAAAAAAATACGGGTGCTCATTGTCGACGATTCCGCCCTGGTGCGCCAGACGCTCCAGGAGATCCTCTCGTCCGACCCGAGGATCGAGGTCATGGGGGTGGCGCCCGACCCGTATGTGGCAGCGGAGAAAATGCGGGTGGAAGCACCCGACGTGATCACCCTGGACGTGGAGATGCCCAGGATGGACGGGCTTACCTTCCTGAAGAAGATCATGGATCAGCACCCCATCCCGGTGGTGATCTGTTCGTCGCTCGCAGGCAAGGGAACCGAGACGGCCATGAGGGCGCTGGAGTTCGGGGCTGTCGAGGTGATTCACAAGCCTTCGCTGGGCACCAAACAGATGCTGCAGGAATCGACCATGCTCATCTGCGACGCAGTGGTGGCTGCATCGAGGACCCGTGCGAGAAAAAGATTACCCGACTACTCGCTGGCCACGCCCAAGCTCAGCGCTGACGCCGTCATTCCCCGCGGCAGACCGGATGCGCAGCTTCAGACCACGGAGAAGGTCGTGGTGGTGGGTGCGTCCACGGGAGGAACCGAGGCGCTGCGGGTCCTTCTGGAGGCCCTTCCCGAAAACTGCCCGGGCATTGCCATTGTTCAGCACATGCCCGAGGGATTCACCAAGGCATTCTCCCAGAGGCTGAACAGCCTGTGCCGCATCACGGTCAGAGAGGCATGCAACAACGACACGATTCTCCCAGGGCATGCACTGATCGCTCCGGGGAACAGGCACCTTCTGCTCAAGAGGAGCGGTGCCAGGTACTATGTGGAAATCAAGGACGGCCCGCTTGTCTGCCGCCACCGTCCGTCGGTGGATGTCCTGTTTCGCTCGGCTTCACGCTATGCCGGCAGAAACGCCATCGGCGTGATCATGACCGGGATGGGCGACGACGGAGCCCGCGGCATGCTGGAGCTTAAGGAATCGGGGGCGTACACCATTGCACAGGACGAGAGCTCCTGTGTCGTGTTCGGGATGCCGGCTGAGGCCATAAAGATGGGCGGAGTGCAAAAGGTACTGCCGCTTGATGCCATACACCGGGAGATCATGAAGGCATACAACTCAACTACTACGATTGGACAGAAGGCATGAAGATACGACAACTCACGAGATTCATCAATACCAGGCACCGTGCCGGCTCTGAGGCAGAAAACCGGTCCGGCAAGGGGACGGCGGGCTCATGGATAACGGCACTCTCAACGGTCACGGGGAATCTGAGCACGCTGGAGACCAAAACCGAGCAGGTCTTTCTCCAGGTCGGGGAAAAGCTCCAGGATTTCCACCAGCGTTCAACAGAGATGGCCGAGACGGCCGCTCGGGTACTGGGCCTCATGACCGGCGAGGAATTTCAACAGCCAATAAGCTCACTCATGGATATCATCGAAGAGCTGCGGCGCCACCTGGAAATGTCCAGGAATCATTCCGGGAAGACCTCGCAGGTGCTCCGGCAATATTACGACACCTTGCGCTCCGTATCCTCGTCCCTGGAGGACTTCAAGCTCCTCGTGCTCAACCTGAGGATGCTGGGTTTTTTCACCCGGGTGGAGAACGTGCACCTCTTCGCCAGCGATTCAGGGTTCAGCTCGCTGACCGACGACGTGAAGAACCTCTCGGAGAGCGTCAGGGAAAAATCCATCGAGATGAAGAGAAAGACCGATGACCTCCTGGTCACCATCAGCACAACCCTCTCAGATATGACGGCCGCTCAGAAGGTCCAGAGGGCGCAGACCGAGATGATGCTCCAGCACATTGAATCGAACCACGCGATCCTGACCACAAAAACCGAGAACGCAACAAGCAGTGCACACATCATCGCCCAAAGCGCCGGAAAGATCACTGGCAACATCGGGGAGATCGTGTCTGGCCTGCAATTCCATGATATCACCCGGCAGCAGATCAGCCATGTCAGGGAGGCCCTTGAGGTCATCGTCTCAGACATAAAGGCAGGACAGAAACCCCTGCCCCAGCTCGCAGGCATTGCACTGGAGGTCTGCTCCCTTCAGACCCTGCAGCTCTCCCAGTCTCAGAACGAGTTTTTCAGTGCCGTGGAGAACATCATGGGCAACCTGGGAGGCATAGCCCGCAACGTCAGGGAAATCATGCGAGAGGCCAATTCCGTTGCCTGGGCGTCGGACTATGAGGGCATCAGCTTCATGGAGGAGATCGACTCGGGCATCTCATCGGTTCTCACCGCCCTTGATCAGGATATCTCAGAACAGACGCGCCTGACCTCCACCATCAGGTCGGTCAGCGACATGGTTTCGGAGATGTCCTATTTCGTCAAAGAGATCGAGGACCTGGGCCTGAATCTCCAGCTCATCGCTCTGAACGCCCGGATCAAGGCTGCCCATATCGGCAGCGAGGGAGCCGCTCTGGATACCATCTCGGGCAGCATCTACGAGCTTTCGAAAAACTCGCGTTCGGATACCCTCGCCCTTTCGAACACCCTGGCAGAGGTGGGAAAGGCGGCCCAGTCCTTCGGCCAAGACCTGGAGGCGATACAGGAAGACCAGCAGGGGCAGGTGGAAAAACTCATGAACAGTCTTCAGTCCATCATCGCCTCGCTCCACGAAGTAAACACCCGGGTCATAGCCGCTGTCACGGACATGAACACCCAGGGCGATTCTCTCGCGCGGGATATCACCGCCATGATCCGCGAGATCACGGTGCACCGTGAGATGAACGAGGCCCTGGCCGATGCCAGGGAACGAATCAGGCAGGTCATGGACGGGGTGGCATCCGCCTTCCCCGATCACGACCGGTCCGCAGCCGGAACCTACCTCGAGACCCTTGACGGTCGCTACACCATGGAGAGCGAGCGGGATATCCATTTCAAGCACATGGAGCGAAAAACCGAGAGGATACATGTCAGTCCGGGACGCCCGGCCGGAGGAGATCTGGGCGATAATGTAGAGCTGTTTTGAGCAGATACACAGGAGAATGACAGAGGCTCGAAAAGGAGAGCTATCATGGGAAATATCACCTGGCAGGACAAGGCAGGAGGAAGGGGCAAGACCCTGAAACTGGTGGGTGCGCTGTCCATCGAGACGGCGTCCGAACTCAGAGATGCACTTCTTCAGGCACTGGAGACGGCAGAACCTCTCGAGATGGACTTGAGCGCGGTGGAATCGGTCGATCTGGCATGTATGCAGGTGCTCTGCTCGGCACACTGTTCCTTTCACCAGGCTGACCGGAAAATAACCCTTGCCGGTGGCATCTCCGAAGGAATCCATGCCGCGTTGGAGGCCCTGGCCATCAGTCCGGATGCATGCGACTCGCCCTGCAGTTTGGAATGCCCGTGGAAGAAAGGGGAAAAGCCATGAGTAAGAAGATATTGACCGTGGACGATTCGGCAAGCATCCGGCAGATGGTCTCCTTCACCCTCAAGAAAGAAGGGTATGAGGTGATCGAGGCCTCCGACGGGAAAGATGCGCTGTCAAAGATCGGCTCCGGAGGGGTGAGCATGGTGATCACGGACCTGCACATGCCCAACATGAACGGAATCGAGCTCATCCGGGCCTTGCGCACCAACCCTTCATACAAGTTCACACCCATTGTCATGCTCACCACCGAGTCCCATCAGGACAAGAAGGATTCGGGAAGACAGGCGGGAGCGACCGGCTGGATCGTGAAGCCCTTCAAGCCCGAGCAACTCGTTGCCGTGGTGAAAAGGCTGCTCGGATAATTTTGTAGAGGAAGGCGAGTTCTCACTTTTTAGGAGATATGCATATGGACGCACAAAAACAGCTCTACCGCGAAGAGGCATTCGAGCTGCTGGCAAAACTCGAGGAGGCGCTCATCGAGCTCGAACAGCAGCCGGACGATCTGGATATCGTGAACAGGATTTTCCGGGCCATGCATACTATCAAGGGATCCGGCGCCATGTTCGGTTTCGACGACATAGCCTCGTTCACGCACACCATCGAGACGGCATACGATCTCATCCGCGAGGAAAAGCTTTTTGCAGACGAAGAGCTCATCAGCCTGACCTTGCGGTCCTGCGACCAGGTCAAGGCCATGCTGGACGCGCCTGAAGGGGAAGAAGGGACGGATGCAAATCTCATCGAGGAGATCACTGCTTCGTTCAAAAGGCTCATTTCCTCCGGACAAGGCGCCGCACCCGGGCAGGCCGAGTCCTGTCCGGCATATACCGGCGGGGATCAGGAAGATGGTCTGAAAGCGGAAATCACTTATCGTATCCGCTTCAAGCCCCATCGCGAGCTGTTCCAGAACGGAACCAACCCCATCCCCCTGCTCAACGAGATCAGGGCACTCGGCCACGCGCACGTCATCTGCCACCTCAAAGAGCTTCCCGGCCTCAAAGAGCTGGACCCCGAGGCATGCTACACCTACTGGGATATCATCCTCACCACGGACAAGGATGCCGACGCCATCCGCGACGTGTTCATCTTCGTGGAGCACATCAGCGAGGTCGAGGTGACCAAGATCGACGATTACAGCGAGATCGATCACGAGGAATACAAGAAGATCGGCGAGATCCTCTTCGACCGCGGAGACATCAGCTTGAGCGACCTGGAGAGCATCCTGGGCAGGCAGAAGAGGATCGGCGAGATGCTCGTGGAATCGGGCAAAGCCCGCCGCTCAGAGGTGCAGTCCGCCCTGATGGAGCAGGAACACGTGAGAAACCTGCGCAAGAAGCGCATGGGCGCGGCACCCGGAGACAGCGTATCCAGCATCCGGGTGGCCTCCCACAAGCTCGATTCCCTGGTGAACCTGGTGGGCGAGCTGGTCACCGTACAGGCGAGGCTCGCCCAGCTTTCCGCCCAGAGAAACGACCATGATCTCGCCCTGGTTTCCGAAGAGGTGGAGCGCCTCACCGCCGAGCTCAGGGACAACGCCATGGGCATCCGCATGCTGCCCATCGGGACCACCTTCGCCAAGTTCAAACGCCTGGTGAGGGACCTCTCCACAGAGCTGGGCAAGGAGGTGAACTTCACCACCTCGGGCGAAGAGACCGAGCTCGACAAGACCGTGATAGACCGGCTCGGCGACCCCCTGGTCCATCTCATCCGCAACAGCATCGACCACGGCATCGAATCGCCCGAGCAGAGGCGAGCCGCGGGGAAACCAGCGGAAGGAACCATCCGCCTGACCGCCGAGCATTCCGGCGCCCATGTGCTCATCTCGGTGAGCGACGACGGGGCCGGTCTCGACACCGAGGCAATCCGGGCCAAGGCCATGGAAAAGGGCCTCATCAGCCCTGATGCAAATTTGAGTGAAAAGGAGATCTTCGAGCTCATCCTCGCGCCCGGATTCTCGACCGCCCGGAGTGTATCCAAGGTCTCGGGCAGGGGCGTGGGAATGGACGTAGTGACCAGCAGCATCAAGTCCTTCGGCGGCACCGTGGAGATCGCATCCGTAAAAGGCAAAGGCACGACCATCACCTTGAAGCTGCCGCTCACCCTTGCCATCATCGACGGCCTGCTGGTGACCATATCCGACGAATACTTCGTCATGCCGCTCAATGCCGTAGTGGAGTGCGTGGAGCTCAGCGCCGACGACCGGCGGCGCACCCACGGCAGAAACCTGGCCCGGGTCCGGGACGAGATCGTGCCCTATATCCCTTTGCGGGAGGTCTTCTCGCTCGGCGGCAACAATCCGGCCATCGAACAGGTGGTGGTCACCGAGATCGGCGAGCGCCGGATCGGCTTCGTGGTGGACAAGGTCGTGGGCCAGCACCAGACCGTAATCAAGAATCTGGGCAAGTTCCTCAGGCACGTAGAAGGCGTGTCAGGGGCCACCATCATGGGAGACGGCACGGTTGCGTTGATCCTCGACATCAACAAGCTCACCCAGCAGGTGGAATTCGATGAATCGAACCTGGGCGGCCGTATGTATCACGCCTGAATGACCGGACGCCCCTGCTCACGTCCATTTTTCCGGTAATTTTACGTGAAAAGGGGTGCCCAGACACGATTTATGCAAAATTGCACCAGAAAGGGGCAAAAAGGAATCGTATGCCCCTTCATGACCCCCGAATATAATCGAACATAATAGATCATCAAAACCTTCTTTACCTGTAAGGTATGCATATGATAAGGTTTATTTGGTGATTGCATATCCTGCAGACAGTCATAAGAGATGCAGGAAGATAGCACGACGTAAGAGGTCTCCCGACCTTCTTTATGAGTTGCATTGTAACTTTTTATCAAAAAGGAGCATGTAACCATTGGCAACACCCAAAACAGTAAATTCTCCTTACAGGGTTAGAGAAAAAAACCATGCATGACTGCCTGGAAACACGGAGAAAAGGGTATATATTCATTGCCGGCAGCGACAACAACTTTTTATTATCCGCCTCACCTCTTCTGAAAGAACGCGGTTTTGCGTGCGACTGTGAATCAGATATCACGCAAGCAGTCTCAAGGCTGGAGAACACTGTCTACGACCTCATGGTGGCCGACAGCGATATGATTCTCGACGACAGATTGGTTGAGAGGATCCAGAAACACCCGTGGGGCCTTCCCGTAATTCTCACGCTTGATCGGCCTATTCTTGAAGTGGCCGTTCTTACCGCCAAGTTAAACATCATTACCTTTCTGGTCAGGCCCTTTGATATGAATGAGTTTCTCGAACACGTGGTGCTGGGTATCAGGAGAAGTTCCTTCTTAAAGGAACTGTCCCATTGCAGGGACCGGGTAGATCTCTTTGAAGAGTCCATCATTCAGCTCACGAAAATTGTGGCCGAACTCCCAGCCGAACAGTCGTATGTTCCGATCGAGGCCTTTGTCATGCTCACGACACAGAATCTCATCGATAGCGCCATGGACCTGCGGAATATCATCGCCCGGTCAGATGAAATAGCTCGATCCCACGTTTGCCAGCTCTACCGGTGTCCGAGAATGGATATGATGAAGAGATCGATCAAGGAGTCCATAGAGGTTCTGGAGCAAACCAAAAAGTCATTCAAGTCAAAGGAGCTTGCCTATCTGAGGAAAAGGCTCCAGGATCTTCTCACCCAGCTATAGGCATACCTTCCTCATGCAGGGTACCATATGGCAGCACCGCGGCCAGGAGCCGGCATTTCATAAACATTGAACCAAAGTCAAGTCTGATCTTCGTTTTACCGAAAAGACAGTAAATTCGTGATGGCTCGCTGGTAAAGAACAGTCGAGCCGGCCGCCTTGCGGTCAGGCAATAGGCCTGAAAGAGAAGGCACAATGCAGGAAATCTTCTCCTGCATTGTGCCTTTTTTTGTTGATCTGAAAAAAGAGAAACAAAGATCGCGGAGGCTCACGAAGGGCATGCCGGCAAGGATGAACGAGACGGCAAAAACACAAACGGGGTTTCAAAAGGAGGAAATATGTTCAAAAATCTTCGGTTAGTAGTAAAGCTCATCCTGATAGGTTCACTGGTACTTCTCATTCCTCTGGCAACAGTGGGCGTCATCAGTGTCAACAGGGCAGGCGCAGGACTGAGATCCATCGAAAACGAGCAGCTTGCCGGAACGACCTTGTCCCTGGCTCAGGGGATAGACCATGTGCTGAAAGGGGAAATAAAGCTGGTCATCGATCTATCGGTGGGAGACGAGGCCGTCAGGGCTGCTCAGGCGGTAGAAGACAATGGCTCCCATGGGTCATTACGGGAAGCTGAGGCGCTGAATCGGAAATTCAAGATCTTCAGCCAGACTGAAGGCCTGCGGGACAATTCCCAGGTCGTGCTGGCAACCGGCAGGGACGGACGGGTCTTTGCAGCATCCGATCCATCCTATATCGGACTGTCCCTTTCCGACAGGCAGTATTTCAAGGATGCGATATCAGGAAAGACAAACATAGGCGAGCCCGGCCTCAACAAGATAACCAGGGAACCGTTCGTGCCCATCGCTGCTCCCATATATTCGAACGGCAGGGTCGTCGGAATGGTTGCCAATATCATCGACATTGGTTTTCTCAGCAATCTCGTCGCCAACACAAAGGTGGGTGAGACCGGGTATGCCTTTATGATCGACCGTGAGGGTCTTATCATCGCCCATCCGGTCAAGGAAAATATTCTGAAACTGAACGTTGCCGAGCTCAATGGCATGAAGGAGATCACCGAAAAGATGATCGCCGGACAGACCGGTGTGGATCACTATGTTTTCGAAGGCATTCCGAAAACTGGCGGTTTCGCGCCTGTGAAAACGACCGGATGGAGTATCGGGCTTTCGCTTCCGGACAAGGAATTCCTTGCCCCTGCACGGGAAGTCCGCAATGTCGTGTGCGTGGTGACCATTGTCTTTTTCATCATCGCCTTCGGAATTTTCTACCTGTTTGCCAGAAGTATTACCAATGGGCTCCGGGTGGCACAGGATGCGGCAGAAGCACTTGCAAGGTTCGACTTCAACTATTCCATCACCGTCACCGGCAATGACGAGATCGGGCAAATGCTCTCCTCGATGCAGAACATGGTTGCAAAGCTCAAGGAGGGATTCACCAAGGTGAAGGATACCGCCAATGCATTGGCGGATGGAGACCTGACGGTCAAGATCGACTATACAGAGGATGACGAAATCGGTCTCATGCTCGGCACCATGAAGCGAATGATCGACCGGATCAAGGATGTGGTAACCGGCGTCATCAGTGCAAGCGAGAATGTATCTGCCGGTGCGGAAGAAATGAGCGCGGCTTCGGAGCAGCTCTCGCAGGGTGCGAGTGAGCAGGCGTCCGCCGCCGAGGAGGCGTCTTCCTCCATGGAGCAGATGGCCTCCAACATCCGCCAGAACGCCGACAACGCCCAGCAGACCGAGAAAATCGCGGTCAAGTCCGCCGACGACGCCATCGAGGGCGGCAAGGCGGTCGATGAAACCGTAGGCGCCATGAAGACCATTGCCGAGAAGATCGCCATCATCGAGGAGATCGCACGGCAGACCGACCTGCTGGCCCTGAATGCAGCCATCGAGGCGGCACGGGCCGGAGAGCACGGCAAGGGGTTCGCCGTGGTGGCGGCCGCGGTCAGGAGGCTTGCAGAGAGAAGCGCAGAGGCCGCAGGAGAGATCAGCAAGCTCTCGGTCAACAGCGTGGAGGTGGCCGAGAAGGCGGGCAAGCTCCTCTCCCAGATCGTGCCCGATATCCAGAAGACCGCCCAGCTGGTTCAGGAGATCACCGCTGCCAGCAACGAGCAGAACGCGGGCGCAGACCAGATCAACTCCGCCATCCAGCAGCTCAACCAGGTCGTCCAGCAGAACGCCTCGGCTGCAGAAGAAATGTCCTCTACCGCTGAAGAACTATCCTCACAGGCTCAGGAGCTCCAAAAAAACATTTCTTTCTTCAAGGTTGGCGAGCTTGCAGAACGTATCAAAAAAAGGGGCTCCAAGCCGGCTGCCGCCCATACTTCGCCAGGTGCCCCAGGCAGCCGTACCCTCACCGGAAAACCCGCCGTGCGCACACACCAAGTGCAGGAGAGGACCGGCCGCTCCTCAGGGATAGCCTTGGATATGCGCACAGATCCGGTCAATGATGACTCCAAGGACAGCGAGTTTGAGCGTTACTGAGGAGACGAGGAGGAAGCCATG
>ENA-UPXM01006264-UPXM01006264.1-activated-sludge-metagenome-genome-assembly--contig:-NODE-6264-length-11117-cov-4.295878_pt1 | contig 11117 bp, 9 predicted proteins | sample MGYA00238178_ERZ772708 | MGnify/ENA primary metagenome ERZ772708 (study PRJEB29002, sample SAMN05720212) | activated sludge metagenome | isolation source: anaerobic digester from wastewater... | reverse complement strand
GACCCGGCTTGTTGGAATCCGCCTACGAAGAATGCCTGGCGTATGAGCTGTCCCGCGCAGGCTTGGCGTTCAAACGGCAGTATCCTTTACCTGTGGTTTATAAGGAAGTCCGGCTGGACTGTGGTTATCGTCTTGATCTTGTGATTGAAGACAACCTTATTCTTGAACTGAAAAGCGTGACATCGTTACTCCCCGTTCATGAAGCCCAACTGCTCACGTATCTGAAACTCTCCGGCATCCCCGCCGGGCTTCTCATCAATTTCAACGTCCCTGTTCTGAAATCCGGAATCAAAAGGCTTGTCCTATAATAATCTCTGTGCCTCCGTGCCTCTGTGGTGAACAATGAAACTCCTAACCCAAAAGAGCTGTTTCTTAGAAAACTCTGTGCCTCCGTGCCTCTGTGGTGAACAATGAAACCCCTAACCAAAAAGAGCTGTTTCTTAGAAAACTCTGTGCCTCCGAGTCTCTGTGGTGAAAAATGAACTTCTCTATCTTCCAAAACAAACGGGTGTTTCTGACCGGCCACACCGGCTTCAAGGGGTCGTGGCTGGCCGTGTGGCTGCACCGTCTCGGTGCGGAGGTCTATGGCTACTCCCAGCCGCCCCCGACCGAACCGTCCAACTATGTCCTTTCGCGCATCCGGGAGACGCTGGCCGGCGAGACGTCCGGCGACATCCGCGACCGCATGCGGCTGCACGAGGCGCTTGCGGCGGCAGCGCCAGACGTGGTCTTCCACTTGGCGGCTCAGCCGCTGGTTCGCGAAAGCTATGCCCGGCCTTTCGACACCTTTGACGTGAACGTGATGGGTACCGCCAGCGTGCTCGATGCCGTGCGCGATCTCGGCAGGCCCTGTGCTGTGATCTGCATCACCACCGACAAATGCTACGAGAACCGTGAGCAGGTCTGGGGCTACCGCGAATGCGATCCGATGGGCGGGCATGATCCCTACAGCGCCAGCAAAGGGGCTGCCGAATTGCTCATTTCTTCCTACAGACGCTCCTTTTTTGCCTCCACCCGCCTTGCTCAACATGGAGTGCAACTGGCATCCGCCCGGGCCGGCAACGTGATCGGCGGGGGTGACTGGGCGAAGGACCGTATCGTGACGGACATGGTCACTGCGCTTCACGAACGCCGCCCCGTACCGGTCAGGAACCCGCATGCGATCCGGCCGTGGCAACATGTGCTTGAACCGCTCTCCGGATATTTGACGCTGGCTGCCGCGATGCTCGAAAAACCCGATGCCGCATGGTCTTCCGCGTGGAATTTCGGACCGGTCTCGGGAACCGAACTCCCGGTTGGAGAGTTGGTGTCCGCCTTTACCAAGGCCTGGGGATCGGGCACTTGGGAGGATTTAAGCGGTGTCGACCAGCCCCATGAGGCATCCATCCTGCGCCTGAGCATTGAGAAAGCCGGATGGGAACTGGGCTGGCGGCCTCGCTGGAGTTGCGGCGAAATGATCCAACGAACGGCGAACTGGTACCGGCAGGCGCTTTGCGAAGGCGCCGACGCGCGTTCACTTTGCGAAGCCGACATCGACGCTTACTCCGAAGAATCCCACCTTTAACAAAACCTGCAACCCAGAATTCTCACCACGAAGTCACGAAGGACACGAAGTTTTTTAATGCCTTACCATTTCCTCTGTGCCTCCGTGTCTCTGTGGTGAAATTGATTAAACCATAGAGGCACGGAGGCACAGAGGGATTTTTGATGCCTCACCCTTCCGCTTCGTGTTCTTCGTGTCTTCGTGGTGAAAAAACGTGTTTTTTGATACGATCTAGCCATGACTGCAAACGATCTCAAAGCTGATATTCTCGCCAAAGTCACAGAGTATTACCGGCTCGTCCATGCGCCGAAACAGGAAGCTCCTTTTCAAGCCGGGACGTCGCGTGTCCAGTACGCGGGGCGCGTGTTTGACGAGCGCGAGCTGAAGAATCTTGTGGATGCATCGCTTGACTTCTGGTTGACCGCCGGACGTTTTGCCGAAACGTTCAGCGGGCAGCTCGAGGATTATTATGATGTCTCCGACGTCATCCTGGTCAACTCCGGCTCCTCCGCCAATCTGTTGGCCGTGACCGCGTTGACCGATGCGTCCTTGGCTGAGCGCCGCCTTATGCCGGGCGATGAGGTCATCACCGTGGCAGCGGGTTTCCCCTCAACCGTCGCACCCATCCTTCAGAATCAACTCGTGCCGGTTTTTCTCGATGTGGAACTGGGCACCTACAACATCGACGCCTCCCGTCTAGAGGAGGCTTATTCATCTAAAACAAAGGCGGTCTTTCTTGCCCACACTCTCGGCAATCCGTTCAATCTGGATGCAGTCGCCACTTTTGCCAAAAAGCACGGCCTGTGGTTGATCGAAGACAACTGCGACGCCCTGGGCAGCCGATACCGGGGCAAATTGACCGGCACCTTCGGCCATGTCGCGACCGGCTCCTTCTACCCGGCCCACCATATCACGACCGGCGAGGGCGGCTGCGTGATCACGGATGACCCGCTGCTGGCCCGCATCATCCGAAGCTATCGCGATTGGGGGCGGGACTGTTATTGCGAAGGCGGAGAAAACAATACTTGCGGATGCCGTTTCACCAAACAGTTCGGCACACTCCCCAAAGGTTATGACCACAAATACGTCTATTCGCGTATCGGCTACAACCTGAAAATGACCGACATGCAGGCTGCGGTCGGCGTCGCCCAGATGGACAAACTCGAATCATTCACCGCGCGGCGTAAAGAGCATTTCCAGATGCTTTGCGAAGGTTTGAACGATCTCGAAGAGGTTTTCATTCTGCCGCGCGCCACCGAACATGCCGACCCTTCCTGGTTCGCATTTATCCTGACGTTGCGCGAAGGCGCACCGTTCACACGCGTGGAACTGGCCAAGCATCTGGACGCCGCCTTGGTCGAAACGCGCGGGTTATTTGCCGGCAACCTCTTGCGGCAACCGGGGTACATGACGATCCCCCACCGTATCGTGGGCGGGTTGGACAACACCGATTTCATCATGAACAACACCTTGTTCCTTGGCGTCTATCCCGGGCTGACGCCGGCCAAGATCGATTACGTCACGGACACCATCAGAAAGTTTGCGAGAAAGGGATAGAACTCACCACAGAGACACAGAGGCACAGAGATTTTTTTGTACCATTACCTCTGTGTCTCTATGTCTCTGTGGTATACTGATTTTTTTATGGCTACTCCTGTTAAAGTCAAAGCGCTTGTCACCCGTGTAGTGAAACACACGCCGTCTGTCGTGAGTTATCAGTTCGCGCCGCAGGGGCGCGTGCCTAAATTCCATCCCGGACAGTTCCTGCATCTCGCGCTGGATGCGTACAGCCCGGACCGGCCGTGGCCCGAGTCACGCGTATTCTCGATCGCCTCGGCGACCTCAGAGCGGGCGCGCGAGCTGTCCGTGACCATTTCGGTAAAGGGCACCTACACGCAGCGGATTTTCAACACACTGCAGGAGGGCTCCGAGTGTTGGCTCAAGCTGCCCTATGGCGAGTTTCTTTTCCCTGATGATCGCCCGCTTGCGCTGGTCGCCGGCGGAGTCGGTATTACGCCGTATCTTTCACTGCTCAAGCATCGGCTTGAAATCAGATCCAGCCAGCCGATCCGTCTTTCCTACGGTGTCCGCTCGGCAGAATACTACCTGTTCGGTGAGCTGTTGAATCGCTGCGAGGCAGAATTGCCGAATTTTCACATGGCAGTTTACTGCGAGGACGGCTCGGTCCCGGGGAATAGGGGCATTCTGGATATCGCGGCAATCCACGATGCCGCACCGGGAAAAGCCCTCTTTTTTCTTTCAGGCCCCCCCGCCATGATCAGCGCCTTTCGAAATCGTCTGAGCGGCCTTGGCGTGGAGCAAAACCGCATACGGGTCGACGATTGGGAGTGATGGATTTCAACCACGCTGTCGGTTGACTCCTTCACTCGACAGCAGGAGGGACGTGTTGGTGAGAGTTGCAGATTTCGTTTTCAAGTTTCTGGCTGACCGGGGGGCTCGTCACGTCTTTATGGTGACAGGAGGCGGCGCAATGTTTTTGAACGACGCTGTCCGGGCCGAGAAACGTTTGACCCCCATTTTCAACCAACATGAGCAAGCTTGTGCGATCGCGGCAGAAGGGTACGTGCGCGCCGGCAATGGTATGGGTGTAGTCAACGTGACCACCGGACCGGGTGGCACAAACGCGCTTACCGGTGTGATCGGTCAATGGCTCGACTCTATCCCCGTGATTTACATCTCCGGACAAGTCAAGGTGACGACATCTCTTTATAGTTGTCCAGACCTGCACCTGCGCCAACTTGGGGATCAGGAAATCAACATTTTGGACATTGTCAGGCCCGTCACGAAATATGCGGCGGCCGTACTTAATCCCCTTGATATTCGGCGTGAGTTGGAAACGTCTCTGTACCATGCTTTCTCGGGACGTCAAGGTCCGGTCTGGCTGGACATCCCCTTGAATATTCAAAACGCAACAATCGATCCTGACACGCTTGAAGCCGCGATCTTGCCAGATATCGCTCGTCCCGTCCCAAGTGAACCGGCCATGTGCGACGTGCGTGACCGTTTGCGTGCCGCCAAACGGCCGGCCATCATCGCGGGGCACGGAATACGTCGCGCCGGGGCCGAACAGGATTTTCTCATCCTTGCAGAGGCGTTAGGGATTCCGGTACTCACGACCTTTAATGGTTTCGATCTTATCCCCAGTGACCACCCGTTATTCTGCGGACGGATCGGCACCATTGGGAACCGTTCCGGCAACTTTGTTCTGCAAAATGCCGACCTGCTACTGTCTGTCGGTTCACGGAATAATATTAGGCAGATCAGCTATAACTGGGAGAATTTCGGCAAAAATGCCGAGATCATCTCCGTTGACATTGATGCTGCCGAACTGCGCAAGCCTACTGTTGTTCCGCATGTCGGAATTTGTGCCGACGCCAGAGCCTTCATCGTCGCCTTATACACCTTATGGCGGCAGATTCCTTTTCAAACGCCAACGGACTGGCTTTCATGGTGTCAGGAAAGGCTCCGCCGTTTCCCTCTGACACCCGAGGTCCCTCCTGTCGTGCCCGACGGCTTGGTAGACGCATACTGGTTCATGGCGTCCCTTACAGCCGCCACCCCGGCGGATGTTATCACCGTAGCAGGCAATGGCACGGCCTGTGTTGCCCTTTTCCAGAGTGGAAAAATTAAGCCTGAGCAGCGTATTTTTTGGAATTCAGGATGCGCTTCGATGGGTTACGATTTGCCAGCAGCCATCGGTGCTGCAACCGCAGGACGCAAAAGCATCTGTGTTGCCGGCGACGGCAGCATCCAGATGAATCTGGCAGAACTACAGACTGTTCTGAACCACCGCCTCCCCGTGAAAATCTTTTTGCTCGAAAACAACGGCTATTCTTCGATCCGCCAGACCCAGAACGCCTTTTTCGGCGGGGCACGTATCGGTTGTGATCCAAGCAGTGGGATCCAATTACCCAACATGATTAAGCTCGCAAATGCCTACGGCTTTCGGACACTTGAACTTTCAAGTCATACCGATTTAGAGAAGACTATCGCCGACACGCTGAATGGCGACGATCCCGCTTTGTGCGTTGTACATCTTGGGGAAAATGAATTTTCGCCAAAGCTTTCCAGTCGCACACACCCTGATGGCTCCATTGTATCCAGTTCGCTCGAAGACATGGCGCCGTTTTTATCTTTTGACGACATTACCGCGAACATGATTAGCAAAAAGGATGACGACCATGAATATGCTCGAAAAAGCGATGATCAAACTTCTGACTGAATTGAAGGAAAAATATGGAGTAATTGAGATTAAGGCCGAATTCGAAGCCGAAGGAAGTTGCATGGATGAGATGATGCGTCTTAAAGATGTAACGACAACGGTGGGGCTTCCCATCATCATCAAAATCGGCGGCGTTGAGGCGGTCACCGATATCTACAGCGCATTGCAGATCGGCGTCAAAGGTGTGGTTGCTCCGATGTCGGAAACACCATTCGCGCTTTCAAAATTCATTAACATGATCGACACCATGGTTGCAAAAGATAACGCCGCAGACATTGAGTTCGCATTCAACATGGAGACCATCACGACGTTCAACAACCTCGACGCCATGTTGACTCTGCCGAATCTCAGCATGATTCAGGGCATGACCATCGGACGAGTAGACCTGACAGGCTCCCTGAAACTAGATCGCAGCGCCGTCGATTCGGAACAAGTCAATGCTTTGTGTCGAGAGTCTTTCCAGAAGGCAAAGGCTAAAGGACTGAAAACGGGATTGGGAGGGGCGATCTCGCCCGCGAGCATGCCTTTTATTGAACGTCTTTATAAGGATAGCCTTCTCGACAAATTTGAAACACGGAAAGTCGTGTTTTCAGCGGATTCCGTCAAATATGGTGAAACCGCATTTCTAAAAGCCATTCAATTCGAACTTGATTGGCTTAGGAGTAAGCGGCGTTTCTACTCCATGGTCAAGGTGTCAGATGAGAACCGTATCGCAATGCTTGAAAAAAGACTGGCTGGAGTCTGACAATGCAATTTTTTTCCCTTTTGTGGGACCTAGACGGCACACTGGTAGACTCGCAACGAGATATTGTCGATTGTATTCTTAAGAGTATTGAGACTACTGGGATGACTGCCAATCCTGCTGAAAACTCCATCACCGTTGGGCCGCCGATCCGCGATATCATTCGGGGATGTCTTCCCCATATCGAGGATTCAGAAATGGAAACAATTGTTTCTGAATTTCGCAAGCGATACGATGATTCTGAATTTTTCCACACACGTCCCTACCCCGAAATTACAGAAGTGTTGGATGCTTTACATGAACACCAGCATTTTATTGTGACAAATAAACCATCATATCCAACTGCAAGACTCTTGAATAAATTGGGGTGGAAGATGCTTTTTAAGGATGTGTATACGCCAAACAGAAGGGGTTCCGATAATTTGCTCCCCAAAACTGTGTTAATCTCTCTCGCCCTTGAAGAGCATGGACTTTCCCCGGAATCATGTTTTTTCGTAAGTGACACTGTTTCGGACGTGAAGGCTGCTCATGCAAATGGAGTCCAAGCAATTGGGGTCGCCTGGGGTTATGAACACCCATCCGCATTGTCCGACTGCGGTGCAGACTGGATCGCGCACATCCCCACCGATATCATTCGCTTCGTTAATGGAAACGCAAATGAGTGACTTCTATACCGCCATGCTCAATGTGGCGAAAAAGGAAACACACACCTGAGCAAAGAGCGGAGACACGGCCTCTTACGGTATTAGAAATGCCTGTGTCAACTTCCTCTCCGGAAAAGACATTATTCAATTTTCACAACACGCAAAACAAACATGAAACTTCTTTCCCGTAATTGTCCGGTTTGTGCTTGTCAAGAGGGTGAATGCTTGACAACTATTTCTCTAGCGCCCGTTCAAAACGAAGCTTTACCATTAACTTTCGATGTCTGCGTATGTAAAAAATGCAAATCCTGTTTTGACGACCTACAGGCGAATCAAGATGACTTCGACAGGTTCTATGCGGCATCAAACAAATATGCCGCCCCCGAAACCGGTGGCAGCGGAGGCTGGTCCAATGCAGACACAAACCGATGGAACCATGTGATTGACATCCTTTCCTCCCACATCCACACCACTGACCGTATCATTGACATTGGCTGTGGCAAAGGTGGACTTTTGATGGCATTGCAGGCACGCGGCTTTCAAAACCTCGTTGGTATCGAACCGTCCTTGGGATGTCGCCAGAACCTGGCTGCCCAAAATATTCTTTGTCACTCCACGATGGAGGATGCCATCCGCCAAGGAGAAACCTTCGACTGTGTGCTATGTTGTCAGGTGCTGGAGCATGTGTTCGCGCTTGACGCATTCCTTGCCGACATCGGGAAATTGTCGACCCCCGAAAGCATATTGTACATTGAAGTCCCCGATGCTGCGGGATATGCGGATTTCTTCCATGCCCCGTTTTATTATTTCGACCGCGAACACATCAACCATTTCACGCTCGGTTCTCTCGACAACCTTGTCTATCAAAGATTAGCTTATCGTCCCATCTATGGGGAGCGTGGCTCGGCATACCCTGTAGCCGGGAAAAAAACTCCCGTTCTCTGGGCTGTTTACCAACCATCGGCCCAATGCGCAAAAATGCTCGCCCCTGACGAAAAGGGCAGTCGTGCAATCGAAACTTATGTCCGTTTGTCGACCGCACGTGATTGCTACCCGCAAATGGAAGCCGTGCGCGGCACCCTTCTTCCCGTTTTGCTCTGGGGGTGCGGCGCTCACCTTCGACGCCTGTTGGCGAAAGGCTGTTTTACAGGAATTAATCTCGCCGGGATTATTGATCGCGATCGTGGAGGTCGCGGTGAATCCCTGTGCGGGTTACCGATTTTGCCACCACAAAGCATCCTTGACCCTCTTTTCCAAAAAGCCACCATAATCATCACGACGGTTCTGTACGCCGACCATGTCCAGTCTTTTTTGGCCGCGCAGGCGTTTAAAGGCACGGTCATCCTGATCAGTGATTAAAATACCACCTCGCTTTATTCACAGGAACCTCGCCATTTGAAAACACCGTATCCCAGTCCGTTTGAATCTCTCGACGACGGAATCGTCACCGGATCTGCGTGTCCCGATGGATATCGTATTTTCCTGACTGGAGGAACGGGCTTTTTCGGAAAATGGCTTCTGCACATATTTCGATATCTGTACACGATACGGCGAGTGAATTTATCATTGACCGTGTTGTCGCGAAATCCTGACCGATTTCTCTCTGACAATACCTACCTTGCTGACATGCCGTTTCTCCGGTTTGCATCCGGAGACATCCGTACGTTCAACTTCTTGTCACTGCCGCCATTTGACCTTTTTATCCATGGCGCGACAGCCGCAAGTGCAAAGCTGGAACAGGAAGCACCGGAAGAGATGTTTTCCGTCATCACAGAGGGCACCCGGAATGTGTTGGATTTCGCAATGCACTGTAGGCCCAAACGCATGCTCTTCATCAGCTCGGGCGCCGTATACGGCCCACAGCCCAGCATGTTAAGCCATGTCCCTGAAAACTTCGAGGGCACCCCCACAACCGCATACGGCAAAGGGAAAAAGATCGCCGAACAGATGTGCCTCGACACTTCTGAGGGGCACTTTGACTGCATCATCGCCCGGCCATTCGCTTTCGTAGGGCCGTATCTGCCGCTCGATACGCACTTCGCGATTGGCAATTTCATCGGAGACTGCCTCGCAAACCGGCCCATCGTCATCCGTGGCGACGGCACGCCATTGCGTTCTTACCTCTATGCCGCCGATCTCGCGGAATGGCTCTGGACCATCTTGCTCAAGGGTGAGAACGGGAGGGCCTACAACGTCGGCTCGGACCAAGACATCTCCATTCTTGACCTTGCCTGTTTGGTGCGCGAATGCGCCGACACGGACAATCCGATCCATGTCCTCGGCACCCCCGACCCCAAGGTGCCCCCGCCCCGCTATGTACCCTCCATCGAGCGTGCCCGGAAAGAGCTGGGGCTAAACGTCCGCTGCCCGTTAAAAGACGCGATTATGAAGACCTTGGCGTGGCACCGCGGCGAACGCTCCCCAGCGTCATCTGAATGAGAGTCCCAACAAAAACCGCAGCGGCGGTGCCGCACATGACCCACACGATGAACTCCAGCCGGGCGGCGCGAAGGCCAGCCATCCAGTCGATCCAGGCCCCCGGCACAAACGGCGCGAAAAAGCCATAACCGGTCAACGAAACCAGCATCGCGGCCTCCAGCATCGCAATAGGTATCGCATACCAGGCGAATCCGAAACGCCTGCACGCCATTTCATGCGTCGAGAAGCAGGCAAACGCCACGCGGAACACATTCGTCATAGCCAGCCAACCCACGAGATAGGCATACGGCTGATAATCCTGCCATCGCGTCACCGCGCGGAACACCCAACCGATTCCAGCCCCCAGAGCGACCGCGACAACGGCACCGCCTCCCACCGTAAACACAAGGACCTGCGTCAAAATGCGCCGCGTGTCTTTCCCTTTCTCATGCGCTTCCGACACGAGTGGGAAGAAGGCCACGGCGATCGCGGACCAAAGAATGTTCGGGATCTCAGAAAATCTAGAACAAAAATAATACGCCGCCGACTCCACTTCGGGCAGGCGCTGCCGGATCACCAACAACTGGACCGAACTTGAAACACTGCTGATGGCCATTACAAGCGCGACGGGCATCATGTATCGCAGCATCTCGCCGCGATGGCACCAGTAGGACTCGCTCTTGACGTCTCGCGACAGCACCTTGCGCAATCCCCAGAACGAGACGCCGATCAGGGTCAGGTTAAAAAGGAGCTGCGAAGAAAAAAAACCGACCAGCCCGTAAACCGGCAGCAAGATCAACAAAAACAAAAGCCGGACCGGGGCCGATGACAAACCGGCGACACTCATGCAGCGGAACAACTTGAGCGCCTGCAGCCCGTTGTTCAAAAGCGGCAAGAAGGAAGAGGTGACGGCGATGCCGCACAACAGCCAGATCAAGGTGGTACTGCTGATACGAAGGCGTTCAAACACGAACGGAGCCGACAACCAGGTGTATCCGGCAATCACAATCGCGGAGGCGGCGGTAATCAGCAGGGCATCCCTCAACAAAGCCTTCACCTTCCCAAACTCTTCCCGCGCACCGAATGTGTTCAGGAATTTTGTGAAGGGCATGAGCAGGATCGCCAGCGGCAAGCCCAACAGGCCGCCGATCTGGCCTAACGGAAGCAACGCGCCGAGTTCCGCCTTGGGCACCCAGTTCGGCACCAGCCACAGGCCGGTATACAGATTGATCACATCCCCGAACCGCTGTACGCAAAACATGACCGCCGAATACCACCAGAGCGGGCCCATCCAGGCCTTGACCTGCTCTTTGAGACGGATCATGCGGAGGCCTCCGGGAAGGTGCCGCGGCTGGCCGGTCTCACATGGCAGGCCGCCCACCCCAAGACAAACAGTGCGGCGCAGACGCTGACAAGCAGGGCGACCGGCTGCGCGGATGCGCGCAACACAATCTTGTGGTCGCCGGCGGGGATGAGCGCGGCGGGCCAGATGCCGTCGACGGTGTAAGATTGCGCGGGAACGCCGTC
>ENA-UPXM01006261-UPXM01006261.1-activated-sludge-metagenome-genome-assembly--contig:-NODE-6261-length-11120-cov-15.841753_pt1 | contig 11120 bp, 10 predicted proteins | sample MGYA00238178_ERZ772708 | MGnify/ENA primary metagenome ERZ772708 (study PRJEB29002, sample SAMN05720212) | activated sludge metagenome | isolation source: anaerobic digester from wastewater... | reverse complement strand
CGGACGCTGTTGCCTTGTGCCTGTCGCAGGGGGGAGCATCGTAATATGGCGCATGCGGCAACGGGGGGGGCACCGCACCCCCGGGGGGAGAGGCGGAGGGCGGGACTCCCAGGTGGGCCCCGCGCCCCGTAGCGCATAGATAAGTCCCCCAGCATTCACCTTCGAGGGGGTGTTTTTTTCAAGGAGTAGCCATGGCAAAAACAATACACATCGACTATGTGCCTACACCAAAGCAGGCACTTTTTCATGCTTCCCGGGCGAAAGAAATCTTGTACGGTGGTGCTGCCGGAGGCGGAAAGTCTAAGGCCATCGTGATGGACGCGTTTGCCCGGTGCATGCAGCATCCCGGGACGCACGCGTATATTTTTCGCAGAACATACCGTGAGCTTGAGGACACGATTATCACGGAAGCGCTCGCCTCGATCCCAAAGGAGATCGGGACGTACAATGTTGGGCGTCATGAAATGCGGCTCCCTGGCGATAGCGTGATCCATTTTCGGCATTGCGCGTCGGTCGCGAACATGTACGATTATTCGGGTGCAGAGATTCACTGGCTGTACTTGGACGAGCTGACAACCTTCGAGGAGCAAATCTACGACTTCTTAAAAACCAGGCTTCGCGCAAAGCAGTCGCTTGGGATAACGCCCGTTGTCCGGTGCGCATCAAACCCCGGAAATATCGGGCACGGCTGGGTAAAGCAAAAGTTCGTCGACGCAGGCCCGTATGGCGAGATTATTTGGCACGAATACGAAGACAGCGACGGGAAAAAGAAAAAATACTCCACACAGTACATTCCCGCCCTTGTGACTGATAACCCGCATATCAGCCTGGACTACAAGCGCGAGCTCGAAAAGAAACCGGAAGCCTTGCGGCGTGCCCTGCTAAACGGCGATTGGGATGCGTTTGAAGGCAAGGTGTTCATGGAGTTTGTGAACGACAAGGCCCATTACGAGGACGGGATCAAAACGCATGTGATCAATCCGTTTCTGATTCCGCCCACCTGGTCCCGGTACGTATCGTTCGACCATGGCTATAGCAGGCCGTTCTCGGTCGGTTGGTGGGCCGTCGCTCCGAACGGCAAAGCGTACCGCTACCGCGAGTGGTACGGCTGGAACGGGCGCACGAGGAACAAGGGAATCGAATTGTCGCCGACCGAGATCGCGAACGGCATTTTGGACCGCGAGGAGGACGAGCGGCGGGAAGGGATTTACTTTGATCGCATCGCCGACCCCGCCATCTTCGAGCGCTCGCGCGGGGACAGCATCGCCCAGCAGATGAGCGCGGTCGGGGTGACGTTCCGCAGGGGCGACCATGCCAGAATTGCAGGCAAGATGCTGTTGCATGACCGACTACGGTTCGACTCGGACGGTAGGCCGGGCCTGTACGTGTTCAGCACGTGCGACCAGTTCATTCAGACGGTTCCAAACTTGCCATACGATCAAAACAAGCCGGAGGATGTGGACACGGAGGCCGAAGACCACGTGTACGATGAGACGAGGTACTTCTTGATGGCCCGCTATTCGCCCGCACGCGTCGAGGTGGATACGCGGCCTGTGGAGATGTTCCCGTACGGGAGGATAGATTAAAATGCCTGAAAAACCGATGGGCGCACAACAAGCGGCTGAACCGTCCGGTTCGGAACAGCCGCTTTCTCAATCCGAAAAGGACTTGGTCACGGAGGCGTATGCCCGGCTCCAGATTTTTGGGGACGGGTGTCGCGAGATGCATAGCAGGGCGCGGGAAGCCCGGCGCATCGCGCTGCTTGACGATCCGCAGCAGGATTTGCCCGGGACGCCACCGGAGCAGCGCACGCTGCAATTGCAGACTCTCAAGTCTACGCTGAACAACTGCGTGGCCGACCAGATGGACAACCTGCCCGAGGCGGTCATGATGCCGGAAACGCCGGAAATGCAGAGCACGGCGGAGGACCTGACGGACATCGTGCGGTTCATCCTGGACCAGAACCACTTTGAAAACCTGCACAGGCGGCGCGTGGAGGACTGCTTCATCACGGGGACTTCGGTAACGCAGATCGCCTGGGACGAGGATATGGATTCAGGGCGCGGAAACGTGGCGCTGGTCCGTTGGCCCGTGGAGGCGTTCCTTTGGGACCCGGTGGCCGAGGACATTCAAGACGCCCGCGCCTTGATCAAGGTATCGTGGCATCCGCTGTCGTGGTACGCGGCACGGTACCCGGACAAGGCCAAGTATGTAGGCCCGGAGGAGTACGCGCACGACGGGGTGGGTGTGCCGGACGCCTGGGCAGACAAGCAGTTCGGGGACGAGGACCGAGCGATGCTTATGGAGTATTGGTATCGGCGGTACAACGCAAAGACGCGCCGGTACACAGTGAACGTCGCCTACATCGCGGGCAACGCGCTTCTGGAGCACGCGACGGACGTGTACGATCACGGCATGTACCCGTTCGTGCTGGACGTGTTCACACCCATCGAGGGGCTGCCCGTGGGCAACGGCATGGTGCACGAGTTTGCCCCCATGATGCGCTACATCAACCGGTATTATCACTACCTGGACGAGAGTATGCGCATGAGTTCCAAGGTGCGTTTGCTCGTTCGACGAACCGCCAAGATCGATAACGACGCCCTGACGGACTGGCAGAAGAACATCATTGAAGGGGAACAAATTGACGACGATGCGGTCCGGTGGTTCCAGTCTTCGCCCCTGACCGGCGCGGCAAGCGGTGTCGCCGTACAGTTCCAGATCGATATGAAGCAGGATTCCGGCCAGAATCAGTTCACGCGCGGGGAGACGGCGGGCGGCGTCACGGCTGCCAGCGCGATTGCGGCGTTGCAGGAGGCGGGCGGGAAGATAACGCGTCTTCGCACAAATGTGCTGAATGATGGCTTTCGCCGCATCGCGTATCAGGCAATGTGGCTGATTTCGCAGTTCTATACGGACGCGCAAACGCGACTGATTACTGGGAAAGACGGGAACCCACGCGTCGTGAACATGAATGCCGCGCATTTGTTTGGAGAACGGAGGAAGGGGGCGTTGCCTCCTCCGCCGTACACTGTGCAGGTGCAGGTGCAGCGGCGCAACCCCATGCGTGTGCAGGCGCAAAATGAGCTCTACTTGCAGGCGTTCAGCATGGCGGCGCAAGGCGGACAAAATTTCCCGCTCACGGCCTTGTTCGAGCTATTGCAGGTTGACGGGAAGGACCGAATACTGCCTGTGCTTCGGCAGGTTGAGCAGGAACAGCAGTTGATGCAGGCAGCCTCAGCGCAGCTTGAGCAGATGGGCCAAGAGAACGAGGCGCTGAAAGAAATGGTTGGGAACCTGCAACAGGCGCTTGAGACACAAGACACCTCGACACGTGCGGGCATGTACCCGGACGAAGAAACGACAGACGAGCCGCTGCCGGACGTGGCGGCGATCTAATAACGGGAAAGAACCTCGGCCTTCGGGCGCGGGGTTTTTACATAAAAAAGCGACCATGGACGGCGTGCCGTAGCTGGCGCTTTAGGAGGATTATCATGGATCAGGAATTTAACGCGGCTGAAAACATGACGCCGGATAGCGTGCCGGCCGACGTGGCACTGGATACGGCGGGGCAAGACGAAGGGTTGGCGCTTTCGGATATTCTGAATGCGGGCAGCAGCGCGGAGGATGGGAAACCGGCTCCGCAGGGCGGAACGCAGACGGAGGACCCGAAAAGCGAAGTACAAGTGGACAAGGGATTTCAGGGCCGGGTCAACGCACTGGTGAGCCGAAAGGTTGCGGAGATTGAGGAAAAGCTGACGGCGCAATATTCAGCGCGCTTGGAGGCTTTGGAAAACCGCGCAATCGACCGGGAAGCGGACGAGTTGGTTTCTTCCGGCGAATTCAAATCCCGTGAACGCGCGGTTGAGTATTTGCGGATGAAGCGCGGGCAACCCGCGCAGGAGACGCAACCAAAGCAGCAGGACCAGAAGCCCGCACAGCCTCGCGACGACAAGGGGCGGTTTACGGCTCCCGAACCCGAGCGCGACGGGGAAGACCCGGTGCGCCAGCGAGCGGAACTGCTGATGAAACAGAACGAGCAGATCAAGGCCCAAAATGGCCTGGACGTGCTGGCCTTATACAAAGAAAACCCCAAAGTGCAAGAAAAGGTGCACAGCGGGGAGTGGGACTTCAGGGACGTTGCCCTGGCTTACTACCGAGAAACGGGCGAGCGCAGCGGCCCACCTGCCCCGGTTCGCCAGCCGAACAATGCAAATGCAATGCGTTCTTTCACCTCTATGAGCGAAAAAGAAATGGCGGCATTTGACGCGATGCTGGCGAGCGGGAAGAAATTTGATGCCAGAAGGTAAAACGGAGGGAGAAAGATGGCTGTTTTTGACAACCTGAACAAGACCACGTCCAGCGGCGTAGCTGCTGGCGTACAGGACTATTACAACGCCAAAATTCAAAAGGTGCTCAAGGAAACGCTTGTGCACAGCCGGGACGCGCAGAAGGTGCCACTGCCGGAGCATAACGGCAAGTTTGTGCGCTTTCGCAAGCCCACGAAGCTGAACCCCATCACCACGCCCCTGACCGAGGGCGTGACCCCGGCGGGCCAGTCCATCACGCTGACGGACTTTCGGGCCATGGTGAAACCATACGGCGGGCACATTGAGCTGACGGACGAGATTAACTTTTATCTGCTTGACAACATGCAGATGATGGCTGCGGACCTGCTCGCCGAACAGGCGCGCGAATCGCTGGACGCAATTCTGCGCATGGCGTTTAACGCGGGCACGAACGTCTTCTATACGGGCGGCAAGACCGTGAGGTCTGGGCTTTCGGCGACTGAAAAGCTGGACGGGGCCACGCTGAAAAAGGTTGTGCGCTACATGGAGAAAAACAGCGTGCCCAAGTTCGGGGACGGGTTTTACCACTCCATCATCGGCCCGGAAACGAAGTTTGACCTGATGGACATTGGGCTTTTGACGGACAAGGCCAAGTACCAGAGCATGGAGAACGTTGAGAAGTACGAGGTGGGCGTACTGTACGGCATCAAGTTCTTCGAGACGCCGAAGTCGCACACGTTCTCTGCGGGCACGTACGTCGTGGATGCACTGGAAGACATTCAGATCGACGCATACAATGCGACGACGCTGGTAGCGACCGTCACAACCGATCAGGCGGCGATCACGCCCGACGTGGCGCGCAAGCTGGCCGGCCTGCTGGTGGATGTCACGAACACCCATACGACGGCTACGAACAATACGCTTGACACGCTCTGCATTGAGTATGTGGAGCCGACGAACGGAACGAGCGCGTTCATTCATTTCCGTTGGGGCTTGCCCGCCGCTTCTGCGGCTAAGGTGGCGGCGAGCGGTTACTCGTCTCAAATCGTGCCCACGGGCGGCGGGGCGGCAGGAATCAAGATCCACAGCACGCTCGTGTACGGCCAGGACGCCTTTGGCACGGTATCGCTGGGCGGCAGCGGAGACAACGTGCAGACCATCGTAAACCCGCCGGGTTCGTCCGGCGCGCTTGACCCGCTGAACCAGCGTGCGACGGTTGCGTGGAAGGTGAACGGCTTTTGCGGCGTGATTCTAGACCAGACCCGTGTATGTCGGATTGAGCACGGCGTATCGGTCTAACGACAAGACGATGGCGGGGCGCAACGCCCCGCCTTGTTCAGAAAAGGAGAAAGCGGAATGGCTGGTGTAAAAACGGAAAATGCGGTCAAGGTGGACGCGCCGGAGCCGGTTCGTCCCAAAACCGACATGGAAAAGCTAAAAGAGTGCGAGACGGTACGAGTAAGGCTCCCCCTCACGCGGGACGAAGAAGGAAAGCTTGTGCGAAATGTTGTTTCTGTGGCGGTCAACGGCGTGCACATGCAAATACTGGAAGGCGTGGAAGTGGACTTGCCTGTCCCCATGTACCTTGTGCTCAGGCAATCGGGCCAATACGATTTGTAAGGCCGGGTGATGCACCATGACCTTTCAGGAAATCAAGGAAACGGCCCTGACGCAGACCAACAACGACATTGAGGACCTTGACGAGTTCCTGCCGCACCTGGACGATTACGTGAACGAGGGGTACGACCTGCTGACAGGGGCGTACGCCGCAAAGCACGTGGGCACGGAAGCGTACCCGCGCCTGGTGGACGATGAAGATGTGCCCAAACTGCCGGAGTGGACGCACCCGGCGATTGCCAACTGGGCTACGTGGCTTCTGTACAGGAACGGTAACCCACAAAAACAGCAGCGAGGCTTGTATTTCAAGGCCGCGTTCGATGATGCCCTTTCGCGCGTGTACCTGGAGGGCGGCGAGAAGGGCAAGCGGACGCGGTTCATCAACGTGTATCCGTAACAAGGAGGGGCACTTATGCCTGTTTCAATCGGGGCGTACGAAATGGTCGTAAGCGTCCCTTCTTTTTTGGGGCTGTACCAAGATGGGGATGGCGTGGACGTAGACCCGAAATACGCTCTGGAGGCCGTGAACGTGGACACGACGGGCGGCGTTCTCCGTCCTGCCGCGCGGTGCCCTCATTTGCTTCCGGCGCTGCCCGGCGCGATTGGCACGCTGGCACGGCTGTATCGTCGCTGGGGCGCGCCTGGCGCGCAGGATGTGCTTGTCGCGGCGAGCGGCGGAGCGCTGTATTGGATGCTGCCGGGCGGCGCGGAATGGACGTCCATCGCCCCGCCGGAGGGCGTGGAAGCGTATCAATCCGACACGTGGAGCTGGGTAACATACGAGATCAACCCGGAAGGCTCGGAAGCGCCGGTGGACGTGCTTTTGCTGTCGAACGCGATTGATGGAATGATCATGGTGCGCGGGGACGACTTGAGCGCGTCCATCGTGCCGACGCCCAAGAAATTCGGGGTCATTTCCCGATACGCGGAGCGCATTTGGGGCGGCGCGATTTTGGACGACCCGGACATGTTGGTCTACTCCGCACCGTTTGACCCTTTCAACTGGGAACAAAACAGCGAGTTCCCGGAGGATGGCGCGGGCGACGTGTCACAGCCGAGTTGGGACGGAGACAGCTTCACGGCCCTTGTGGCCTTCGGATCACAACTCATCGCTATGAAGCGCAACCGCGTCTGGCGCATCTTGGGCACTGACCCAGGCCAGTACGTGTTCAAAGAGCAATATGGCGGCGGCGCGCTCTTTTGGGATACCGTGGTTCCGGTGGGTGAGCGCATTTTGATGCTTGGCCGGGGCGGGCTTTGGCAATACGACGGCTTGACGGTGCAGCCTTACTACCAGCAGTTCGCAAAAACCGTATTCGAACGCATGAACCAGAACGCCCTTTCGGGGGCGTGCGCGTGCATGTACAAGGACCGGTATTACTGTGCGCTTCCGCTGGACGGCAGCCCGCACAACAACGCGGTGTTGGTCTTGAACATGACAGAAAAGACCTGGTTGCTTCGCGACGGCATCACGGTCAAGGACTTTCTCCCGACCGATGATGCTTTGTACTTCACCAGCGCGACGGACCCGGGGCGGGTGTACCGCTGGGGTGAGGATGCAAGGGCCAATGGCGCAGCCCCCTGCCGATGGGTAAGCCCGTGGCTGACGGGCGGCCGGAAAGACGCCCGGTGTGGCGGGTGGACATGGTATTTCTCTGTTCGCGCCGATAGCCCCGTGGAGTTGGTGCTTACGGTGCGCACGGAGAAAAAGGCGAAGGCGAAGCGCTATAAAGCCGACGCGACCGCGCCGGGGGACGTGCCAAAGCAAAAGCGCCTACACATTGGCGGGAGCGGACGCAGGTTCCGGTTTGAGATCGAGAGCGCGGGCGGCGCTGCGTTTGAATTGGATGGCGGTCTGCAAATCAACGTAGAGCGGGACGAGGACTAAGGAGGCAAGCATGGCAGAAAACAATCAGAGCATGCACCAGTACGAGCCGCTTCGCGTGCCGTCAAATTGGAGCACCGACGAAAAACGGTTCGTCATGCAGCTTACGGAGATTTTCGATGATATCTATCGGCGCTTCGGGCGGCTTCGGTTTGAGGATTTCGGCAAGGCGCTCAAGCAGCGCATCACGGACACGGAGGGCAACGTAACCGAGATCGTGCAAACCACAGAGGGCATTGTCCTGGCCGTTAACAATAACCGGCTGGAATTCACAGCAAACGGCCTGATTATCAAGAACGCGAACGGGGACGTGGTGTTCAGCCAAGATTCGGCCACGGGGAATCTGGAGTTGACAGGCGTTCTTCGGGCGCTTGGCGGCGTAATCGGCGGGTTCACCATCGGACAAACCTCGCTGCACAACGGCACAAGCATTGTCCTTGATTCCAATGGGCTTGTACGCCTTGGCGATTTGACCATCACGGACGACCCGGAGTTCGGGCCGATTGTCCGGGCGACAGGCGGCATGAAGTTCCAGGTCGGAGACGTAAGCTACCTGGTGCTCGGCGAGGGAGTGGTAAGCGCCATGTTCCCCCTGCGGGCGCTGTACGGCCTGTACATCGATCCGAACAACACGACCAGCGCCTCGCCGAACGCTCATATTGATCCCACAACCGGCCTGGTTCGCCGATCCACGAACACCTCGGGCGGCGGGTCGAGCGTATCCGCTGGCATCTCGCTCGGACAGACCAGCATCACTCTCGGCGCTTCGGTGCCCGTGTACGGCTCCGCGAACGGCGGCACCGGGCCATATACCTACGCGTTCGCCGTATCGGCAAACGGCGGTGCGTACCAGAATGTGGCTGGCAGCGGGGCGACGCGAAACTACACGCCACCCGCCACGGGAAGTTACCGCTTCCGCCTGATCGTGACTGATTCGGAGGGCAACAGCGACACGGCGGACAGCGCGTACCTGACCGTGTCGCAGCAGCAAAGCAGCCTGAACCTGGAGGTGTATGCCAACAAGAGCACGGCGACCCCTCCGGCCACGGTAACGTGGACCATGGTTGCCAGCGGCGGCAGCGGCTCGCACGGCTATTCGATGACGATCTACAAGGACGGGAGCTACTTTGACAACACCTCGTCCTACTCCATTTCTAAGCTGCTGACGCAGCCAGGCACGTACTACTGCACCGCAATCCTGACCGACCTGGTGACATTGGAGCAAAAGACAGTTACCAGCGGATATGTGGTCGTTGGCGGTGGAAGCCAGACGCAGTACGCCGTCACGACCGGCACGAAAGTGAACATGCGCAGTGGCCCCGGGACCGGATACGGCGTAGTGACGCAGATTCCCGCGAGCGGAACACAGGTGCAGATCACCGGGGCGCTGTCGAATGGCTGGTACCCGGTTTACTGGAACGGCCATTCGGGCTACATCATCGCAGATTATCTACAATTGATCTAAGGAGGGCGGGCACATGGAACACGTACAGGTAGTAGGCCGGCAGCTTGTGCCCGCCGCTTTGGATTTTGGATTGTCCTATGACGTGAATGCGAACAGCGTGCGCTTTACGGTGCCGGTACAACGGGACCCCGTGTTTGATACGGATGGCGTGGCGTATAGCGTCTATTGGATTGCGCCGAATGGGTTGACGGGAACCGACCCGCTTATCCTCACAGAGGAGGCGGGCGCGCTGACGGGCGATTGGACACCTACACCGGAAGCGTTGATGTTCAAGGGTACGCTACGAGCGGAAGTGCAGGTTATGGACGGGGAGACGCTTTTGTGGCACTCTCTCCCCGTCCGGCTGATCATTACTCAGAGCCTTGAGGACGAGGGTCTTTCGGCCGTCGTTGTGCCTAAATATAAGGAAGTTACTGTCGCGGTGGAGGCATTGCCGGAGGGCAGCGAGCCGGTTGCTACGGTTGCGCAGGATAAGGACAGCATTGACTTCCAGTTCGGCATTCCGGCGGCGAAGGGCGAGACGGGCACGGCGGCGACGTTTGAGATCGTTCAGGTGGAGACTGTGTCCCCCGGAACGCCCGCGCAGGCCGTCGAGATGCCGGGCAGCACGGCGCAAGGGCGGCTCTATAAGCTGCTTATAACCCAGGGCGAGAAAGGCGACGCGGCGACATTCGCGATTTTGGACGTCGTTACAGGTGAGCCCGGCACACAGGCGTCTATCGCGGAGGCGGAGGGCAGCACGCCGCAGAACAGGCGATACGTGCTGACGGTCCCGCGTGGCGACGTAGGCCCGCAAGGTATTCAGGGCCTCCAAGGAATTCAAGGCATTGTAGGCCCACGAGGGTTGACCGGCTTTTCCCCGATCCACTTTGGGGAGGAGTACCCCAACGACGAAGTTGCCGTACTTGTTAACCCGAACGAGAACGGCTTATACATTGAGGATTTGCCTGCCAAGGACGGGCAGACCCTTGGAAACAGGTTCGCCGAAATCAAAGGGTACCGGGACGAAACCGAAGCCGCCCGGGAAGGGGCCAAACAGGCGGAGACCGCCGCCCAACGGGCTCAAGCAGAAGCCGAAGCCGCCCGGGAAGGGGCACTGCTAGCCGCATCACAGATAGAAGACATGATCACATCCAACATATCCAACGATTACGGCGGCATTGCCGAATCGGCCGACAAAACCATAGACTGGGGGACGATTGTATGAGCATTGAGATAAAACGCCGCAGGGGCACGACCGCCCAACACGCGGCATTTATCGGCAAGGAAGCCGAACTGACGGTCGATACGGACAAGCATACCGTAGTCGTACACGACGGCGTGACGCCGGGCGGGCATCCGCTGGCGCACGCAACCGACGTGGGAACCGCCATTGACGAAGCATTGGGCGCGCTAACTGCTGCTGATGTCCCGACAAGCGATGAAAGTACGGTTCAGGAAAAGCTGGATGGGGTTGCTTCGCAATTGGCCGAAATCGCTGAAAAGGGCCTGCACGTGGTGGCGCTCTCGATCGACGAGGATGGGTATCTGGTGCAGGAGATGGCCGACGACAAGGACAACATCACGTTTGGCGTAGACGCCGACGGTTATTTGGAGGTAGAGATCAATGGCTAAAACTCGTATCGCGCGCGTACAACCCATACATCGCGGGGCGTGGTCTGCGCTTGGCGTCTATGCCGCCCTTGACATCGTTACCAGCAACGGGGCCAGCTATATGTGCGTGCAGGACAACACCGGCGCGGTGCTGACGGACGATGCGTACTGGCGCATGCTGGCCGAGAAGGGTGATGTCGGCCCGGAGGGCCCGCAGGGTACCAAAGGCGACCCCGGCATGACAGCCGAGGAACTGGACACCGCAATCGGC
>ENA-UPXM01006260-UPXM01006260.1-activated-sludge-metagenome-genome-assembly--contig:-NODE-6260-length-11122-cov-5.561128_pt1 | contig 11122 bp, 6 predicted proteins | sample MGYA00238178_ERZ772708 | MGnify/ENA primary metagenome ERZ772708 (study PRJEB29002, sample SAMN05720212) | activated sludge metagenome | isolation source: anaerobic digester from wastewater... | reverse complement strand
ATCGAGAGCCTCTTCATAGCTGGGGTTATCGTATTTTTTATTTACATATACAATAAACCATGCGTTATTGTATGGAGAGTAAAAAGGTTTAGAGAACTCGTTTTCGTTAAGACGCCACGCAATAGAGTCAAAATCAGGAAACATTCTTCCTGCTTCATGTTTTCTTATTAAACCGTTATTTGGCAGGCTACTTTTATCTTCAGTAAATAGTCTTACAGCTCTTTCAATTGAAACACCGTTTGAGAGACTGTCATAAGCAGCATTTATTTTTTCTAATGCAGTGTTTGTCTCTTTCCCGAGATCCTCTCTTTTACTGCGTACGGCAATATATGATACATCAATCGGTCCTTGTATATCTATTTTGTCAGTAACATGAATTATATGATATCCGAATTGTGTTCTAACGGGGTTGGTATATTGTCCCACAGGTGTATTATATGCAGCATTTTCAAATGGATAAACCATACGCATTGATGAAAAGTAACCTACTTGTCCAAGGGTTGTTTTTGATGATGGATCTTGTGAGTATTTTAGAGCTATCAAATAGAAAGGTTCTCCATCTTCGAGTTTCTTTTTTAATTCCAAGGCCTTATTATACACTGTTAGTGTATCTTCGGGAGTAGGAGATTGTGGCAATTGTAACAGAATATGACTTGCTTTTACAATCTTGAACATTCGTTCGTAAGCCTCTCTATATAATTGTTCCGAATAACTTTGATCAACCAAATATGGTTCAGCTAATTGATCGCGATACTTTTTTAGCTCATTGGTGAATTCGCTTTGTTTGTCCATTCCAAGTTGCATAGCTTCATACACTTTTAGCTTGAAATTTATAAACAGATTTAAGTAATCTTCAACAGCTTCTTGAGTTAGCAATTCATCGTCTTTTATACTGTTTTTCAGGTATATACGTTTGAATTCATCAAGTGTGACTTCGTTTTTATTATCAATTTTTAATAATACTGGATTTTGTGCCACAATAAGAAGGGGCATTGATAAGAATAGAAAGAAAAATATTTTTTTCATCATTTTATAAGGTTTTGTTGTTGTTATATTTGCCATTTGGGTTATATCCAAATATCGTTTTAACGTCTTATTATTTTTATTATTGTATTAGAAGTCGCTACGGCTGTAATTTGGAGCTTCTCTGGTAATTGATACATCGTGTGGATGCGATTCATTAACACCAGCTTGTGTAACTTTTACAAAACTTGCCTTTTTTAAAGTTGTTATATCGGGAGCGCCGCAATAACCCATTCCTGCTCTTAGTCCACCGATTAATTGATATACACCTTCTGATAGGGTCCCCTTATATGGAACTCTTGCTGCTATGCCTTCGGGTACAAGTTTCTTTATATCGTCTGTTTCCGATTGGAAATAGCGATCTTTCGATCCTTGTTGCATTGCTTCAATAGAACCCATGCCCCTATACGATTTAAACTTACGCCCCTGGTATATAATAGTTTCACCGGGGGATTCTTCAGTTCCAGCAAAAAGTGAACCTGCCATAATTGAATTTGCCCCGGCAGCTAAAGCTTTAACGATATCGCCGCTGTATCTTATACCTCCATCGGCAATTACGGGTATATCGGTGCCCTCAAGAGCTTTGGCAACTTCATAAACTGCCGATAGTTGTGGAATGCCAACGCCTGCAATTACACGAGTAGTACAAATAGAGCCTGGTCCAATTCCAACTTTTACGGCATCGGCACCGGCTTTTGCTAAGGCTAAAGCAGCTTTACCCGTTCCTATGTTCCCAACAACAAAATCAACATTTGGGTGATTTTTTTTAGCCTTTTTTAAAAGGTCTATGACACCCTTGCTGTGACCATGAGCAGTGTCAATAACTACAGCATCTACTCCAGATCCTACTAGGGCATATATTCGTTCTAAAGAGTCTTTGGTAACACCAACACCAGCAGCTACTCTCAATCGACCAAAATCGTCTTTACACGAATTTGGGCGAGATTGAGCTTTAGTTATATCTTTGTATGTTATCAATCCTACTAATTGGTTGTTTTCGTCAACAACAGGTAGTTTTTCAATCTTGTGTTTCTGTAGAATTTCTGCTGCACGTTCTAAGCCAACCGTTTGTTTTGTTGTAATGAGATTTTCGCTTGTCATTACTTCAGATATCTTACGTTTCATTTGTGTTTCAAAACGCAAATCGCGGTTTGTTACAATACCGATCAGTTTCTTTTGTTGGTCTACCACTGGAATTCCTCCAATTTTATACTCACTCATCAATTCTAGAGCATCTTTAACGGTTTTATCTTTTTCGATGGTTATGGGGTCTATTATCATTCCGTTTTCTGCGCGTTTGACCATTTTAACCTGTTTGGCTTGCTGATCAATAGACATGCTTTTATGAATTACTCCTATTCCGCCTTCACGTGCCATTGAAATGGCCATAGCTGCTTCGGTAACTGTATCCATAGCTGCAGAGACTATTGGACATTTTAAAACAATATTTCGTGAAAATTTGGTTGAAATATCTACTTCGTGTGGAAGAACTTCACTGTAAGCCGGAACAAGGGCAACATCATCGAATGTTAAGCCTTCATACAAAACTTTATCTTTAATGAACGACATATATGTTGGGTGTTTATATTATTATTATGACTGCGAAAATACAATTTTTATTTTTCTTAGTAGCATTGAATAACAATTTTAAAGCTTATACTTAATATAATCTTCATTAAACGGCCACAAATAGTTGAAAGTTTTCAGTTATATGACAGTTGTTATTTCATAATAGCCAATGTAACAACAGTTTTTTCATATGTAACCTTGCCTGCAGCATCGAAATACTCTATAAAGATAATGTAAGGTCCAAATTTTGCTCGCTTATTGTTTTCATCTGAGCCGTCCCACTTAATTTCGCCTTCTGTGCCAGCATAGTGGTTTTGAACAAGATTTTTCACTAATCGACCATCTGTGTCGAAAATTTTTATATTTATCGAATTACCAGATTGTTCGAAGTTGTATTTAATAAGCAAAAAGTCATCAAACCCATCTCCATCAGGAGAAAAAATTGGCGTGGATAAAGAGAATTTTGAGTTGGAGCCGGCAAATGCGTTAAACTGCGAGTTTTTATATGTTGGAGTTGCAAAGTTATTGGCTTCTGCTGCAGATTGCCAATTGTTATTATCTTGGGTTTTTGAGTTGGGATTAATCCTTTCAAGTGATACACCTTTTACATTTCTTAATAGCGGAGAATGCATTTTTTCATTATACTCAAATTGATCGATAATAATTCCCTCCATGTTTAGTAAAACCACACTTCCCGAACTGTTTGGAATAGAGGGTAATGAGGTCACTTCTACTATTTTAAGGCTGTCAACGTGTGGATAAAAATTGTAAACTTGCCTACGGGTTTTAGCCAAAACTAAATAGTCGTCGGGATATAACAAATGTCCGTAATCGCTTGCTTTTTTTAGGGCATCCAACTCGCCGGTTTTATTGTATTTTGTGATATAGATATCGTTTAGCGCGAAAACGGCAGTACTTTTATTGTACAACTCCACAAATTCAGTTGCCCCATTAAAGGGATTGAACAGAATTTCATTTATAACAATATCGTTTTCAATTGGTTGTTGTGGCAATTGAAATGAAACGGGTAATATCTCTATTTCGTTTCCAACGCAGTCTTTGATCAAGGGTGGTGTCACTGTATATAAAACGTTGTTCTGAAGTGATGTGCTGAAGATAAGAGATATAATATTCCCCATAGGTGCGTTGGCAATAACAGCATCAGGTGTTAAGACAGGTTCCAGGCTCCATTTTGTATTGTCCAACAATTCTGTAAAGAGTAAAGGCTCATTGAAATGTAGTGATATGCAGCTATCGTTATCAACAGTTAGGCAAATGATTTCGGGAGTGGTATTGTCTGTTAATAAGGAGCTTACAGAGTTTGTCTCTCCGGGAGTTCCACCACGTTGGTCATTGCTGGCAATCCAGTTTAAATATCCTGCGCAATAGTTAGTTGGGTCAATTTGTTCAAGCGACCAACCTCCAATTTTTTTATACTCATCTCTATACCATGTGTTTGAGTATGATACCCAATGTATTAAAGTGCCATTGCTTGAATATAGCTCCAAAGTCTTTCCGCTTTTTGACAAAAATGTTTGAGAGATGAGAGGAATTTCGGGAACGTGCTTTTGAATAGTATCGGCAATATCATTAGGCTTGATTATTACAAAGCCTTTAGGTTCAATTGTTATTGCAGGAAGTGTGTAATTAGTAGAGCCTGATTTTAAACTCCACTGATACAAGCTGACATTATGATTTTCATTGTTGTATAGCTCAATGTAAGGATATCGTTGTAATCCCTGCTGATCGGAAGGATTACACATTATTTCATTAAAAGTTATGCTGCCAAATTCTGTTATTGCGTAGACAATTTCTTTGTTTTCTGTAACTAGTTTGTTGCCACAAAAGTCTTCAATATTATAGACGGTTAAAGTATATTCTTCTCCCTCGTTAAGGTTGTTTAAAAGCGAGAGTGTTACTTCATTTTTTGTAGTTGCATTATATTCAACAGACTCTATTTCAATATCCTGGTTTAATTTGTAGTTTTCAATATTATTTGCCGTTTCTTGGGCAATCTCTTCACTAAAGATAATTTTAATTGCATTTGCATTTTCAGCCCAAGCAGAATTTATAGTTGGTGGTACGGTATCGATATTTGGAGCATTGACAGAGTTAATTCTACCGGGTGTTCCTCCTGATACGTCGATACTTGCACGCCAATTTGTGCGTTGTTGACACCATCCGTCCGGGTCAATCTGTTCGATAGACCAACCACCCTCTTCTTTGCTTGGGTCGTTGTAAAATGAAATATCATATGTGATAGTGTGTATCAGTTGGTTATCTGTGTCGCGCAGAGTAATTTCTCTTCCTGTATTTGTTAAATCAGTCGTTGAAATTAGAGAAAGAGTGTTTCCATATTGAGAATAAGCGTCATAGCCTGAACTGGGGCACAATATCAGATAAGAATATGCTTCCATTGTATATGTTGGGAAGGTAACGATTTTTGTTCCTATGTTAAGTTGCCAGCCGGTTATTGATATGGGATAGTTTTTTCGATTGTATAGCTCTAAAAAATCGTAATCGGGTAGTCCGACTGGAGGGTTTTGGTCGAAAAATATTTCGTTTATAACTATGTCTCCTTGTTGCGTGATAACGTAAATTATTGGAATTGTGGTCTCTTCAATAATATTGCCGCTTAAGTCAGCTATATTATTAATGATTAGATTGATATACTCTGATAATGGAAAGTCCTGATTAAAAGTTAGTTTAACTCGGTTGTTATAGGAGTCAGCAAAACTTACTGTCGCTGGATTTCCAATATTTTCTAACATATAGTTTTGAGGACTCAGAGCTGAAGCGCTACTTACTGGTTCATTAAACAAAATGATCGCAGTATTGCTACTTTCAGTTGTAGCTTCAACAACTGTAGGAGGTTCCGTGTCAAGTACAATATCCCCGCAGTACAGGTTGTCAAACCAAAGTACCCTTGTTGCCGACGGAGAGTTAATATTTGTAACTATCCCGAAGTAATTTCCATTTGTGATTGTATTGTCAGTAGCACTGCCTAGTATTGTCGTTGATACCACGTCCCACGCATTATCAATTGATAGAGTCCATAGACCATTTTCTTCGCGAGTAATCTTGAATGATCTTGGAATACTTGATGTCCCATCGTCTCCAGGAGGAAAATCTGTACTGATAACGGGCGTTTTTGTAGTTGCCTGTTGACGATATAGAATAAATTTGTCTGATGCACTACCATCAAAACGCAAATAATACCCATTGAAATTTAAGCTGCCTTTGAATGCAGATGGATCGTTTGTGTCTGAAATCAACACAATAAAAAAATCGTTTGTACTACTGACTGCCCAACCACGACCTTCTGTTGCCGAAAATCTCCATTCGCCATATGCTCTGTTGGTTTCAACAAATAGAGCCGAGCTGCCCGTATTTGGATTGCTTCCTAACACATTTCCATCGGTAGTGGCTGAAAGACTGCCATCTCCCGAAGTGTGTGGATTTGTTACGGAAAAGTTTTCGGTGTCACCTGTCCATGTGGGATTGTTTGTAAAATCTCCGTCAGAGAAAGAGTCGGTTATTTGAGCTTTTGTATTTATATGGATACAAAAAATTAATAAAACAAAAAGTATGGTTCTGTTTAATATTTTGCTGTAAATGTCAGATAAACGCATAGTTATAAAACTTTTTTGGGTTATAAAGTTAGCTGTTTTATATCAAATCAATTTAACTTTTTTAAACTAGAAATATTTTGTAGCAAATTGATTTATACAAAACTTTCTTAATTTAATTTGCGTTAAATATACATATATTTGTCGTTTCAAAGCTGATGTTACAAAAATTAAACAAACCTAAAAATTTAATTTTATTATGACAAAAATTGCTATTGTGGGAGTTACAGGTCTCGTAGGACAGACTATGATTAAAGTATTAGAGCGTAGCAAAATTAATATATCTGAGATTGTTCCGGTTGCGAGTGAGCGAAGTGTAGGGAGGAAAATTTTCTTTAAAGGTGAGGAATTTAGTGTGATTGGAATGAAACAAGCTGTTAGTTTACGTCCAAAAATAGCTCTTTTTTCTGCTGGTGGAACTGTTTCTAAAGAGTGGGCACCAAAATTTGCGCAAGCAGGTATTACAGTTATTGACAATTCGTCGGCTTGGAGAATGGAGAGCAATGTGCCACTTGTTGTTCCTTCTGTAAATGGAGATATATTAAATGGAGACCAGAAAATTATATCAAACCCTAACTGTAGTACTATACAGTTGGTTATGGCAATTGCTCCATTGCATAAGGCGTATGGAATTAAGCGTATGGTTATATCTACATATCAATCTGTTACAGGTACCGGAGTAAAAGCTGTAAAGCAGATGGAGAACGAGAGAAACGGAATAGAGGGAGAGATGGTATATCACTACAAAATAGATGGCAACGTAATACCGCATTGCGATTCATTTACCGACAACGGCTATACAAAAGAGGAGATGAAATTGGTAAATGAAACAAGAAAAATTTTTAACGACGCTTCAATAGCAATAACTGCAACTGCCGTTCGTGTTCCAACAACAGGCGGACACTCCGAAAGTGTAAACATAACCTTTAACAAAGAGTTTGATATTGATGAAGTTGTGCGTCTTTTACAAAACGCTCCTGAGGTTGTTGTACTCGATAATCCACAGAAGAATGAGTATCCAATGCCTTTAATATCTGCAGGAACTGATAAGGTTTATGTGGGGCGTATTCGCCGTGATGACTCATACCCGAGGTCACTAAATATGTGGATTGTAGCTGATAATTTAAGAATAGGAGCTGCCACAAACGCCGTTTGGATTGCTGAGCATCTTGTGAAAAATGTGCTTAAATAGACTGTTTTGTTATTCCACAATGATTTTTGAAGCCACATCGTAGGGGAGGATTATTTTCCTTTCGTTGCAAAAAATAGCTATTGTGTCTGAAACTTTTGCTTTTAAAACAATGGTATTCAGATATATAAAAGACAGCTCATCTAAAAATACATTGTTTATTGAGTCAAGATCGCGAAATGCCAATACTGTAAGAATATTGCCAATATCAGCGGACTTTAATGATTTAGTTGGTTTTAACAGGTTGTTTTTGCCTGGAATAATATCCCCAGTTAATCCTATATTAATATCAATTTTTTGGTTAATGGTTTGTATCGTTGACTCGAAAATTGCTGTTTCCCATGAGAATGCCTCTGAACGACACTGATAAAATGGCATAGCTAAAGTTTTAAACAGATAGCTTTCAATTAACAGTATTCTTTTGTAAATTTTTTCGGCTCTTTGTTGTCCGCTGCTTGTAAGTGATATAGGTTTATATGGTTGATAATCAATATAACCAGCTTCAGCAAGAGTTTTGTTTACTTGTGTAATATTTGCTTTCGATGTTTCTAAAATGTTTGCTAATTCTGTAACCCCAATGCTTTTATCCTGCAAACTTCTTTGATAAAAGTAGAACAATATTGCACGAGCTGTTAAACCAATGTCCATATCTATAAGAATTCTGAGATTGTTTTTAATAATGCCATCGAGCTTATTGGCTTGGCAAGATAGGCATTACATCCTGCTTCAAAGCTTTTCGATTTTTCCTCTTCAGCTGCATATGCCGTTTGTACAATAATAGGAATATCAGGACGTATTTTTTTGATTTCGCGAGTAGCGGTGTAGCCATCCATGACAGGCATTCTGATATCCATTAAAACAATATCTATATCTTTATTTGTCAAAATATGCTCTAAAGCTTCTTTACCGTTTAATGCCCAAATGGTTTTTATTTTTGTTTTACGTAGTACTTCTTCGATAAATAAGTAGTTGTTTTCGTCGTCTTCAGCAATTAAAATAGTTTTGTTACTCAGATCATTGTTATCGTTATTTAGATAATCTTCAGTAGCTTTTTGTTTGCTTTGATCGATAGGAATAGTAAATGATAACTTAATGCCGGTATCGGTTTTGCTTCTGTTTATTGAAAAATCGCCCTTCATTGCATTTATCAGCCCTTGAGTGATTATAATGTTTAAGTCCAAGCTGCTGTAATTTTCAATTCCTTCGTTAAACTCGCTTGTTTGGAAAATATCTTCGAGTAAAAATCTGTCAATAATTGCATTACGGTTATCGATAAAAAACTCAATATATTTCTCTTTGATATCAGCACCAATAAGTATTTTTCCTTTGCGTGTTAGTTTTATGGAAGTTTCAATTAAATTTGAAAGTATCTGTTTAGTTCTGAAACCATCTATGTAGTATGAAGGCTCTTCTTCAGTGACTGTATATTTGTTGACTAATTTTACATCATTGAAAATTGGGTCTTCTATGATTTTTTCGTAGTGACTAGTCAAATCATCGAAAATAATAGACAATTTCGTTTCCGACTGATTAATAACAACTTGTCCCGACTCGATTGCAGATAGATTAATTATGTTATCAATAAGTTGTATCAATGAGTTGCTGCTACTTCTAATCATCTCTACAAAGTTCTCTTTTTGACTTAATGAGAGCTCCGGGTCGAGTAACAGATCACTAAACCCTATAATTGAGTTCAAAGCTGATCTGATTTCGTGACTGATATTAGTTAAAAACATGGTTTTAAGTCTGTCCCCTTCTTCAGCTTTAGTTTTAGCGTTTTTTAGCTCCTTTTGAATTTCATATTGACGTGTAACATCTCTACTAATTCCTACAATTCCCAATGTCTCACCGTCAATATTGTGAAACGGAACAACCAACGTATCTAAAAGGGCACTTTTCCCGTTTGGTAATATTACCCACCTTTCAAACCGTATTGGTTCGTTGCTTTCTATAATCTTCTTGTTGTTTTTGTGATAATCAATGGCTTGTTTGATATCGAAAAGCTCAAAGTCTGTTTTTCCTATAAGCTCCTCGTCAGAAAGATTGTAGTGCTTTTTAAATGCGGTATTTGCACCGATATATCTTAACAGGTTGTCTTTGTAGAAAATGTAGTCAGGTATAGAGTTAATAATTGAAGAGAGCAATGCACTTTCGTGTTCAAGTCTTCTTTCCGCCCTGTCTCTTTTTGTGATGTCGAGAGCAAATGTTAATAATATTGATTGATTATCAGGTTTTTGAAACGTGGTTTTGCTAATCTCAAAAATATGTAACTGTCCATTTGCGCTTATAACTTTCTGTTTTGCAGATGTTTCATTTTCTGCTAGTAATAGTTTTTTTAGTTGATCGTCTCTTTTTAGAGCTTCATTTATTTTATCGTTGGTGCAATCATCTTTAATTAAGCCAATTAAGTTAACAAAAGTATTGTTAAAAAGAATAAACTCTCCGTTTGAATTTTGTATAAAAAGTGGGTGGTTTATTGCGTCAATGGTTTGGTTCAAGTAACACTCTATTTCATCTAAGTTGTTTTCGGCTTCTATTTTATTTTGTATCTCTGTTTTTAGTCTGTTTTTTAGTTTTTTATTTTGTTTAAACATTGTGTATGCAACAATGACAAATAAAACTACAGAAATTATAAAAAGATACTTATATATTGGATTTAAAGACGTTGGTTTTAATGCGATATTTGGATCAACATAACCAAACCACTTTTGTTGAATAGCGATGTATTCGTCCGAGTTTAATAAATATTCGAGACTTTCATTTATTGACATAAACAAAGAGTCATTGTTTTTATTAAATCCAAAGCCGTATTCAATACTTAAATTACTTACTGGGTAACTCCATATATTTTGCAGACCGTTTTTTTCAATCAGGTGTAATCCTGTTTTTTCAGGCAATATAAAGAAAGTGGTATCGTTGTCTGTTTGCTTTGAAAAAAAACTGCGTCTTATCTTTTCTGAAACTACTACACAATTGCCAACCAACGATTTATTTATTAATTCATAAATTTCAGGTATATCAGTCAATAGTTCGTATTGGTCAATTGGAGTGTTTGCAAATGAGATGCTTGCATGGTGAAAAACCGAAATCGACAGTTTGTTGTATGTTTTAGATAATTGAAAATTAGAGAGATTCTCATCTGATTTATACATCATAAGAATCATATCTGTTTTATCGCTCATTAAATCACTTTTCAGTTGCGAGTAGCTTTTTTGGACAAATTTAAATTCAACTGGCAAACGTTTGCTAATAGCGTTTAAGATATCAATATTAAATCCAATAGTTTTTTCGTTTGATATATATTCGAAAGGAGGTGCATCAGCTTGAATCCCAACAGTTATAACTTGCCGATTTGCAGAAAGTAAACTAAAACAATTAAATATAAGAAACAGAAAAATATATAATTTAATATTTATCCGGTTTGTCATGTTTTTAGTTGTTAGATGGTATCAGGTTTAGCACACTAAAATATAAAATATTAAGCAATTATCAAATCACATTTATCGTAAATGTTGAGTACAGATTAAATGATTTTCGACAAATTCTTAATCACCTTTAGCTTATAACTTATATTCCTCTCATTAAAAACAAGCAATATTTTTTGTAAATTTGTATTTCGAAAATTAAAATATATATCATATGAAGACTAAATCATTCAAAGAACAAATTCTTGAAGGAATTCCCAGTGAGTTGCCTTCGCCAAAACCGTATG
>ENA-UPXM01006258-UPXM01006258.1-activated-sludge-metagenome-genome-assembly--contig:-NODE-6258-length-11123-cov-7.450036_pt1 | contig 11123 bp, 12 predicted proteins | sample MGYA00238178_ERZ772708 | MGnify/ENA primary metagenome ERZ772708 (study PRJEB29002, sample SAMN05720212) | activated sludge metagenome | isolation source: anaerobic digester from wastewater... | reverse complement strand
CCCTTCTTTCTCACCCCTGGCACCCCCACTTTTTTGCGGAGCAAAAAAGCTTAATCAAGACAGTTGACTGAAAATAAGAAATAGGGTTGACGCTGCCGGGGGGTTGTGCTAAAGAGCCGTTCACAAACAAGATTTACAGTTTTGGGGACGGATTGCGTAGTTCCACTCCGGATGGAAGTCGGCAGACACGATCCTCAGCCGTTGAAGATCCGCATCGGAAATCTTTTCTCCGCACGCATACGTCTTGTCGCTTCGCGCCGTCTTGATCTTGAGCCTCGTCTTTGTGGTTGTCGCGGCAATCAGGCTGACGATCACCTCTACGGTCGTGAGAGGGCGTCCCCGCCAGTTCATGGAGATCACGGAAAACATCCTGTGCTCGATCTTGTTCCACTTGCTCGTCCCTGGAGGGAAGTGGCAGACGCAGATGTTTAACCCCGCCTCGTCCGCAAACTTCTGCAGCGCGACTTTCCAGAGCCTGTTCCGCGACCCGTTGCTTCCGCAGCCGTCCGCGTTGATGAGAAGCGAGTGCGCGTGCGGATAGCGCGGCCGCCCCATCTCGGCCCACCATCTCCTGATGCTGTCCACGGCGAACTCCGCCGTGTCATGGCTGACGCCCACGTTGACAAAGCCCTCGTTTGCCGCGATGTCGTATATCCCGTAGGGCGTCGCCCTGCCGTTCTCGTTGATGAAATCGTAGACTCCGACCTTTTCCGCCTCTCCGCTCGGATGGTACTCCCGCCCGCCATTCTTGAAGTTCCCGACGAGCTCCTTCTTTTTCGCGTCCACGGAGATGACAGGCTGCTCCATCTCCATGAATGCTTGCGCAGTCCGGGCGATGTGGGCGAACTGCCCGTCCCGGTCAGGATGAGCCCCTCCCTCGTGTGACTTCTTGTTGGATTGAAGCGTGAAGCCCAGCTTCTCCAGCAGTTTCCCGACCGTGACATGCTCGACTTTGTGCCCAAGCCCGTCCAGCTCTTCCGCCAGCTTTCGCAGGCTCTTGCTTGTCCAGGTCAAAGGCGACTCGGGGTCGCCCCGCTGGTGGGCGGAAACCAGTTCCAGCAAGTCCCTTTCCAGCGTGGCGTCCTTTGCCCCGAGCGCCTTCCGTCCCCCTCCGGGCTTTCGCTGCCGGCTCCGCGCGGACGGATCAGGCGCCGGGCCATCCAGCTCTTGCATCCCACTGTAAATCGTCTGGCGCGACAGGCCCGACGATTTTGAGACGAGACTGATCCCTCCCCGCGGAAGGGCACTGGCAAACGCGCTTGACGCCAGCCGATACTCCCTCTCGCCAAGCCTGTCGCGCAGGCGTACGAAGAATTTCTCACAAACCGAGTTGTCCATTTGGCGATCCCCTCTTTTGATGTAAGAAAAGTAGCAAAAGGGCTGTATGTTGTAAATTTTATTTGTGAACGGCTCCTAAGTTGCCGGGCATGGCGAGAAAACTTCGGTGATCTGGCCCGTCCATTCAAGGCGCACTGCCTGGCCGAGCCGGACACGGCGGAACTTGTGCGCCGCGACGGAGGCGTCCCGGACGTTCGAGCTTGGTGGGATCGCGCCTGACGCGGAGTATGAACTGGATGTTTACGGCGGACCGCAAAAGACGGTGAAAAGTTCCGAACTGGAAATGTGGTCAGCCCGACTCGAGCAACGGTCTTTCCAGTTGCTCTTCTACAAAAAACGGTGAGCGCGGGACGCACACCTCGACAGGCTCACCCAATCCTCTGCGGCGTGAAAGAACCGCTCTGCGCGGCGCAACGCCGGCAGACGCCGACATAGACGGTCTGCACATCCGACACGACGCCGCAGGCGCTGACCTGCGCAGGAATCGCCGCCGCCCGTTTTGACGGGCGCGGGATGTCCTGAATGGTCTCGCAGTCCGAACACAAGAAATGGTCGTGCGGGTCGGTGCACCCGTCAAACCGGGCGCGGCGCGTGGGAACGGCCATGCGCTGGATCACGCCGGCTTCCACAAACAGATTGAGCGTGCGGTACACCGTGTCCACCGAGAGCGACGGCATGCCAACGCGCGCCTCGACCAGCAGCCTCTCCGCATCCGGATGATCGTCACGGCGTAGCAGCATGTCCAGCAACACGACACGCTGCCGTGTCGTGACGATACCCGCACCCTGCAATATCTCTGTAGCCGACTTCACGATTTCTCCCCCGTTGTGGAAATTGTGGAGAAAACGCGGGACGGCGTCAACGTCTTTCAGAATAAATCTGAAGCGATTAATCTGATCGTCCACTTCTGCAACCATTCCGTTGACTTGCGCGAACGGGATGCTTAAGATTACCGACTTATTGAAAGGTGGTCATGTTTACACGTTTCAAAAGGGGGCGATCAAAACGCAGCCGTCTCAGCCTGAAGGCGACGCTGCTGGCCCTGTTTTTCTCGTTCCTGTCGCTTCTGCCGTGGGCCCATGTGCTGACGCTGGGCGCGCATGGCGGTCACCGCTGCTGCCATGCTACAGCAGCCGAGATGCCAACGGGCGACACTCCCGAGATGACTGCGGATGATGCGAACGCGTTTGACGCCTGCTGGGTGTGCGACAGCCTCGCGTCCCTGCACCATCCCACCGTTCTGGCAGAACGCCCAGCCGTCGTCCCGACCTTTTTCTCATCCGCCTATTTCGCGAGCGTGCCGCCTGTACCCACGCACCTGAACATCTACCCGGCCAGCCGCTCGCAGGCACCACCTGCCAACGCCTAAAATATGAGGCGTTGGCAGCGGCGTTGCGCCGTTCTGCCGTCCCCGTGACATGCTCGCCTGACAACGGGCGCATTGCGTCCATCCCGTCAGACATGTCGTACTCCCAAACTGATTCGTGTCCGCACACGCAGGGCGTGTCGGCACCGTTCTTTTCACATGCTATGAATACCGCTTATGCACGTACGAGGGCTCTCGTGGCCGGAGCCGCCCTTTTCTTTGCCGCCACCCAGGCGTCCGCCCAAACCGGCGACGCGCGCGTCCAGAAACTCGAAGACGAGGTCAACGCGCTCAAACAGCAGATGGCCGCCATCCAGGAACAACATGTCCGCGAACTCGCGGAACTGAAAGCGCTGATCAGGAAGCAGGCCGAATCGCCGACAGGCGTTGCACAAACACAGGCGACACAAGGAACAACGGCGGCACCGCCGTCCCTTTACGATTCGCTCAAACAGTCTGTCGCGTCAACCGTCCCGCCGTCGGCGCTGCAGGGGATTGACCTCGACCTCGCCGTCGTGCTTGACATGAACTTCTATCATGACACCGCAGGCGAAGGCGTGGGTCACCTGAAGCAGCACTTGCGCGGCTTCGGACACCACCACGCCTCGGGAGAAGGACATGACCACGGGTTCGAGAACGGTTTTAACCTGCGCCATGTCGAGTTGGGCTTCACCGCTGAGGTGGACCCTTACTTCCGCGCCTGGGCCATGGTAGCCGTTGATGAAGAGGGTGCGGGATTTGAGGAGGCGGTGATTCAGACCACGTCGCTGCCCTACGGGCTGACGCTGACCGGTGGTAAGCTCAAGAGCGGCATCGGCAGGGTCAACCGGCAACACGCCCACAACTGGGATTTCCTAGACGCACCCCTGGTAAACGAGTTGTTCTTTGGGCACCACGGCCTGGCGGAGAAGGGCGTGCAACTCACCTGGCTTGCGCCAACCCCCTTCTATCTGCTCTTCGGCACAGAGGTGTTCAACGGCGACAACGCGCACTCTTTCGCAATCGGGGATTCCGATTCCCTGCCTGCGCATGATGCTCCGCGCCTGTGGACCGGTTTCGTCAAGGCCGGGCCCGACCTTGGCCCTCGCCACGCCCTGCAGTTCGGGCTCTCCGCCTTGGCCGGCCGCCATCAGATGGTGCATGAGGATGAGGCGTTCTCAGACGGCGACACCGCGATCTTCGGCGGCGACTTCGTCTACAAATACGATGCAAAACGCTCGCACGGGCACGGCGATTTTGTTCTGCAGGGCGAGTACTTCTACCGCGACATGGACCTCGACGGACACGGCACCTGGTCAGGCGAACGGTGGACGGCGAAACAGGACGGCTACTACATCCAGAGCCTTTACGGTTTTCGGCCCCGCTGGCGCGGCGGCCTGCGCTGGGACCAGGTGGGCCTGATCAATGACCTGCGGACGCCAGAAGAAGGCTCGGCCAACTATGACGCTTCCTGCCGACTGGCTGCAATGCTCGACTGGAAACTGACGGAGTTCTCGCTGCTGCGGGCACAGGCTGGCCGCGGCTGGTACGACACCGGTGACGGACGTGAGGACGCCTGGGAATTCGCCCTGCAGTGGCAGGTGACCTTCGGCGAACACGGCGCCCACGACTTTTAGCGCCCGGGTCGCCTCTCCGAGGTGCCCGTCGACGGCTTGAAAATCTCAACGGAAAGAAGATGAAATGAACACTTTTAAATTAATGCTTTGCGTCGCTGCCTGCCTGTCGAACGCGCAGGCCGCGGAAATAAAGATCGTGACCACAACGACTGACCTCGCGGACATCACTCGCGCCGTCGCGGGCGACTTGGCGGAAGTCTCCAGTATCACCACCGGACGCGAAGACCCGCACACGTTAACCGCCAGACCCGGTTTTATCTTAAGGGCGCGCGACGCGGACGTGTGGATTCGAATCGGCATGGAACTGGAGATCGGCTGGGAGCCCGTGATCCTGCGCGACGCCCGCAACACCCGCATCCGTGTGGGCATGCCCCGGCATATCGACGCCTCCGACCACGTCATCCGTCTGGAGGTTCCGACCCAGCGCGTGACGCGCGACCAAGGCGACATCCATCCGGAAGGCAATCCGCACTACTGGCTTGACCCACTCAACGGACGCCTGGTGGCCGCCACCGTCTCCGAGAGGCTGTGTGTCCTGTATCCGGAACACAAGGCCAGGTTTGAAGAGAATCTCCGCCGATTCGAGCGCGACTTGGACACCCGCATGTTCGGGACAGCGCTGGTCGACGCGCTCGGCGGCGAAAATCTCTGGAGAGCTGTCGCGGAGAAACGGCTGGAGGCGTTCATGACGGAGAAAGGCATGGCGGACAAAGCGGGCGGCTGGTACGGGACGATGCGCCCGCATCAGGGAAAAAACATCGTGACCTATCACCGCAGTTGGGTGTATTTGACAGAGCGTTTCGGTTTGGGAGGAGACCTCCAACTGGAACCTAAGCCGGGGATTCCGCCTTCAGCCAAGCATCTGGCCTCCCTGGTTTCGGACGCCAAGGCCCGCAAGGTCCGCATGATCCTGCAGGAGCCTTTCTATACGCTCAAGGCCGCCGAATTCGTGGCCGCACGCACGGGCGCGAAGGTCGTTGTGGTGTCCACGATGACCGGAGGCTCGGCAGAAGCGACCAGCTATCTTGACATGCTGGACAACGTGATACGGAAGATGGGCGCGGAGTTGTGAACGCAACCCCGGTCATCCAATGCCGCGGGGTCACCGTCGCGTACGGCCGGGACGTTGTGCTCGACCGTATCGACCTGACCGTGCCGCGCGGCGCCCTCCTGCCCTTCGTCGGACCGAACGGCGCGGGCAAAACCACGCTGCTGAAAGCGTGCCTCGGGCTCATCCCGCATCAGGGCGGCGAGATCCTCTGCGATTTCGGCGGACTCCCGCCCGCCTACGTGCCGCAGCAGAAGCAGATCGACCCGATCTACCCGGTGTCTGTCCGCGACCTTGTCCGCATGGGGCTCTACCCGGAAATCCGTTGCTGGGGACGCTTCAACTGTGGACGGAATGCGCGCGTGGCTCGGATCCTCACGCGCTTCGGCCTGGAAGAGCACCAGCACAAGCACTTCGGTGAACTCTCCGGCGGGCTTCGGCAGAAGGCCCTACTGGCACGAGCCGTCGTAACCCAAGCTTCGGTACTTGTATTGGACGAGCCGACTGCCGGTTTGGACGCAACGTCAGAAGCTGATCTCCTCAACCTGATCCGGTCTCTCCACGAAGACGAGGGCAAAACCGTGCTGTGGGTGCATCACCGCCTTGACCAGTGCGTCGCTTTAGCACGGCAGGTGTGCCTTGTGGACAAGCGCGGCGTGCGACTGACCGACTGTTTGGAGGTGGCGTCATGAGCCTCATCGGCGATGCGCTTTCTTTTGCGAAACTCTTTCCCGAGGCCGTGATCTGCGGCACCGTCATGGCTGCAGTGTGCAGCGCGTTCGGCGTGTTTGTGGTTCTCAAGCGGGTCGTCTTCATCAGCATCGCGCTCTCCGAGGCGGCGACGTGCGGGCTAGCGCTTGCCCTGGTCTACCACTTCTCGCCACTGGCGGGTTCGGCGCTGGTGACCGGCGCGGTCGTGTTCATGCTGACGCTTCCGGAGAAACGGCAGCACCTGCCCAAGGACGTGGTGCTCGGCACCGTCTTCCTTCTGGCCTCCAGCGCCAGCGTGCTGCTGGTGGCCCAGAGCGGCTTCGGGCTGGAGGAGATCAAGGCCATGCTCTACGGAGACCTCATCGTCAGCAGCCCGCGCGACCGCTGGGTCTTGCTGCTGACGGGTTTGCCGTCGCTGGCCGTCCTGCTGCTGTTTCTGCGGCCGGTGCTTTACGCGTTCCTGGACCGCGAGGCGGCCTGCGTCATGGGCGTCCGCTGCTGGTTCTGGGAAGGGCTTTTCTTCTTCCTGCTGGGGCTTGTCGTGTCAGGCGCTTCGAAAAGCGGCGGCGCGCTGTTGGTCTTCTGCCTCCTGGTGGTGGTCCCCGCGACGGCATTGCTTCTGGCGCGGCGATTGTGGGCCGTGATCGGCATTTCCGTAGCGCTGGGCGTGCTCACGACGTGGGCGGGCCTTCTGGCCGCCTACCGCGCGGACCTCCCGGCCAACCCGACCATTATCGGCCTGGCCTGCCTGACTTTAATGGGCGTGGCTCTCATCCGAGCCACGGCAGCCAAATTCATTGCGCGAAGGAACTGAGACGAACATGAAACTGGACTCAAAGGCCGATGCCCTGTTGAAAGACGCGCCCGCCCCGCTAGTGTTGCCGGGACAAGTTTGTTTGGGCGTTTCTTGAAGCCCGGCGTTGACGGCGTGTCTCAAAAAACGTAGGATGAAACCGCTTACCGGTCGGGAAGGGGAAGTCGAAAAAGATAAGGATTGGGGAAATTATGAAACTTTCACGTCGTTTCTTCATCGGGGGCGCTGTCTCGTTCGGCGCGTTCGCGGGAAACCGTTTCGTCAAGGCGGCACCCGGGACGTTTCTCGGAAAGAAGCCGAACCTCACGTTCGGCGTGGTGTGTGACATCCACATTACAAAAGTCGGGGCCGACGAGAAGATGGCATCCTGGGGGAACAACCTCACGTTCCGCCACACACTCGAATGGTTCCGCGACCAGGGCGTCGACGCGGTGATGGTGGTCGGCGACATGGTGGACACCGGCATGGTCGAGGAGCTGCAGGCCGTCGCGCAGGCGTGGTATGCGGTGTTCCCGGACGACAAGGCGCCGGACGGACGGACGGTCGAGAAGCTATTCGTCAACGGCAACCACGACTACCACGGCTACCTCTACGGCGACCATGCGGCGAAAGCCTACCCGGACGAGGCCGAGCGCCGCCGGCACGTCCTGCGCAACGATCTGGGCGGTTGGTGGAAGAAGATCTTCAACGAGGACTACTCGCGCCTCTACCGCAAGACCATCAAGGGCTACACCTTCCTCGGCCAGCACTGGGACGACGGGACGGGAATGGAGACGAAATATGGCTCCTGCCCGTTCGGCGTCGAACTGGCGACCTTCCTCGACGCGAACGGCAAGACGCTCGACCCGTCCCTTCCGTTCTTTTATTTCCAGCATCCGCATCCGAAGGATACGTGCTACGGCCCCTGGGCGTGGGGGCACGACAGCGGTCTCGTAACGAAGACGCTCTCCGCCTACGCGAACGCGGTCGCCTTCTCGGGTCACTCCCACTACACGCTCACGGACGACCGCTCGCTGTGGCAGGGCGCGTTCACGTCCGTCGGAACGAGTTCGCTGCGCTACACCGGCATGCCGTACAACGCTCGCCATCCAGCGGGCTACGAGAATACGACTACCGAGGCGAAGGAGCGTGACACGCTCGACGCGCAGAAGGTAATGGGCAAGTACAACGGCGGCGACTGCCGTCAGGGCATGCTCTGGAACATCTACGACGACCGCATCGTCGTCCAGCGCCGCGAGTTCCTCAGCAACCTCTTCGTGGGGCCGGACTGGGTCATGCCGCTGGGCGCCGCCGAGCCCAAGCCGTTCGCCTTCGCCCAGCGCGCGAAGAAGACAACCGCGCCCGAATTCCCCGCCGACGCGAAGATCGTCCTCAAGAAGATCAAGGCGAAGACGCGCAAGACGCCCAGCGGCGACGCGGCGGAGAAGATCGCGTATGAACTCACGTTCCCGGCCGCGCTCGGCGCCGCCGGGTCGCGGCCTCATGAGTACGAGATCACGGCCGAAGGCGCCGAAGGCAAGACCGCCATCTTCCACGTCATCGCGGAAGGCTTCAACCACGCGCTCGAACACCCGCGCGCGAAGGCGGATTCGTCCTTCTGCGTCGCTGCGGACCGCCTGCCCGCCGGACTGAAGCGCTTCTCGGTCCGTCCGCTCGACTGCTGGTGGAAGAAGGGTGCGCCGCTCTCCGTTGACGTCTGATCACGGAAAGAGCACCATCATTGCGCCATTCAACGCGCCGCGTTCGACGTTCAGTGTTTGACGCCACGGCCTTGTGGCGGCAAAGCAGCGAGATCACAACGGCAGACTGCCGTAACATGCTCCGGGCGGCAGGTTTCTCGGACCTCATGGACACGCACGGGAATCCGACCCATAGCATCAGAATGTGATCAGCAGGCGCTTGCAGTCAGCCGGATCGAGTTTGGCCTCGTAGCGGGTCAGCCCTTTTTTTGCCAGCCCCTTCTTCAGCGAACCGTCCTCGCCGAACTTGGAATGGCCGAGACTGGCGCAGCGGAACTGGTGCTGTTCGGGCTGATACTCGACCTCCACGCCCCGGTGGGGACACAGAAGCGAGGCCGCCACGTACTCGGCCTCGCCCTTCCGGGCAATAATGATGGACGTCGGCAAGCGCGGATCGATGATTTTTACCGACCCGCCCACGACTGCCAGTGCCGGCACTTTGTCCAGCGCCACCTTAAGCGTCTTCACCTCGATATCATATGCTTCAGCATCAATCGCAGGAGTCCTGCCAACCTTGCTGAACGTAGCGCAACCGCCGCCCAGCCCGCACACGCAGGCTCCTGCACCCGCCGCGCCGACTGCACTCACCATACTTCTCCGAGTTATTTTTCCCATGTCGGCCTCCTTATGCTATTCCTGAGCCACTTTCAAATGATCCTCGACGATCTGCGCGGCAAGCCCGACAATCTCCATACAAGGCCGCTTCCTGTAATACTCAGCGGTCCTTTCCTCCGACACCGGCGTGTCTGCGCCATTGGGAAGCCCCAGCAGTTCACGGCAGATGAGCGAGCCGGTCTTGCTCTTGAATTCGGCGGCGAGCGCCTGCACCCGCGCATAATGCTTATCTTTCGCGGCCTTGTTTTTCACATCGCAATAACCCTCTTTCAGGCCAATGACCATAAGCATGCCCGATACGGCACCGCAGACCTCCCGCAACCGGCCCATGCCGGCCCCGAACGACGAGGACAGTTGCATGGCGCGGTCAAAATCAAGGCCACATTCCTTGGCGTAGACGCCCACTACAGACTGAGCGCAATTCGCGCCGCTTCTGAACAAAGCCTTTGCTTCTTCGCTTTTCATATTTTTCACCGCCGGACGCTCATAACGGTTTCATCAGACCGTCAGCTCCCTCACGATCTCCCGGAACGCCCCGGCCGCCGGAGAACTCGCCGCCGATTCGACGAAGGCCTTGCCTTCGTCGCCCGATTCCGCGACCAGCGGGTCGATCGGAATCGAGCCCAGAAACGGCACGCCCATCCCATCGGCCATCACGCGCCCGCCGTTTGCCCGCAGGATCGGCGTGACCTCACCGCACTTCGGGCAGACGAAGCCGCTCATGTTTTCGATCACGCCGAGCACCTTGACGCCCAGTTCCCTGCAGAAGTTGATCGACTTGCGCACATCGGCGGCCGCCACCTTTTGCGGCGTGGTGACGATCACCGCGCCCTCCAATTCCGGGATGAGCTGGCAGACCGAGAGCGGCTCATCGCCGGTGCCCGGCGGCACGTCGATCACCAGCAGATCCAAGTCGCCCCACTCCACATCCTCGATGAACTGACGGATCACGCCCATCTTCATCGGGCCGCGCCAGATCACGGGATCGTCGTTGTTCTGCAGCAGGAATCCGACCGACAGCACCTTGAGCCCGCCGACCTCGACCGGCAGCATGCCGTCCTCGCCGCCCTCCAGACGGTAACCGACCAAGCCCAACATGGTCGGCACGCTGGGCCCGTGCAGGTCCACATCCAACAATCCCACGCGCTGCCCGGCGAGCATCGCCGACATGGCCAGATTCACCGCCACCGTGCTCTTACCCACGCCGCCTTTGCCCGACATTACGATAACCTTGCGCCGGATACGGTTCAGACGCGCCTTCAGCTTGGCATCGTCCTGTGCGGGCGCCGCATGCTGCGGCGCTGCCTGCTGCCGGGAAGCGCAGGAAGCCTCGCCGCAACTTCCGCACTGATCGGGTGAACAACTCGTCTTCTGCTCTTTTTCGTCTTGCATGTCCTGTCCTTTCAAAATGTCATAACCCTCTCGTGTGGTTCTCAAGGAGCTCCGCGGCGATCTCCACGCACTCTGCACACGGCACGCGCCTGGCAGCGCGGATCTCTTTACAGGTCAGATGTCCGCCGGTTTTTTCCGCAAACGACTGCTTGATCGACTGCTCGGCAGCGGTTCCCGCCAGCGTGCAGCTTGCATGCACCGCGCCGCACAACCCTCCGGGCGCGCGCCCCGCACCGCATCCGGCAAAAACATCCTCGACACCACGGCCCCCGGGGAACTTCTGCCCCCAGGCGTACGCCACCGATTGGGCGCAGTTGCCTCGCCGCTGTTGATGAAACTCCTTGGCAATCTTCTTCATCGCTTCCTTTCGTTGTCAAAAACTGATTTTCAAACCCGCGAAAACGGGCTGCACCGCCTGCGGGAAGCGCTGCCGCAAAAAGGCTGTCGCCGCCTCGCCGGTGCAATGGCACGGGTAAAGGTAGGG
>ENA-UPXM01006254-UPXM01006254.1-activated-sludge-metagenome-genome-assembly--contig:-NODE-6254-length-11130-cov-7.259323_pt1 | contig 11130 bp, 14 predicted proteins | sample MGYA00238178_ERZ772708 | MGnify/ENA primary metagenome ERZ772708 (study PRJEB29002, sample SAMN05720212) | activated sludge metagenome | isolation source: anaerobic digester from wastewater... | reverse complement strand
AAATAATTCGTCGCGAAATTTTTTGGGATCAGAGATTTTGGCGTACGCATAGAAAGACAAAGTGAGCCGTTGTTTCCCGGCTTCATCAATAAGTTTGGCTCTTTCTTCTGCGCTTAAAGTGTTATACAGTTGCATGCTATCAACGTTTTTAAGTGAGAAAAATATTTTTGCAAAGATATTAATTAATCGTTCAATACCTATTTTTTACCTGTGATCAATTCTTTCAGCAGGTTGTTTTCATTATTTAGCCTTGTGATTTCTGCATTTTGCTGCTCGATCAAGACGTCTTTCGCTACAGACAAACTGCGGTCATACTCATATTCTTGAGGCAAAGAATTGGCGATATCCATAAAAAAATTGTACTTCAGTGCATGGCAAATCCGCATCACGGTCGATGTTTTCAGAGAGTCACGCTTTTCATAAGCATAAATTGCAGTGTTTGGAGTGTGCAACAGATGAGCAATCCCGCTTCTCTTTAGGTTTTTGCTGTCAATATAATTTTTAATCATATTGCCAATGTGTATTTTATCCATTTTGAATAATTTAAAAATTAAAATTAGGAATTAAAATTAACACAACGTCTATCTTATTATCGTTAATTATACAAACATTCAATCTTTAATATAAATATTTCTGCCTGATTATACGTTGCTACACTGATCGGAAGAATTAATTATTCCAGATTGTACGTTTCTTTACTGCTTGACAGAATTAATTATTGCAGATTATACGTTGCTACACTGTTTGGCAGAATTAATTATTGCAGATTATATGAAAATTACCTGTTCAGCAAAACAATTTAAAGCTGTTGAGCATCTTTTTCTGTATGGAACAGCTCAGCTTTAGGGAAATTTAAAAACAAAGACTTGCTTTTAGAAGGTTTCATAGATATATTTAAAAATACCTTTATCCTCTTCCGTAAAAACAACTTTCCTTCTCGCCATAGCTAATTCTGCAACTTCGTAAGCCTTTTCGAGTTTGAATTTTTCGTCGCCTTTCATTCCTCTTCGGTAGTTCAAAATTTATATTTTAGAAAAAATAATTTCATTACTTCTTATCATTCAGAATCTGCAATTCTTTTTTTACATTTTCTAAAGAAATTCTCTCGCCTTTATCGGTCAATTTAAAAATTTTTACAGTTAATAAATCTTGTAAATCTTCTAACTCCTTTACAGATAAATCATTAAGAATACCTGTAAATGCGTTCAGCACGCTTTTTTTTACTAATGTTGTATCCATTTAATAAATGTCTTTTCGATGATTAATATCAATAACTAAAATTACTAATTCTTTGTTGATAATTTGAAAAATAATTCTATAATCTGCAACTCGTAATCTATAGAAGTCATTTTCTCCTTTTAGGTTTTTTACATTCTGAGCTTCAAACGGGTTTTTAGATAATAACTCTAACTTATCAATAATCAATACTTGATATTTAGAAGATATTTTACTTAAATTCTTCAAAGCTTTTCTTGTAAATTCAATTTTATAACTCATTATAAATTAATATTCCAAATAAATATACTTCAACATATTCCGATCAACTTCCGTAAACGCCACTTTCCTTCTCGCCATAGCTAATTCCGCAACTTCGTAAGCTTTTTCTAATTTGAATTTTTCGTCGCCTTTCATTCCGCCCCAGGAAAAACTTTCAATTAAATTCGGGGGAAATCCAGATTTGAAAATATTGGCCGCAACTCCAACCACCGTTCCTGTATTAAACTGAGTATTGATCGCCGATTTCGAATGATCTCCCATAATTAATCCCGCAAATTGCAAACCGGTATCGATAAATCTTTTCTTCGTATAATTCCATAATTTTACAGAAGCGTAATTGTTTTTAAGGTTCGAAGAATTGGTATCTGCACCGATATTGCACCATTCTCCAATCACCGAATTTCCTACAAATCCATCATGACCTTTATTCGAATATCCAAAAATGACAATATTATTCACTTCACCACCTACTTTGCAATGAGGACCAATGGTGGTTGCACCATAAATTTTCGCGCCGAGATTAAATTTAGATTCTTCGCAAAGCACGATCGGACCACGAAGGTTGCAACCTTCCATCACTTCGGCATTTTTTCCGATGTAAATTTTTCCAGTTTTCGTATTTAAAGTAGAGAATTCTATACTTGCTCCTTCTTCAATAAATAAATCTTGTGCTTCACCTAAAAAACCATTTGTTCCGGAGAGTTCGGCGGAATTTCTTCCCTTCGTCAATAATTCAAAGTCAAAATCAATTGCCTTTTCATTAAAGGAAAATAAATCTGTTGGTTGTTTGAACACGACAAGTTGCTCATGAACATCGGTCATTTTTTCAATCTGATGAAGAGAAAAATCCTTCATGTTGATTTTCGCAGCGAGCAGTTCGTTGTCGTAAACCAAAGCTTCACCTGGTTTCAAATCTTTGATTTGTTGCAAAACAGTTTCACTTGGCAAAAAATTCGGAACGATCAAAAGGCTTTCTTTATCTTCTGGTTTTCTAAATTTTTCTTGTAAATAATCTTCTGTGAGATAAGATACTTCAGAAATAGCGAGTAATTTCTGCCATCTTTCGGAGAATGTAAGAATTCCACAACGCATTTCTGCAACGGGTCTGGTAAAAGTTAAAGGTAAAAAATCTTCCCAAAACTGGGCATCGGAAAAAACAAGTTGCATATTGTATAGACTAATAGATTAAAGACTTATAGATCATAGATTTCGAAAAATTTCTATCTCATTTTTCAGTACATGACAAAAAAAATAGTTATTTAAACCACAAAAGTTACAAAAGTTTTAAAATAAATAAATATCGTATTAAAGATCAAATAAGGTTTGAAACTGCCTTATTTTCACTTAAAAAAGAAAAAACTACGCTCTTCCTTTTATGACTTTTGTGGTTTTTTAAAAATTGTCATTTAACAAATTCAAAAATACAAATAAATTTTCTTTCACTTGGCTTTTCCAACTTGTTACTCTATTCTTTATCTGATGAATTAAATAAAAAAAAGTCTTTCAGAAAACCTGAAAGACTTTAAATATTCATAAAAACCCGCTTAATTATTGTGCGAATTTTTTGTATTTGTTCATGAATTTGTCAACTCTACCTGCAGTATCAACCAATTTCACTTTTCCTGTATAGAAAGGGTGTGAAGTTGAAGAGATCTCCATTTTGATCAAAGGATACGTAGATCCTTCAAATTCGATGGTGTCTTTCGTGTCTGCAGTAGATTTGCAAAGAAACATTTCGTCGTTACTCATATCTTTGAAAACAACAAGTCTATAGTTTTCCGGGTGAATTCCGTTTTTCATAATAAAAATTTTAAATAAATTAGAGTCTTGCTTCAGAAAGTAGTAATGGATATTCCTCTGCTAAATTTTAGACCGCAAAAGTACAAATATTTTTTTAATCTCCAAACACCTGCGTAGATAATTTTTAAATTTTTATGTTCAACAATTTTAATTAAATTTGAAACTTCTACCTATTTTATAAATCGATGAATAAATTTAAACTTTTACTTGGTGCTTCATTTTGGATTCTTCTAATGGCAGTAAGCTGTAACAGAGATGATATCAATTTTGAAAGTCCTACCCAACTCCTTCGTTTTTCGGCAGATACTGTTTTTTGCGACACGGTTTATAATCAGGTTCGCTCTGAAACCTATGCTGTAAAAATATACAACAACGAAGATAAAGACGTGATGATTCCGAAAATTTCGCTCGGAAGTGGAAATTCTTCTCTGTATAGAATCAACGTGGACGGAAAAACCGGAACCGATTTTACGAATGTACCACTGCGAAAAAACGACAGTCTTTATATATTTGTAGAAATTGCACCTGTTGCAAATGCTCCTCAAGCGATTGCAGAAGATCAAATTAATGTTGAAACTCCTGCTGGAAAACAACATGTGACTTTATTTTCCGTAGTTCAGGACGCAGAATTTTATATCGAAAGCAAAACCAATCCAAACATTTTAACGAACAATACCAATTGGACCAACGAAAAAGCAAAAATTATTTTCGGTAATCTTACGCTGGATGCAGGTAAAAAATTAGATATTCAAAAAGGAACGAAAGTGTATTTCTTCAAAAACAGCGCTTTGAAAATTGGCAAAAATGCAGAATTGAATGTTAAAGGAGAACTCAATAATGAAGTCATATTTCGGGGCGATCGAAGCGAAACAAAGTACGATACGATTCCAAAAAACTGGCAAGGAATTTCTTTCGATGTTGGAGCTAAATTAGATATGAATTATGCAAGAGTTTTTGGTGGAACAAGAGGTTTGCAAATGATTGAAACCAATGCAGCCATTAAAAATTCGATTATTCATACTCATCAAGAATATGGAATTTACGCGGTGAAATCGAACATTACAGCTTCAAATTTAGTGATGAACAATTGTGGTGAAGCAGATTTAGGGATTTTCAAAGGCGGAACTTATAATATTACGCATTCCACATTGGCGAATTACTGGGATTTCAACACTGCACTTCCGAGTATAGGAATTTATGCAACGAATGAATATCAAAATAATGCAACATTAGAAAATGGTCCTTTAACTTTAAATGTCAAAAATTCTATTATTTACGGAAGCGCGGAAAACATGGTAGAATTGAAACCCATCAGTGGACAAACTTTTATAACAGATTTCAGCTATAATTTACTGAAATATGGAAGCAAAGCCAATTATGCGGCACCAAATTCTATTAAAAATCAGGATCCGAAATTTCAAAATTATTTTACTCAGAAACTGAATTTAAGAGTAAAAGCAGATTCTCCCGCAAAAGGAAAAGGCGTTTATTTATCGAGTTTCCCAACTGATATTGCAGGAGTTACACGAACAAATCCACCGACAATTGGCGCTTACCAATAATTAAAAACAACGCTTATGAAATTTATATTCGCCAGTATATTTTCTTTATTGCTATTAATGAGTTGTAATTCTACTCCATCAATTCAAGATCCTATTCCTGAGCACGATACTTTTTCCATAGAATCAAAATTGGTTGGTGAACGACGTATAATTAATGTTTGGACCCCGACAAATTACAAGAATAACACTGAAAAATTTCCTGTTTTATATATGGCAGATGGAGGAATTAAAGAAGATTTTCCACATATTGCAAATACCATTTCCGAATTGATTTTCGCAAAAAAAATTCCTCCAATGATTTTGGTTGGAATTGAAAACACTCAACGAAGAAGAGATTTAACCGGTTTTACAGCCATTGCAGAAGATAAAAAAGCTGCACCAATTGTTGGTAAATCAGAAAGTTTTAGAAATTTTATTAAAGAAGAATTAATTCCTGAAATCAACAAAAAATATCGAACAACTGACAAAAAAGGAATTATTGGAGAATCACTTTCCGGACTTTTTGTGACAGAAACTTTTTTAGAACATCCAGAAATGTTTGATTATTATATCGCATTTGATCCGTCGTTATGGTGGAATGATCACTTTTTAGTCAAGAATGCAAAAATGGACTTAGGAAAATTTCCGCAAGAGGAAAAGCGTTTTTGGTTCGCAGGTTCTAGCGCAGAAGATATTTTTATTCATACCAATGAATTAGAAAAAATCTTGAAAACCACCAATCTTCCAAATGTAAAATGGAATTATTCGCCTGAACCAAAAGAGCAGCACAACACTATTTTTCGAGCTACCAAAGAGAAAGCTTTAATCTGGACTTTCGGTAATCAATAATTTATGCACATGGAAATTACAAAACTTCAAACTGAAGTCGATATTTGGATAAAAGAAGTTGGCGTTCGTTATTTCAATGAACTCACAAATATGGCAATGTTGACGGAAGAAGTGGGCGAAGTTGCGCGAATTATTGCAAGAAGATACGGGGAACAAAGCGAAAAAGAATCCGACAAAACCAAAGATTTGGGTGAAGAATTAGCCGATGTTTTATTTGTGACTTTATGTTTGGCGAATCAAACAGGGACGAATTTGCAAGAAGCTTTTGACAAAAAAATGAAGCTGAAAACAGATCGAGACCGAGATCGTCATCAAAGTAACGAAAAGCTGAAATAAATTTTAAAAGAGTAAATGGTACTAGAAAAATCCAAATTAATTGGCAACAAAACCCTAGAAATCAGCGGTTCGAAAAGCATTTCGAATCGTTTGTTGATTTTGCAAAAACTTTTCGGAACTATCATTATTGAGAATCTTTCTAATTCTCAAGATTCGCAGCTTTTAGAAGCAGCTTTAGCCAATGATGCAGAAACGATCGACATTCATCACGCCGGAACTGCAATGCGTTTTCTGACTTCATACTACGCAATTCAGGAAGGAAAAACCCATATTTTAACCGGTTCTGACCGCATGAAACAGCGCCCAATCAAATTTTTGGTTGATGCGTTGCGGGATTTAGGAGCCGAGATTTCTTATCTAGAAAATGAAGGATTTCCGCCTTTAAAAATTACAGGAAAAAAATTAGAAAAAAGTTCTGTCACCATTCCAGCAAATATTTCGAGCCAGTTTATTTCCTCATTAATGTTGATTGGGGCGAAATTAGAAAACGGTTTGGAAATCAATTTAGAAGGAAAAGTAACTTCGCGACCGTACCTCGAAATGACTTTGAAAATTCTGAGAACGATCGGGATTTCTTATCGATGGGAAGAAAACAGCATTCAAATCTTTCCTGAAATCAAGAATACACTTAAAAATTCTCATTCTATACCTTTCGTCGTAGAAAGCGATTGGAGTTCTGCCTCCTATTTTTATTCCATCGCAGCGATTGCGCGTGACTCTATTAATTTGAAATATTTTAAACCGTATTCTTTGCAGGGCGATTCAGTTTTAAGAGAAATTTATTGGAAATATTTTGGCGTAAATACCATTTCTGAAGGTGCAGAATCACGAATTTCCCTTTTACCAGAAAAATATTTTAGTTTCCCCGAGAAAATTATTTTAAACATGAATGATTGTCCAGACATTGCACAAACACTTTGTGTAACAGCAACTGCGATGAATATTCCGTTTGAAATTACGGGCTTATCAACATTAAAAGTAAAAGAAACAGACCGCCTATTAGCTTTAAAAAACGAACTTTTTAAAATCGGTTGTATTGCAGAAATTACGGAAGATTCTATTGTTTCCCAGAAATTTTTCGAGCCTAATGAAACGATTTCTATCGAAACCTACAACGATCACAGAATGGCAATGAGTTTCGCCCCATTTTGTTTAATCAAAAGCTTAAACATTCAAAATGAAGAGGTTGTCGAAAAATCTTATCCTGCTTTTTGGGATGATTTTCACAAAATTTTAGATAAACTAGATTAAAAATGACGATTATCATTACAGGCAGTTCTACCGGAATTGGTTTTGCATTGGCCGAATTTTTCGGAAAAAAAGGACACCACGTTTTTGGATTGAGCAGAAAACCTGCAGATTCCGAATATTTCAAAACAATTCTGACCGACATTACCGATCATCATCAAATTCAAAACGCGATTTCAGAAATTCTAAAAACTGAAACAAAAATCGACGTGCTCATTAATAATGCTGGAATGGGAATGGTTGGAGCCGTAGAAGATTCTACCCAGGAAGAAATCCTGAAATTGTTTAATCTAAATTTGGTTGGTTCCGTGCAAATGATGACGGCAGTTTTACCAACAATGCGGGAAAATAGATCAGGAAAAATCATCAATATTTCGAGTATCGGAAGTGAAATGGGATTGCCTTTTCGTGGGTTTTATTCCGCTTCAAAATCGGCTTTAGATAAAGTGACGGAAGCAATTCGCTATGAAGTTTCACCTTGGAATATCGAAGTTTGTACTTTGCATTTGGGAGACATTAAAACAAATATTGCAGAAAATCGGGTGAAAACTAAAGTTTCTGAACCTTACCAAAAGACTTTTAATTCCGTTTATGAATTGATGAATTCGCACGTAAAAGAGGGTTTAGAACCGCTTGAAGTTGCAGCGTACATTGAGAAATTATTGGCAAAAAAAGTTTGGAAAGCTCATTTTTACTTTGGGAAATTCGGGCAAAAAATTGGAGTTCCTTTAAAATGGATTTTACCTCAAAATTGGTATGAAAATCTGATGAAGAAATACAACCATCTCGATTAAGATTAGGAATAAAATTCAAAAAAAAGCGTAAATTCGGCTAAGAAGTTGCCACTTCAATTAGGATTCTTCCCTTTTAAATGTATATTTACAAAAAACAATTAGAAAATATGAAATCAATTATAACAATTGCAATCACGCTTTTCACTGCAGTTTCTATGAATGCTCAAGCCAATTTTTTTAATGAAGCCATTCGTTGGAACAAATTTATTGATCGGGTAAATTCACCAAAAGGACAACAATTAAACTACAGTGATATTGAAGGTGACGCCTATTTTGGCAAATTTTTCATTACTGCAAATATTGAAAACGCAACAAGTTTGATCAAAACAAGATACAACATGTACACCGATACGGTTGAATTAATGAATGAACAAGATATTTTCGAGCTGCCAAAATCTCAAAAATACAGTCGAATTTCTTTTCTGAAACCAACATTGGTTTTAACTTATGTGACGACGGGAAATATTCCGATGGGATATTATTTCGAATTAGCGACGGGAAAATATACCTTATTAAAAAAAATGCAAGTTGAATTTCGAGAAGGTTCTCCTGCAGTCAATTCTTTTACGCCTGCAATCGCTCCAAAATTTGAAAATCTAAAACCGATCTATTATCTAAAATCAGATTCGGAAGTGATCAAATTAACGAAAAACGTGAAAGATTTAGCCAATGCAATGCCTGATAAAAAAGAAGAAATCAACGATTTCGTGAAGAAAAACAACATCAAACTCAATCAAGATTTGGATTTGATCCGATTGGCGAATTTCATTAACGCTTCTAAATAGGAAAGTGATTTTTGAAAAATAAAACACCTTATTTCTTATGAAATTGATTTTTAGGTTGATCGCTTTTTTTGGAGCTTCAATTTCTACTCAAGCGCAACAAATTAGTACCCGCGAAATCTCGAGTAACATTCGATTCAATAAACAAATTGAAGAATTCAACAATGGAACTGAGAAAATAAGATATGCAGACATAAAGGGAATTCCGTACTATTATCCGGAATTCATTAATGCAAAAATTGGCGACACCAAAACATCGGCTCCGATTCGGTATAACAGTTTTTTAGACACGATCGAACTTATCAATAACGAAGATGTTTACCAACTTCCGAAGGAGGAATCTAACCCAAGTTTTACGTTGGAAACGACGAAAGAAAAGTTAGTTTATGTGAAAACAGAGGATCTTTATTCCGGCTATTTTTTTGAACTCAATGAGGGAAAATTTAGAATTCTAAAGAAAATAATCACCAAATATCAAGCTGCAACTCCACCTCCAAACCCAATGATTGCAGGGAATCCCGCCATATTTATGCCTCAGAAACCTATTTATTTTATTAAAGGTGAAAACATTTTCATCAAAATTAATAATAGCAAAGAATTAGCGGAGAAGTTTCCAGATAAAAAAATTAGTGAGTTTATCTCAAAAAACAAAATCAAACTCAACCGAGAAGCAGATTTAATTCAATTAGGGAATTTCCTTAACCAATAAAAATATTAAAAACCACCTTTCAACTATTTTGAAAGGTGGTTTTTTTGGTCTAGCGAATTGTATTTAGTGCATGACAAAAAAATAATGCTACAAAATAAACCACAAATCGAAGATTATCTCCTTAAAGTCGATGAATGTATTTCGACGGAGTCAAAAGTTACAAAAGCGAGCGTAATTTTTTCTTTTTAAAGAAAAAAAATAGATTTTGACCTTATTTTTTCTTCAAGACAAGATTTATTAAACTTTTTAAAAAAACTTTTGTGACTTTTGTGGTTTAAAAAAATGTCCTTTACTAAACCTATTCTTTTTCAGTTAAAATAATTCGGAAGCTATTTTCTTAATATTATCACTTTTTCCCATCGAATAGAAATGCAAAACTGGCACGCCAAAATCCAATAATTCCCGACACTGATTGATCGTCCATTCGATTCCGATTTGTTTTACATCTGCGTTATCTTTTGCTTTTTCTACGGCAGAAATCAGATCTTCCGGCAAATCTATTTTGAAAACTTTCGGTAACATTTGAAGATGACCTTTTGTAGCGATCGGTTTAATTCCCGGAATAATCGGAACATTAATTCCCATTTCCCGCGCTTCTTTTACAAAATTGATGAATTTTTTATTGTCGAAAAACATCTGTGTTACAATATAATCTGCACCTGCATCTACTTTTTCTTTGAGCCATTTTAAATCATAATTCATCGATGGTGCTTCGATGTGTTTCTCCGGATAACCTGCAACACCAATACAAAACTTGTTGTCATCTTCCAAAATATTTTCATCATGCAGATATTTTCCGCGACCCAAATTGTTTATTTGAAGCACCAAATCCATTGCATTTTTATGTCCGCCAGAAGTTGCCTCAAAATACTGTTGTCCTTTCATCGCATCCCCTCTTAAAGCCATAATATTGTCGATCCCGAGATACATACAATCCACCAAAAGATATTCCGTTTCTTCCTTTGTAAAACCGCCGCAAAGCACGTGTGGAACCGTATCAACTCCATATTTATGCTGAATTGCGGAACAAATTCCCAAAGTTCCGGGACGCATTCTCGTAATTTTTCGTTCCATCAAACCGTTTCCTTTATCGAGATAAATATATTCTTCCCGAGACGTGGTGACATCAATAAACGGTGGCTTAAATTCCATTAATGGATCTATATTTTTGTACAAATCTTCGATTCCAATTCCTTTTTGTGGTGGAACGACTTCTAGCGAAAATAACGTTTTGCCGTTCGCATTTTTGATGTGTTCTGTAATTTTCATTTCTTGTTGTCTGTTGTTGGTTGACGGTTGTCAGTTTTTATTTTTTATTTTTTTTGGCAGCTTTATCCGCCTTCCACTCCCGCTTTTTTGTTCCACTGCGTTCCACAAAAAGAGCTCCGTTCAAGTCGGGCTGCAGATTTTTTTGTTCAATCAATCATTCGCCAGTTTTAAAAGTAATCATTTTTTTCTTTGGAAATAATTCATAACTGATCATTGATTTCGCCACTTCGTGGCTCCGCCAGATTATTTTAATTTTTCAATCAATGGGCTTCACCCATTGCTTTTGATTTCGCCACTTCGTGGCT
>ENA-UPXM01006253-UPXM01006253.1-activated-sludge-metagenome-genome-assembly--contig:-NODE-6253-length-11137-cov-4.525447_pt1 | contig 11137 bp, 11 predicted proteins | sample MGYA00238178_ERZ772708 | MGnify/ENA primary metagenome ERZ772708 (study PRJEB29002, sample SAMN05720212) | activated sludge metagenome | isolation source: anaerobic digester from wastewater... | reverse complement strand
ATGCATCATCCTTCCAGAACCCTACTTCAGTCATACAGTCTTTGAGCATCTTTTGAAGATTATCAGTATCAGGTCTTGTTACTTTCCACTCATAGTGCTTATGTTGATTTCCTCTTGGGAATAACCAGGTTACATGAAGTTCTATTGGACCTTCAATTGGATCACTAGGTTTAAATGGTTTTAAATGGGATATTAATGTGTTCCTTGCTTTTAGAACATTAGGTGGTTTATACATTCTAGGTTTCCCATTCACTACTGTAATCTTTTGCATTTGTGCTGTTGCTCTAGGTGGATCAAGTAACAAGAATATTCTCATAACACTTGCCCTACCTTTATTTTAATTTGGAAAAAAGGAAGTTGCCTCGAGATGCTTTGTTTTGGGAAGGGGCGGCTTTTTAGCCCCTTCCTACAAAACGAGGCGTCAGCACGAGTGAGTGAAACGAAACCATATATATAAGCCCTTTTTTCGTTTTCCGAAAATAGGTAATTTTCCCTATTTTCTTCGTTTTGCGAAGATAGGAGAATTTCTCCTTTTTTCGTTTTCTCCATCATTTCCGAAACACCTCACCTTTACTAGAAATATACTTATTGCTAAACTCTTTAATCCTACCCTGAATCGTTCTTTCAGTGACACCCATGTACTCAGCAAGGTCTTTTACTGTGCATGATTTATCATTTAAAGAAGATACATCAAATGCATCATTGAACTCTTGCTCACGATCTTCTTGTGTTTGCTTTCTTTTTCCTGATTTTGCTAAGTTTGCATCTTTTGATCCTTCTGCATAGGTTGTTGATAATACTCCTATTGAATCGACAACATGGATTGGATAGTTAAACCAACAGTTAACTGGCTTGAAATTAGGGAATTCTCTAAGGGAACCTTCCACTCTCCAAGCTGTGGAGTTTTCATTGGCTGCGTTTTTTAGTACAAATTCCGATGTAGTATCTAGTTGAATTAAATCAATTATTGCATCTGGATCACGTGCAAAGACTCCACTACCAGAACCCCTGTCTTGAGCTTTCTTTTGTCCTTGAAGACCTTTTGAATGATGATGACAATAAATTGCTGAGCACCCTGTCTCTGAGCAAATTTTGTCGAAGTAATTACAAAACTTACCCATTTCAGATGCATTATTTTCGTCTCCTGTAATAACTTTATAAATTGGATCTATGATGACTGCTGAGTAGTTTTGATTCTTTATTCTTCTAATAAGTTTTGAAACAAGTTTATCCATTGGGATAGCATGTCCGCGAAGATTCCATATTGCGATATTATCTGCATATTTATAATCGATACCTTTTGCATCCATAATCGTCTTAAAGCGGTTGATACATGACGCAGGATCAATTTCCAAATTCACATAAAGCACCTTTGAACTTTTACATTTAAAGTTAAGCCATAAACCACCACATGCAAGTGATATAGCAAGTTCCATAAGTAAAACGGATTTACCTGCTTTTGATGAACCTGAAACAATCATCTTATGTCCAACTCTTAATACACCTTCAATCAAAGCTTCCGGTAATTTTATAGGATGTTTCAGTTCATCAGCAAGGTACGTTAAACTTGGTAGTTCATCATTAATCCCTTCAACAAAATCCATCCACTCGGTCCAGTCTTTTCTACCTATGTTTGTTGTAATTAATGTTTGCTGGTTTCCATTTCTTGTTACACCAGGCATTCTAGATAGTCGTGATGGATTTCGATTTTGCTTATCGACTTTTAATCCATTCTTTTCAAGATAGTCATAAAGAAAGTCAACTCTTCTACGATACTCTTCTTGATCACTCGCATTGACTTTTACGATTGCATGTAGGCTTTTACCACCACTACTTACTAAGCAAGCAATAGGTAATTCAAGTCTTCGATATGTTGCGTCTTGTTCTGATATTGCTAAATCATCTGACTCAACAAGAGCATATTCAAAGCGTGTAATGTTTTCGTTCTTTATTCCTTTTCCATCAACTGGATTAAATCTAATCCAAGCACCACATTCATCTTTCCAGTCTCCTACTGTTGCTCCTAAATCGTCAGGATGTTTTTCTAAACTTTCAAGCAGTTCTTTTGCTGTTCTATCATAAGCACCTTTTGAAGGCATCCATTTTCCATCTTTGTCTTGCCACACATCATTGGTGCAGTATGACACATATTCATCTTCTTTAAATAATGTTTTTATATACTTGGTTAGCTGTTCAACTGGTGTATCACATTTTGGCATTTCATATACGATTCCATCGCCATCATACTCAATTACAGAATCCCAATCTAAACATCCATCGCCATCAAAGGAAAACGAAACATATCCTCTATCCTTTGCCATTTGAATAATTGTTCCGCCAGTGATGGGAATGGAAGACCCTGTAAAGGTCCTCCATTTCTTCTCACATTCTCCTGGTTTGTATCGAGAGTCATTCTTGCTCCAATCATCCCAAACATTCCAATCATATCCTTCAGCTTTTAATGCCATACCAACATTAATCCATTCTTGATATGTTAAGGATGAAACATCTAGATTTTTAAGAGCTTTAATAATGTTGTTGTCCATATGCCCCTCCTACTAAGGTTGATATGTAGCGGCATTAATACCTCTAGGTATGAACCAGTTATTACTTGCGATTCGGTTAATCATGTCAGTAGCATCATCAAAACTCCATGTACCCACATGACGGAATCCTCTGCTTTCTAAGTATCTAATTTGTTTTGGAGTAGCTAAACCTTCCATTTGGCGTTTCTTTAACTTATCAATGATAAGACTTGCAAGTCCACAGTTTTCTATTGTGTCAGCTAATATGCCATGTTTTTCAAGGTAGTCTTTTTGCTTTTCAGTGACAGGTCCCATTTCCCAAACGAATGTAGGCTGATAACGTGCCAAATCTTCTGCTTCAATAGAGAATGCATATTGAATTGGATCAACAAGTCTAAGTTGTCTTTTTCTCATTGCAGCAAGTTCACGAGCAAGTGCAGCTTCACGTTCAGCAATAATATCTTTTTCAGCACTTTCGTTAGCAAAAATAAGATCTATTCCTGCTCCACTATCTACAATCTTTTGATTGACTCTTTCTGCAATATCAGCATCTTTTGAAACTAGCACACTTGGTCTACATAAATCGTGTCTTTCAGTCATCCAAAGAAAGTCAAGTAATAATAAGTCTTTCTTTCCAGGAGCGATGCGTAATCCACGACCGACCATTTGTTGATATAAACTTCTTACCTTTGTAGGACGAAGGACAATAATGCAATCCACTGATGGACAATCCCATCCCTCTGTAAGTAACATACTGTTACATAGAACGTCATACTCACCAGCTTCAAAGTCAGCTAGGATTTGGTCTCTATCCTTGCTATTGCCATTGACCTCTACCGCTCTCATTCCATAAAGATTCAACAAGTCACAGAACTTTTGACTAGTTTTAACAAGTGGTAAGAACACGACAGTTTTTCTATCCTTACAGTACTTAAGCATTTCTAGTGCTATTTGGTTTAAATATGGTTCAAGGGCACTACCAATTTGACCTGCATTATAGTCACCTTGTGTAATTGAAACATCATGAATATCAAGTTGAAGTGGTATCATTTGTGCTTTAATTGGTGATAACCACCCATCTTTTATTCCTTGTGCCATTGTGTATTCATATGCCTTTGAATCGAAAAATTGTCCTAGATTCTTTTGATCGCCACGATCAGGTGTTGCAGTAATACCAAGAACTCTAGCTTCATTAAAATGATTGAGAATTGTCATATATGAATCAGCTAAAATATGATGGCATTCGTCAACGATAATCATGTCGAAATAGTCTTTTGGAAATTTACTAAGTCTTGATTCTCGACAAAGAGTTTGTATGGACCCCACAACGACTTTGTTATCTTTTCCAATTGATTTTCCTTCTGCTTTTTCAATTGCACATTCAATACCTGTAAAACTTTTAATTTTGTCATAGGCTTGATTAATTAATTCATTACGATGTGCTAAAAATAGCACTCTTTTAGATGAATCAATTAAGTCTTGGATTAATCCAGCTGCGATGATTGTTTTACCAGAAGCGGTAGGGAGCACCCCTAAAGTTCGAGAGTGCTCTTCTTCAAACCATTCATGCTTAATAGCATCAATGCATTCTTGTTGATATGGTCTTAACATATAACCACCTCTTAGAACGGTAAATCATCATCTGAGATTTTAATTTGGCTGTCTAATCCTTGTTCTTTGAAGAATTCTTCATCGTAATCGATAAACTTTTCAATATCGTTTATGATTCTTTCTTCACCATTTTGATTAGTGTAAGTACGAGGTTTAAAGTGAGCTTTGCCTACAGCACCTAGCACCTTATTCCAATCCATGACAAGCTTTTCACCATGCTTCTTTTGCCCGATAGATCTAAAGAAGGCACATAATTTCCATTCAAGTGTTCGATATAATATAAGGTCTACTTTTGCGATTGCTACGCCTTTTTCAGTAGGAACTTCAACTGTAATGATTGCTTTATTACATGGCGGAATTTTTGCTGATCCTAAATATCTTCCACGTTCAAACTTGATTACTCTAAATAAGTAATCTCCTTCTGCAAGAGTGACAAACTCCTGACCTTCGTTTGAAATTTCATCATTCCAATCGATTAAATAGTTTTTATTTTCTTCCATAATTATTTATCTCCTTCTTTATTCTTATTGATTGTGTCTACGATTTTTTTCCAATTAGGGAATATCCATCGATTTATAAAATCCTCTGAAAAGCCATCAATTTTTGTATTCTCTGGATAATGACCGCGTTCAATAACGACTTGTTCTAAATCGTTTGCTCTAACATTTGACTCTTCCATCAACTTTTGTAATTTTGTATGATTGGTTGACTTATCTTTTGAAGAGTCATCTTCAGTATTTTTTTGAACATCTACCCTACCACTGAATAGATGAGCAATAGGTTTATAGCTAAGTTCTAATTCCTCGGGTAAATTGAATCTATTTTTAGCATCCCAACAAGCATGATGAGTGGTGTACATTACACGTTTTCCACCTTGGGCTTTTTTAGTATTGTTTTCTGTTGTAACCACATAGGTCTTGTAATTACAGAAAAGTAAAATATCACACCATTCTTTGAAGAGAGGTCCTACTTGCCTAGTGAGTTTTAACTCCCATCTATCGAAAGCCCCAGCTTCCTCCGGTAATTCATACTTTCTTGGTTTACCGTGTGCAATTACTGCTACATGAATACCTGCATCAATTACTTTGTTTAATTGTTCAAATAAACGATTTACTTCATCCTGTAAGATGGTATATCCACGCCCGTAACCCCAATCTTCGATATTTGCTTTTCTGAACTTTTGACATAAATAATCAATGCAGAAACTTTCAGCTTTATCTAATGTGTCAATAACTAACGTTTTACAGATTGGAGGATTATCAATAACTGCTTTGACAATGGCAATAAGATTTTCCCAACTTGAACATTTAATTCTTCTACAATTGATTCTTGAACTACCGTTTTCTGTATCAACGATTAAAGCATCAGGGAGTTCATTGGCTAGGCTTGTCTTACCAATTCCCTCAGCTCCATAGATACCTAGTTTTATTGGTCTATTTTCTTGACCCTTAATAATTTCAAATGCAAAACTCATATAGATTTATCCTCCTTATAACTTTCAATGTTTACTTCTTCACGCTCATCATCAGATGTAGCAATGGTGATCGAACCTTTCGTTGTGGTGATATATTCACCTAAAAGTTCATTTAGTTTTGTCTTTCCTAGTTGTTTTTGAATCTCAGTTATTCCTAGTAACTTGGGTTTGCTATAAGCCTCATAACCGTTATCCATTAAGATTTTTGCAACTGTGTTATTATCACTAAAAGAACGAGTCACTCGTGAATACACAAGTTTGTGGTTTTTAAACTTAGATCCATCGAGCATCCTTTTAATTGCGTAGGATTTGATATCCTCTGCAAACTTAATAAGATCGTCTAACTTAGGTAGTAACTCATCAATCTCTTCATCTGTTAATAAATCCATTTGTTTTTTAGATGTTTCATATAAACCGAGATTAGCGTTTCTTCTTGCTGCACATACATCTTTACCAGGACACCATTTACATCCCTTATTAGGAACTGCGATAGGGTTGGGTTCGAGAGTTTTATCAATGGCTGGAATAACTACATTTCTTTCCCATTCGAGTAATTCATCAAGTGTCAGCTCATATTCAGAAATGTGGTTGATTCTTTCTTGAACGATGATGATTCTTACTTTCTTAATTGGATATAATTTTCCTATGCTTTGGTATAAACCAAGTGCATAAAGTCCTAATTGTGAATTGGGTTCTTTCTTGCCATCTTCTTTTGAAACCCATGAATCCACCTTTGAGCGACCAGTTTTTAAATCTAAAACTGTCATAACATCATCAGCAATAACTCCTAAGTCTAAGGTTCCAACCATACCTTCCATAAGCCAATTCATGCTTAAAGTTTCTTCAATAAATACTATTGGATCATGTCCGATTCGTTTTCTTTCAGATTCAATTAGACTCAAAGCTTTATTTGCGTATCCTTCAGCAAGTTTTAGCATTTCATTATCATACTGAGTTAAACCTTTTATGGTTTCTTCAACTGGTTTAATCTCTTTATTGTCAAAATCGTATAATCGAAGTGACTGTCTCAGTAATGTCTCACCTAATGTGTGTGTTTCTGTTCCATATACAGCTTCTGGTCCTGGTTCTTCTTGAAACATTGCTATAAACCTTGTGCTTGCTGGGCAAACAAAATATAGTGATGACTTACTTGGCGAGTGAGTTCTTGAATGTAATTTACTTGCCACCATTTTCACCTTCATCCTTATCCTTGATTTCACGAATCGTGACATCTCTTACTGAATCTCCTGGAATAATGATTGTTACTTTTTGTGAGTCTCCAAAAAGCTTTTTAAATAAGCCTTTTTTCATCTTCACCTTTTTACAAGTCAGAACACCATTAGATTCCTGTTCCTTTGAAACATTAATATTCATTTTGTGTTTCATCTTGTTTCTCCTTTCTGGGGATGTCTTTGTCCCTCACTGTATGGAGATTTCGACCACCTTTTGACCACCCTATTTGTCAAAAAATGTTCCATATTTTTTTCTAATCTGCTCAATGGACTTTTGAACTGCACTCAAATTGACACCTTCTCTATCAGCAATCTCTCTTTGTGTCATTCCTTGTTCGAGCATTTCTAATCTTTTTAATTGAATATCAGTTAAAGTCTTCTTGAATTCTTGAACTTTCTTTTCTGATTCTGCATACTCGGTATCTATCAACATTTGTTCGTGTGGTGTTGGATTTGGATCTTGGAACCATTCACCTTCATAATCGCAATTGTCAAGAGATGCTTTAACGTGATATCTCCATCTACGATTGTCATTTTCGATCTTTCGTTCAGCTTCCAAATGTAAACGACCATATTCATCATCTACTTCGACTTCACTAACAGTACCATCTGCGAATACATACTTAATCTTCATATAAAAAACCTCCAAATCAGATTGATGTTCTGAAATGGAAGTCTCTTCTTTTTTACGCAAATTAGGTCGTCGCAAAAAGAATGGTAGTTGAGTATACTTCCATTTCATTTTGCAGACATCCCTCGCAATAGTCTGTTCTGCTTTATTAAGGAGATTACGTGTTTTTGCGAACACCCATTCTAGAACAGGGCAAACACGTAATCTCAAATATGAGTTTTGCAATCACGAATTTAAACTTCGAGTTAAATTGTAAATATAAATAATTTGTGATATAATTTAAGTATCAAACAAACATTTCTTTTATTTACGTCATAATTGTATATCAAATAAAAATTCTAACTGGGAGCCAAACGGAGTGTCCTAACAACTCCGGAATAAAAGGGGGATATTATCGGGTGAAATTAAGCGAATTTTTAGGAATTTTAGACCAGCATTTAGACTATAAAGTAAAAAGTGGATCATCCACCGGAAAAGTAACAATTGGCGATAAAGTTAAAGCATATTTGAATGCTTTTATTTTGCCATCCGATGAAGAAAATCCACTTGATAAATTACTTGACGATTTCTTACGTAAGATTTTTAATGGTTCAGAAGCTTTACCTAAGGATGTCGCTTCTTTTATTAGAGCAAACATAGACTCTAGTATTTTTGAAGATTTTTGTGATGACATGACATATGAAGCTAGAGAAAAAATGATCTTTGAATTTAAGAAACATAAAATTAATGTTTCAATCGATACTTTTGAAAGAGAGATCACTGAAACTTTCGATCAAATTCTTTATTACATTGTTAATCTCAAACCATCTACAAGTGTTAGAGATGTTGAATTTATTGGTGATGGAAGAATAAAAATAGGAGGTAGGACTGTTAACCTACCACCTGAATTATTACCACCAGATGATTTTTCAGATTTTGAACTTCCATATATTACTGCATTATTACGTGTCTATTCACAGGTTGAAAAATTTGGTTCTATTACCATCGATGACCTTAAATCAATGCACCCAAGATATGAAACACATCTAAAATTCCAACGTGAATATTATTTTAGTGCTGAAAGTTTATTGCATCAAATTAGAGATATATTTACTGATGGTGAAGAGGAGTTTAATAACGTAAAAAATGAAACATATATGGGTGTTCGAAGTGTTGTATTAAGAGCATATAAAGATGCAATGGAACGAGTTGATAAAACGATGGAACATGTTGTACTTTTTACTTATAGTAAGGCGTATTTAGGACGTAGTACTAATGGTTTAGTCGGACCTTCTGAAAAGCAAGGGTTGGTTCATATGCTCGTAAATGATGGGAAGATTGAGTGGGTGGTTGATTATGACAAAGATATTTAATACTGATTTAGAAATTTCTCTTCGAATATTAATCCTCCTATATGTATCTAAAAAATCTCACTCTGTAGATACCATTACAGCATTAGATTTATTTACTACATATGGAAAAAACTATAATCTACTTGAAAGCAACCTTCATGGTGATAGTTCTTATAGTTTTAGTGAAATCGCATCAAGAAGAAAACTTATAACACAGGCATTAAAAACTTTAGTAACTAAAGGAATGATTAAACCTCTTAAAAATCAATATGGGTTTTTATATCAGATAAATAATCATGGAATATGGGTTTGTGAGAACATGGAGGGAGATTACTTCAATAAGTATGTTCAATCTCTTTCAACAGTTATTCGCAAAACATCTAATATGTCAGAGACTGAATTAGTCAATTATGCTACTAAATCAGCTGTTGGAAGGGAGTAACGTAATGAATAGAATACATATTAATAAGTTAATAATCACAGGAGAAAAGGGAATTTCTACTCTTGAATTCGGAGAAAAATTGACCATCATTACTGGTCCTTCTGATACTGGAAAATCGTATATTTATAAATGTATTTACTATTTATTGGGATCTAAGAGTACAGTACCATTTGATTCTTCAATTGGTTACGATACTATATCTCTAGTCTTAAGAAAAGGGTTAGAGGACATAACACTTACCCGAAAGATTGGTGAATCACAAATTGTTGTGACCAATGGTAATGAAAAAGAAACCTATAAACTTTCAGGAGGAAAAAGTGAAACTATAGATGATTTCTTTGCAGAATTCTTAGAATTACCTAAAAACCTCAAAGTTCCAAAAAATGAAGATGGTCAAACGCAAAAATTCTCTATTAGAACATTAAAACCTCTTCTTATGGTTCGTGAGGATGATACTGATATTGAAAAACCGATTTTACTTCCTGAAACTGGACAGGCAACAACTGCATTTTTATCTTGTTTGCTATATTTACTTTATGATCAGGATTTCTCTGAGTTTGATGCTGAAGAAAATAAAAAAACAAAAGCAGCCAAAAAAGCTGCTGTACAAAAATATATTATTAGCAATAAGGAAAAACTAATTAATCAAAAAAATCAGCTTGAAAAAATACTTAACGAAGGAAACATTGATTCAAGCAATATTGAGGATGTAATTAATAAACTTCAACAAGAACTTGATCAAATCAATGAAGTAATCAATAAAGCGATTATAGATCTTCGTGAAACTGGTATAAAAATTGTTAGACAAGAAGATTCAATTCGTAAAAAGAAAGTTCTTCTTGAGCGTTATAAAGTACTTGAATCTCAGTATTTAGCCGATATTGAAAGATTAGGTTTTATAGTTCAAGGAGAGAAAATTATCCATAAGCATAACTCCCCAGCACATTGTCCATTCTGCGATGGTGAAATTAAGAAAAGACAAGAAGGTTCATATTTAGAAGCATCTAAAGCTGAAGTTAAAAAAATAATTGTTAATAGTGAAGAACTATCGAAAACAATCAAAGATACACAACAAGAAATCAATTCTCTTTTAAAAGAACTGGAAGAGTTACAATCAGCTAAAAATAGCATAGATAATACACTCAAAAATGAACTTAATCCAAAAAAGACATCTATTGTCAATCAGATTAATCAGTTCAAAACTTACATTGAATCAACAAATGAGTTAAAAGTAATTAGTTCTTTACTTGATACTCTTGAAACTGACTTATCCAACCTAGATGCAACGGTCAATCAACGTAAACCATATAAACCTAAGGAGTTATTTGCAGAAGACTTCAAAACAACCATTAGTAATAACTATTTGCGATTGCTTGAGAATGTAAACTTCTCACCTATTAATTCTGCCGAGTTCGATATGTCTTCATTTGACATCATTGTTAATGGAGAACACAAGAAATCACATGGAAAAGGGTATCGTTCATTGCTCAACTCACTCTTAATTTTATCAATGAGAGAGTACATAAACAGCGTAGCTGTACACAATCCACATTATTACATGATTGACTCACCGCTACATGGTTTAACTTTGCCTAACGGAGTTGAAGAAACTCAAAATGTTAGACGTGGTTTCTTCAAATACCTAATTGATAATATAGGTGATGATCAAATAATAATTATTGAGAATGTTGTTCCTAATGACATTCCAGAAAATGTGAACTATAATCCTGATGTTAAGATAATTGAATTTACTCAAGATGAAGAAAACGGAAGATACGGATTACTAAAAGGAGTAAGAAAAAGTTAGGAGGGTTATTATGATCAGTTACAATAAGTTATGGAAACTACTAATAGATAAAGGAATAAACAAAAAGCAGTTGATTGAACTTAC
>ENA-UPXM01006247-UPXM01006247.1-activated-sludge-metagenome-genome-assembly--contig:-NODE-6247-length-11142-cov-9.426987_pt1 | contig 11142 bp, 11 predicted proteins | sample MGYA00238178_ERZ772708 | MGnify/ENA primary metagenome ERZ772708 (study PRJEB29002, sample SAMN05720212) | activated sludge metagenome | isolation source: anaerobic digester from wastewater... | reverse complement strand
CGCGGCATCCTCGCCGAAGCGATTGCAAACGGATTGGAGAAAGCCATTATCCTCGGCACTGGTGTGAGTGAGCCTGTCGGCATGACGAAGGACCCGAACGGTGTTTTCCATCAGGTCGACGGTTACCCCGATCTTATTCCCGTCGTAGTCACACAGATCACTCCTGCAACGTATGGCGCGATCGTCGCGGCGCTGTCCGTCGGCCCGAACGCGCTGTATCGCAACGTCACAGAGGTTTTGCTGGTTGTGAATCCCGTCGACTACTTCACAAAGCTGATCCCGGCGGTCACCGTCCGCGCTGCTGACGGCACATACGTCGAGCGGTTCCCCTTCCCGACGCGCGTCATTCAGTCGGCCTACGTTCCCGCGAACAAGGCGGTTGTCGGTATCGCAAAGCGTTACTTCTTCGGACTCGGTACCGGCAAGGGCGGGAAGATCGAGTACAGCGATCACTATAAGTTTATTGAAGATGATCGGTACTACATCACGAAGCTATACGGCGACGGCAAGCCCCTCGATAGCACATCGTTTAAGGTGCTCGACATTACGAACCTTGTGCCGGTTATCCCTGACGTCCATGTCACCAACACCGGGTTTGACGCGACCGTAACCAATGACACACTGAGCGTCCTGCCTGTCTACGACGCCCGCCTTGCCAGTTTGAGGATCGGCGCGAAGACCCTGTCTCCGGCGTTTAATAAGTCGGTTATGACCTACACGCTTGCCGCTACGGACGCGACGAACACGATCACCGCTGTTGCGATGGACGGTGAAGCGACTATCGTTATCAAGCTGAACACCGTTGAAATGGACAACGGCGGCACCGCGACGTGGACTGGCGGCGGCACGCCGGACACCCTGACCATTGACGTCACCAGTGGCACCGAGACGGAGCAGTACGTTGTGACTGTCACTAAGGCGTAACAAAAAGGAGGTACACGGATGGCCACATTACCCGCCGGACTGCTGGAAGCTGTCCGTAATTACCTAGATATAACATGGGAGGACACCGCCGGAGACCTAAAACTCTCCGGCATCATCCTTCGCGGGATGCGCTACATCGATGCCATTGCGGGCGAGATGCTCGACTACAACGCCGAGGACAAACCACGCGAGCTGCTCATGGACTACTGCCGATATGTCCGGTCAAATGCACTCGACGAGTTCGCAACGAATTATCTCCACGAAATCCTCTCATTACAGCAGGACAGGGAGGTGCAACGCTATATTACGGAGCAAGGCACAACGGTTTAACAGCGGCGTCGTCCGTATTTACACCGTAACAAACACGGCTGCCGACGGCGCAAAGCCTGTCGAAACTCTGACACTCGCGCATACACTGCGCTACCATGAGCGCACGGTTGGCCTGACGCGGTACTACGAAGCCTTACAGGCCAACGTGCGCGTCCAGCACGTCCTACGCTGCCCACGCCTGACAAGCGTGTCGACGCAGGACGTTGCCATCCCGAACGACGGGCGACAATACCGCATCGTGCAGGTACAATACCCGGAGGATGTACAGCCGCCCGTGATGGACCTGACATTGGAGGAGGTGGCGGCAACGATCGGCTCTATTATCAACACATCGGAACGGTTCGATGAGTTTCTGAATGCGCTTGCGTCTGTCAAGACCGCGACGCAGGAGATGACACATACACCGTCACACTGGGCGGCATTATGGTATTAGCTGATATCGGCACAGCCCTCCTCGCCGTCGGCGTCCCAGTGTACCACTACGCGGCACACAAACAGCCGGACGCCTACATCGTGTGGGCCGAGGACGGGCAGGCAAATGCGATATGGGCGGACGGGCGTATGCAGGAGCAAGCAATCGCGGGCACTGTGGACTATTTCACGAAAACGGAATACGACGGCAATGTTGCTCTGATACAGGCCGCGCTGAACGGCATTGATGTGTCGTGGCGGCTTGAATCCGTACAGTACGAAGAAATCACCGGGTATATCCACACGGAATGGAGTTGGTCTGCATGGCTAGGATGACGGTCAAGGCAACTGACGATTATGCGCTGAAGCTATCAAAACTCAGCGGGCAAACCGAAGAGGTTGCAAAAAAAGCGATATACGCGGCTGCGAAAGTAGTGGCGGATAAGGTGGCTAGCAATCTTTCCTCGTTGCCGGTGGACAAGTTCAGGCATCTGGGTGACGGCGAAAAATTCGCAGGCGTTCCGCAGTCGCAAAAAAACGATCTTCAGAGCGGTTTCGGTGTAACACCCATAAAACAAGATAGCGACGGCAACTGGAACGCACATGTGGGATTTGACGGCTACGGATCGCATCCAACGGTAAAATATCCTAATGGCGTTCCGAACCAGTTACTGGCCCGCGCGATAGAGTCGGGTTCCTCCGTCCGACAGAAGACGCCGTTTGTGCGGCCGGCGGTGAACGCGACCAAAAAAGAGGCGATAGACGCGATGGAGCGCGTCATCGAAGAGGAATTCAAAAAAATAATTGGAGGTTAACAAGTGGCCAAAATAGGACTTAAATACATTGTTTATTCTCCGCTGACCGAGACAGATGACGCCGTATCCTATGGTACGGGCAAGGTCCTGGCTAGGGCGATCAACGCGAACATCAACGTTGAGTCAAACGATGTAAAACTATATGCAGACGACGGCATTGCCGAGTCCGATCATAGTTTTGTGGGCGGAACAATCGCGCTTGAGTTCGACGATCTGCCGGATTTTGCAAAGGTTGACCTTTTGCGGTATGTCGAGGGCGACACAGTCGACCCTGTCACGGGCGCGAAGGTTTTGACAGCTTCCGGCGGCGTGCTGCTTCCGTATGTTGGCGTAGGGTTCTACGGAGCTAAGGTTGTGCGCGGCGCAAGGCGCTATCGCGCGATATGGCTGCGCAAAGTGCAATTTTCCGAACCGTCGGATAATCTTTCCACTCGTGGTGAGAACGTCGAGTTTAAGACACATGAGGCAGAGGGCACAATCATGGTGGACGTTACGGGAATCTGGAAGGAAGAGGCGACGTTCTCGACCGAGGCTAACGCGCGTGCGTGGCTGAACGGCAAGAGCGGCATCGCGGCGAAGTGTGCGCCGGTTGTGTCCTCCGTAGCGTCCGGCACGTACAACGCTGCACAGAGCGTCGTGCTGACCACAGCAACGGATGGCGCTGCGATCTACTACACGACGAACGGCACCGTCCCGAGCGCGACGAACGGAACCCTGTATTCGGAGGCGATCTCCTGTACCGCGCCGTCGAACACATGCATCAAGGCTGTCGCGACGAAAGCGGAAAATGCAAACAGCGACATTCTGGAGCTGTACATCACGGTAACTACATGATTATAAGCACACGGGAACCGCTCTTTGGGGCGGTTCCCTGTGTTATAAGGCGGTGAAAAAATGAGTGACCTAAGACCCAGAGGCACGAAGATCACGCTCGGCGGTAAAGCGTACGGTATGCGATTTACGCTGAATGCGATAGACGATATACAGGAGCACTTCGACATCGACATCTCGGACATTGGCGAGCTGTTTTCAGACTCGCGTAATCGTATCAAAAGCCTTCGGTACCTTCTAACGTTGTTGATCAACGAAGACATTGACTGCGTTGCCGACGAAACGGGTGAAGCTCCGAAGCATCTTGATGAGCGATATGTCGGGCGATACATCGACGCGACGAACATGCAGAACCTAATGGGTTCAATAATGCAGTCATTTTCGGACGGCACGCCGAGGCGCGATGAGGAGGCGGGCGACGTCCCAAACGCGACGAGCGAGTGACAGAGGGCTTCCCTGTTGCTCGCTGTCTTTACATCGGCAAGACGCTGCTCGGCTACTCTGAGCGCGAGGTGTGGAAGATGACAGTGCGTAAATTGATGTTGCTATACATAGAACATCAAAAAGAACACGGCGCATACAAAAAGCCGGTGACGATAGATGACGTAATACCATTTTAAGGGGGTGGCGCAGTGGCGGCAGATATCGGCGCAAAGATAGCTATAGAGGGCGAAAAAGAATTTAAAAAAGCCATCTCCGAAATTAACAAGGACATGGCTGTTCTTGGCTCGGAGCTCCAGAAGGTGAGCGCACAGTTTGGCGCGAGTGCCGAAAGCATGGGCTCACTCCGCGCCCAGCAGGAAGTATACAACAAGCAGATCGACGAACACAAGCGAAAGATCGAAACGCTGCGAAGTGCTCTGGAGCACTCTGCGAAAGAGTACGGCGAGAACGACACAAAAACAAAAAACTGGCAGATAGCGCTAAACAAGGCAGAGGCTGAGCTCGCCAAAACCGAGAATAGCCTATACGACACGACTAAGCAAATGGACGAGTTCGGCAAGGAGTCGGACGACAGCGGCAAAGAGATCGAGAAGGCCGGCAAAAAGGCGAAAGCGTCCGGTGACGATGCGAAGAGCGGCGAAAGCGGCTGGTCGAAGTTGGGCGGCGTCTTGAAGGGTGTCGCCGTAGCTATGGGCGCGGCTGTTGCGGCCGCGGGCGCTGCTGCCATTAAGTTGGGCAAAGAGGTTGTACAGCAGTTCGGAGAACTGGAGCAGAACCTCGGAGGCTCGGAGGCTGTATTTGGTAGATACGCGGCGAAAATACAGAAGATCGGCGAGGAAGCATACAAAAATCTTGGCGTATCGCAAAGCGAATATCTTGCTACTGCCAACAAGATGGGCGCACTGTTTCAGGGTTCTGGCATTGAGCAGCAAAAATCCTTGGAATTGACCGAAAAGGCCATGCAAAGAGCCGCAGACATGGCTTCTGTCATGGGTATTGACATGGCCAGCGCGATGGAGGCCGTCACGGGCGCGGCAAAGGGCAACTATACGATGATGGACAACCTCGGCGTCAAGATGGACGCCACGACCATCAAGGCGTACGCCATGGCGCACGGCTTTGAAGGCACGTGGGACGAGGCGACGAACGCAGAGAAGGCGCAGTACGCCATGCAGATGTTCTTTGAGACGACAGAGCAGTACGCGGGCAACTTCGCACGAGAATCTACGGAAACAATAACCGGTTCGCTCGGATTATTGCAGGCTGCGACGCAGTCTTTCGTCGGGGGCTTAGGCAACGCGAGCGCGGACATGGACAACCTCACTGGCAACCTTGTAGAATCGTTTCAGGCGGTGGTCGCTAACATCGTTCCGGTGCTTGAGAACATTGTATCCGCGTTGCCGGCTGTGTCCGGTGCAATTCTGTCGGCGGTCGGTGAGCTTCTTCCTACGCTTATTGAGGCGGCGACTAGCCTGTTTACGCAGATGCTAAGTACCATCTTACAGCTATTGCCTGAGCTGATTCCGGCAGGAGTTGAGGCGGTCATGACGATCGCTAGGGCAATCATCGAGAACCTTCCGCTGTTAGTTGACGCGGCTGTACAGCTGGTTGCTGAGTTTGCGTCTGGGCTGGGCGAGGCGCTGCCCGAGCTAATCCCGGCTGCCGTGGAAGCAGTCATGACAATCGTACAGGGGCTGATCGACAACATTCCGCTGCTTTTGGCCGCGGGGCTTGAGTTAATCATAGGGCTTGCAGCAGGGATACAAAAGGCAATACCCGACCTTCTTAAAGCGCTTCCCGCAATCATTGAGGGCATTGTAAACTTCATAACGAAGGCTGTTCCTCAAATAATTAAGGTCGGCACTAAATTGTTAATCGCGCTAGTCGATGACATCCCTGCTATCGTTGACGGCATTGTGGACGTGCTTCCGGCGTTGATTGACGGACTAGTTGACTTCTTTACGAAGTCCGTGCCTAAGTTAATCGACGCGGGTGTTAAGCTACTGATAGCGCTGGTTGACGACTTGCCAACGATCATTGACAGCGTCGTGGCTGTACTTCCCGATATCATTGATGCGATAACGGAAACGCTGGTCAATCTAATTCCTAAAATTGTGGACGCAGGTGTAAAGTTGCTTGTTGCAATCGTTGAAGACCTCCCTGCAATCATCGACAGCATCGTTAAGGTGCTGCCTGATATCATAGAGGCTGTCATTGATATGCTCATCGAGCTGACCCCTAAACTTATAGAAGCCGGCTATAAGTTGTTTATTGCGCTTGTGCAGAATTTGCCGATGATTATCGTTGAGATTGTAAAGGCTGTCCCGCCGATTATCGAAGGTATCGTTAACAAGATGAGAGAAATGTGGCCTAGAATAAGGCAGGCCGGATCTGAGCTGTTAACTGAATTATGGAACGGTATCAGTGACAAGGCGGAATGGCTGTGGGGCAAGGTTAGCGGGCTGTTCAGTGAGCTGACGTCGCGGATTAAAAGCTTCTTTGGCATTTCGTCGCCGTCAAAGCTTTTCGCAGGCTACGGCGAGTTCATGGCGGAAGGTCTCGGTGTCGGGTTTGGCGCCGGTATGAAGGACGTCGCTCGGCAGATGCAAGCGGCAGTGCCGACGTCGTTCGGGGTGTCCGCGAGCGCAACGGGGCAAACAACCGGTGGCGTGCCGCTGGCTGGCGGCGTAAGCATCACGGTGCAGGCTATGTACGTGCGAGACGATAGCGACATCAGCGCTGTGGCGCAGCAGCTGTACGCGCTGCAGCGTCATGCGTCGCGGTCTGCCGGATTGGTGGGGGCGGTAGCATGAGCAGTGGGTTCGCTTTTAAAGGCGTTCATTCATCGCGCTTCGGCATCGTGTACAGGCCGGAAAGCCGTATGCTGATGCCGACGGCGCGGCGGAACGTAATCGCGGTGCCTGGACGTTCAGGCGTATACACGCAGACATACGGAGATTACGACGAACGCGTTGAGTCGTTCGCGTGTGGGTTTGTGAGGCGCGGTACGACGCTGCCGGCGACTACGGCGCGGCAGATAGCCGGCTGGTTGTCTGGCACAGGGAAGCTGGTCTTCGACGAGGAGCCACACCTGTTTTACATGGCGACGATCATCGACGCGCCGCCACTGTCATTGCATCGGAATTATGCGGAGTTCACGATCACGTATACGGCGAACCCGCCGTTTGCAATGTCGGAAGAAAAAACGGTTACGCTGGACGAAACGGGCATATCTTATCCGGCTACGGTGAAAACACCGACACTGCTGAAGATCAGGAATGACAACGCATCGTCCATATCGAACGTACACATCATTATTCGGCGCTTGACCGAATAAAGAGGGGGACAAACAATGTACGCTACTAACTACTTTGAGACGAAAATCCTTAACGTGTTTCGCGGCGTGACGTATAACGCGCCTGCTAACGTGTATCTTGGACTGCTCTTGAACAATCCAGGCGAAACGGGAGGGGGAACCGAGCTGTCGTACGATGGATACGCGAGGCAGTCGATCACGTTCTCGGAACCCGCGCTTGACGCTTCGCTCGGCGAGTACGGCATCCAAAACACGAACGCCGCGACATATGCAGCTGCGCCGACAGCTGCGGGAACGGTAACGCACGTAGCGGTGTATGACTCGCAGAGCGGCGGCAACATGCTGTTGTACGGGCAACTTACGAACTCCATCATCATAGATGCTGGGGAGGCTCCGGCGATCATCGCGGGCGAGATCAAGTTCCTGACAAGCGGGAACATGACCAACGCATATCGGACAAAAATGCTGAACATTCTGCGCGGCGTGTCAATCACCGGCATTAATCCGTATTTGGCGCTGTTCTACGGTTCTAATGAGGTTGTCGCGACGAACTACGGGCGCAAGTTGATCACGTTCGGCGCGCCTGTGGAATCAGACGGAGGCACGGCGTATATCTCCAATACGGAGGCGGTCGTATTCAACCAGGCTTCCACAAACTGGGGTTATTACGACACACTTGCAATCGTAGATGCGTCGTCCGGCGGCGTGGTTGCGTTCTCGAAATCTCGCGCATCGGCACGATACATCAACCGCTTAAAGCGCGTTCAGATTCCTGTCGGAGATTTAAAAGTCGGTTTGAACTAAAGGAGGGCTGAAAATGTATAGCTCTCCTTTCTCGCTATTCCCTTTTTCAACGCGGCTTGAGGCTGTAGAGGACGTATACGACGCGATGTCGTTTGTCGAGACGATAACGGCAATCGTTGGCATTACGGACATTGAGAACGACGCAGAGTTCTTCCGCGCTGAAGTTAGCGCTGTTGTCAACCTCGCGTCGGCGCTGCTGGAAACCTCCGCGTTTGATGAATCGATTAGTTGCGCTGCTGACGCTATCGCGACGATTGTTGACGAGGAAACGCTTTCAGAGGCCATCGCAGCTATCGCGGTGCTTGAAGCAGACTCCTACGACATGGTGTCGCTAAATGAGATAATTCATACAAAGCTGGCGATCGGCGCGAATACGGCAGAACGCGAAACATTCAGAGAAGCGGTTCATGCAGTCGCCGCGATTGGATCGCGCATCCGAGAGACGGTTCGCTTCGATGAGTTTATTAACGTCCTGATAACCGTAAAAACCGCGACGCAAGACGTCATCGACATCAACATTACAATTCCGCCTGGTGGCGAGTTGATAATCAACAGTGACAATTATACCGCAACTATTGATGGCGTGAACGTTCTGCATCTGTATACCGGCGCATGGCTGTACATCGACAGCGAAGTTGTTGGTGTAAGCGTTAGCGCCGGTGGCGGAGTGCCGACGGCAACAGTGACCTATTCCGAGAGGTGGGTGTAAATGGTATATGTTTATGACCGCGACCGCCGCCTTGTAGCGATATGTGAGAACGCGCACAACGTCACGGAGACGGACAAGCTTAACGCCATCGGATCGCTTACCTTCACGCTGCCGTTTGACGATCCTAAAAACGATTACTGTCGACAAATGCACTATGCGCGCTGGGGCGACTCCGGCGCTCTGTATCGCATCCTAAGCGCTACTACAGACCGTGCACACGGAGGAAGCATCACGTACGAGTGTGAGCACGTCATCGCGACACTGCTTGACAACGTGATGATCGGGTTCCACACGGTTGGCGGGCTGGGCTATTATACACGGAACGTGCTACAATACATTCTCGCACGGCAAACAGCGGTAAACTGGGTGTTGGGTGACTGCGACTTTACGAGGCAGTTCGAGTACGGATTCGAGCAGGAGAACCTGCTGTCCGCGATGTTTGGCGTGCCGACGTGTTTTTCGCAGGACTACATCTGGACGTACAACATGAGCACGTATCCTTGGATTGTCAACCTGAAACAAATCAATACCACGGCAACGCCGGAGCTGTATGTGCGCGCCGCTAAAAACATGCTATCGCTGTCTAAAACAAGCGATCCGCGCAACCTATGCACGCGGTTATATCCGTTCGGATACGGCGAGGGCGTCAACCAGCTGAACATTTCGGAGATCAACGGTGGGCAGCTATATCTGCAAGCCCCGGATAGCATCATCAATGAATACGGCATCATCGAGCGCGTGTGGGTAGACCGGCGGTATGAGAGTGCCGAGACACTCAAGGCAACTGCGCAGGCGATGCTGGACGCGCTGCAAGCTCCGTACGAGCAGTACAGCGTGAGCGTGGTCGCGGTGAACGGTGATGCTGATATGATCCGCGTTGGCGAGCGTGTGCGCGTACATGACCCTGCGTCCGGCACGGACTTCACAGACATCATTGTCGCGGTCACGCAGAACAGAACAAACCCGCTCGATTCGTCCATCGAGATTGCCAACACTGCAACAGACATCGCAGTGAGCATTACCGATCTGGCGAATCGGCAGCGCATTGAGTCGGCATATGCACAGGGCGCGACGCAGATATATTCACAGTCGCTGCAGGGTAACGCAGATACGCAGAACGGCTTGAAGATGGACTTTTACATCCCAGCCGACATGATAAATGTCAACAAACTATACGCGAAAATCCGCATCGAGTCATTCCGGGCGTACTCAAAGGCAACGGACGCGAAGGGCAGTGCGTCGACGTCCACATCGTCTGGCGGCAGCACGTCAGTGTCCGGCGGGTCGACAAGTACCGGTACATCAAGTGGCGGAAACACATCGGTATCCGGTGGATCCGTGCAATCATCCGACGCTGTGACGTTGCCGTCCTCAAACATGCAAGCAGACGATCAAGGCGGATTGAACGCGAAGAACCATAACCACGGTATACAGGCGTCTGACGTTTCCGGATTGCGAATCGCGTTGACCGACTGGAACGGAACGGCGATCCTTGGCTCCGCAGGGTGGGTACCGTCCGGCGCGCACATACACGGCAGCCACAGCCACAAAGTTAACACATCACACAGCCACAGCATACCGGCGCACAGTCATACAGTCAGCACGTCGCACAGCCACACGATACCATCGCACAGCCACACAGTAGACACCTCGCACAGCCACACCGTCACGCCGGGAATATTCAAATTCGGTTCCCCGTCGGCGTTTACGATCTACGTCAACGGCGCCTATCGCGCAGCCGTGCCGGACACATCCGGAGAGATCGACCTGCTGCCATATCTTACAACGGGCGGCGAGATATCACGCGGCGCGTGGCAGAGCGTAGAGATCGTGCCGAACGATCTGGCATACATCAGCATCAACCTTTACACGCAAGGCTTCATCCAATCGAGGGGAGGGACTAACGCATGAGGACACTATACCCCGCACAAGCATTTTCGCCGCAGGCGACACTTGCGGCAGCGTTCAATTCGTCGGACACGACGATGACGGTCAACGACGGCTCGCTGCTGCCTGCGCCGCCTAACCTGCTGTCGCTCGGTGCGTACGGTGACGATACGAACGAAACAATTCTGTATGCCGTGAAGTCCGGCAACGTGCTGAGCGGCATAACACGCGCCGTTGAGGGCACGGCAACTTCGTGGGAGCCCGGTACGCCGGTTGCGAGGCTTTATACAGCAAAGGATTTCGACGACCTGCGTGCAAACGTAGACGAGGTTGCTAACACGGCAAACAGGACTGTCGCATTCACGGCGGCTGAAGCGCGCGCGAACGTTGCCACAGGAGAATCGCTGGCAACGTTGTGGGGCAAAGTCGCTAAGTTTTTCACCGATCTAAAATCCGTCGCGTTTTCCGGCGCGTATGCGGATTTAACCGGCGCGCCAACGTCGATGGCACCGACAGCGCACGCGTCCACACACGCAACGGGACAGGCCGATGCGCTTACCCCGGCGAATATCGGAGCGGCGACGTCCGGCCACAACCACAGCGGTACATACGCTCCGGCGACACACGCTTCCCAGCACGCTTCCGGCGGCGCGGATGCCGTCACACCGGCG
>ENA-UPXM01006227-UPXM01006227.1-activated-sludge-metagenome-genome-assembly--contig:-NODE-6227-length-11171-cov-4.937657_pt1 | contig 11171 bp, 9 predicted proteins | sample MGYA00238178_ERZ772708 | MGnify/ENA primary metagenome ERZ772708 (study PRJEB29002, sample SAMN05720212) | activated sludge metagenome | isolation source: anaerobic digester from wastewater... | reverse complement strand
TTCAGACGTGTGCTCTTGCGATCTACAGGTCCCTACGTATCCTCCAAGAGAATTTACAGGCATTTGTTATTGGAGGATACGTTAGGGACCTGTTCCTTAAACGCCCATCAAAAGATATAGACTTTGTAGTGCTAGGCAGCGGCATTGAGCTGGCCCAAAAGGTAGCCAAAAAACTGGGGCACTGCAACCTAAGCGTATTCAAGAACTTTGGCACGGCCCAAATAAAGTATAAGGACCTTGAGTTTGAGTTTGTGGGAGCAAGGAAGGAGTCGTACCGTTTGGATTCCCGCAAGCCCATTGTTGAGGATGGCACCCTTGAGGACGACCAAAACAGGCGCGACTTTACCATGAACGCCCTTGCCATTAGCCTTGCTCACGATACCTTTGGACAGCTGGTTGACCCCTTTGGTGGCGTTAAGGATATTGAGAATGGCATAATTAGAACGCCACTAGACCCAGACCAAACCTTCTCCGACGATCCGCTGCGCATGATTCGCGCTGTGCGCTTTGCCACGCAGCTAAACTTTACCATTGAGGAGGAGACCCTAAAAGCCATTACCCGCAACGGCGAGCGCATTAGCATTGTGTCCAAGGAGCGCATAATGGACGAGCTGAACAAGATTGTGGCCGCTCCCAAACCCTCCATTGGCTTTATGCTACTTGAAAAAACGGGGCTGCTTAAGCTTATCTTCCCCGAGTTCCAAAAGCTAAAAGGGGTTGATACCAAGGATGGGCTTGGCCATAAGGATAACTTCTACCACACCCTACAGGTTGTAGATAACCTGTGCGAGAAAACCGATAACCTTTGGCTGCGCTGGGCTGCCGTAATGCACGACATTGCCAAACCCGCCACCAAAAAGTTTATTCCAGGCACTGGCTGGACCTTCCATGGGCACGAGTTTTTAGGAGCCAAAATGGTTCCCGGCATTTTCCGCAACCTTAAGCTGCCGCTTAACGAGAAGATGAAGTACGTGCAAAAGATGGTGCAGCTGCACCTACGCCCCATTATCCTGTCGCAGGAAGAGGTTACCGACTCGGCAGTGCGCCGCCTACTGTTTGATGCTGGCGACGATATTGACGACCTAATGCAGCTTTGCGAAGCCGATATCACCTCTAAGAACGACAACACCGTTAAGCGCCACCTAGCAAACTTTGCGCTGGTTAGGCAAAAGCTAAAGGAGATTGAGGAGAAGGATGCCATACGCAACTTTCAACCACCCATTACCGGCGAAATTGTTATGGAAGCCTTTGGCCTTACCCCTTGCCGACACATTGGCGTAATTAAGGATGCAGTTAAGGATGCCATTCTCGATGGCATAATACCCAACAACCTAGACCGCGCCTACGCCTACATGCTTGAAAAAGGCGCCGAGCTAGGACTAAAGCCCATAACCAACCAGACCGAAGCCCTTGAGCGCGCCGCCAAGCGCCTTGAACAACAGGAGCAAGAGAAGGAGAAAAAGGAGCAGAAGCAGCAACAGCCGCAGAGCAAGAAAAAAGCGGTATCGAAAAAGCGGTAACTAGCTTATGAGTATAAACGCAAAAGGTTGGACTAAGAATCCAACCTTTTTGTTTTTGGGGTACTAAGAGTTGCTACTAACAAGGCTCAGGCAAGGTAAAACTTAGAATTTTACTCGTTCAGGTTGCAGGTGTAAGGCGTGTGCCTTTCACTCTAAAAAATTTAGGCACAATAAATTAACTTTAGAATATTTTTAGTAGGTTTGGTATGGCATTGCAACCATTAAGAATTTGGTAGAAGCCTACAACATTAGGTGCATGCAAACAAGATCTGCGTCAGAGAAAAAACAGACCTCCCCAAATGACACATTTAATTCTATTGACAGACAGCACAAGGCTGAAATTCTATAAGAACCATTTTTTTGCCAACATCCCGTCTAATTAATGTAACATTGTTAATAATAAAATCAGGGATCTCTTGGGAAAAACTTTACGATTCCATATTTTTGTCAAAACACGACAAGACAGATGGAGGAAATGATTGGACAATATATAAGAACCCTAAGAAATGAAAAAGGGTGGACATTAACCCAACTTGCAGCCAAACTAGACATTGATTCTGCGAACTTGAGCAAAATTGAAAACGGCAAAAGAGAACTTGATGAAAAAAAACTAACGAAACTTTGCAAAATCTTCAAGCTCGATAAGTCCAATATGGAAAAGGAGTTAATTAGTGAAAAAATAGCAAGAGCAATTTGTGACAAAGCTTTAGACCAATCTGTTTTGACCCTTGCAGAAGAAAAAATCAAATACATCAAAAACGGCTACAACACAGTCCAAATTGATTATTCAATTACTGCTGAACCCGACTTATTTGGAGAAAATGACTGGAGATTGAAAGAGTTTTCTAATCCGACAGCAAAAATAAGAATAGGAACATTGTTTAGTGGTATAGGAGCCATAGAGCACGCATTTAAACGACTTAACTTAAACCATTCAATAACTTTTGCTGGAGATATTGACCCACACGTAAAACAAAGTTATTTCGCAAATTATGAAATTGCTGCAAGCGATTGGCATAATGACGTCACCGAATTTTCAGCAAAGAAGTATAAAGGGAAACTTGACTTATTAGTTGGTGGTAGTCCGTGCCAAGCATTCTCAATGGTTGGTAAACGTTTAGGGTTAGAAGACATTCGTGGAACTTTGTTCTACGACTTCGCTCGTATAGTCAAAGAAACACAACCAAAAGTTTTTATTTATGAAAACGTGAAAGGTTTAACTAATCATGACAATGGAAGAACCTGGAAAGTCGTTCAAGATGTTTTTCACGATTTGGGTTATCAAATCAATTCAAAAATTCTAAACAGTAAGGATTACGGCATTCCACAGCATAGGGAGAGAATTTTTGTTGTTGGGTTTAAAGACAATGATGTAGAGTTTTCATTCCCTCAAAAAATCCAACTTGAAAGAACCATGCAGGACTTTCTTGAAGATTACACGGACTCTAAATACTATCTAAAAGAAAAGGGAGTAAAATTCGTAACAAGTTCTAAAAACAAAACAAAGAGATACACTCAAATCAACGGAGAAGTAATGCTTTGCCAAAAAGCAAACCAACAATTTAACTGGCACGGTGATTTCATTTTTGAATCGGCAAGGGAGAATAATTTTGACGAATTTATTTTTGATGTAAATAAAGTTGAAGAAAAATATTACTTATCGGATAAAGTAAGGGATTATGTTTTAGCAGGTGGAACAAAAAATTTTAAAACAAGTACCAAAACTGATTTAGAAATTGCTCGTCCACTTTTGCAATCAATGCACAAAATGCACCGTGCAGGAGTTGACAACTATGTAACTCATAACAAGGGGAAAATAAGAAAATTGACACCAAGAGAATGTTTAAGATTGATGGGATTTAGAGATGACTTTAAAATTACAGTTAGCGACACTCAAATGTATCGTCAAGCAGGCAATAGCATAGTTGTGGATGTTTTAATAGCCTTGCTGAAACAAATGGATATTACTCAATTCGGCAAATAAAACAAATGGAAATACAAATTGGCAGAAACAATTACAATGTAATTGATGCAAAAGAAAAAATAACAATCGCTGATTCTTTCGTGGTTCGACAAAACAAAATTGGTGGTGGAAATGGTGAAGCAAAACTTTACATAGGAAATGACAATCTCGAAGTAAGAAGTTTCTTTGGAAGTAAAGGTTTCACAATTCCTTGCGTCCTATTAAAGAAAGACTTATTACATTACTTAGAAGAAACTAAAACGGAGTATTTAAAGCCTGAGCAACCATACATTAACCGAGATCTTTTACCTAATCTATGGAACGAAAGAAAAAAGAAAATTGAAACATTGCCTGATGTAATTGAGTTTGAAGTTAGAGAACAAACACAAATTGCAGGCCCAAGAGTTTATGTTAATTCAACAGACCTAGTTTACAAACTTATAAGAGAACTATCATTACCTAACATTACCTATATTTCTGTAATTAAAATCGCAGATAACAAAGGAAAAAAGTTTTATTACTTTCGACTATTTGCTGACTATTTTGGTGAAATTCAACACCCTTACATTATTAAGAAACAAGAAGAAGCAATCGAACAAATCCAAAATGAAACAGCAAAACTTATCTTGTCAAAAGCAAGAATAGGTCAAGGAGAATACAGAAAGAAACTATTAGAACTTTGCCCCTTCTGCCCTATTACTATGGTATCAGACGACAGGCTTTTAATTGCAAGCCATATAAAACCTTGGGCTGCTTCAAATGACTTTGAAAAAACAGACCCAAAAAATGGTTTTATGTTAACTCCAACATTTGACTTTTTATTTGACAGGGGATTTTTATCATTCACAGACGACAGGAAAACAATATTGTCACCGTTCCTTTCAAATATGACTTATTCAAAACTGGGGATATCCGACAACAAACTAATTCCACACTTACCGACTGAAGGCAGAGAAGGATATTTAGACTATCACAGGACAACAATTCTAAAGAAGTGAACGAATATCAAACAGCCACACCCAGTTCGGCTCAGGCTCTGCCTGAGTCGGATTATTCCCCCACAGGTTGCACCTGCAATGCAAACTCCCTTTTCCAGCAAAAAAGTTAGCCACAACAAAGTAACCTGAGCATATTTTTAGTAGGGTTTAATTATGTTGCATATATAAGTTTACTCGCCAAATAGCGAAAAATCCCTTGTGGTACTTGACAATTCACCAATCCATAATGCTAAAAGGTTCATGGGAAAGAATCTGCGATTTTTCCAAAGGGCTTTTAATAATTTGGGTTCAAACAGCGTACTATTCAAACCAGCATTTAAACCTAAACTAAGTGAATATTAGCCATTTATGATTATATTTAAAGAAACAATCCTGAAAATTCTTTAATTCTGGGCATAATGATTCAGTCATTTTGCATACATTTGCAGCAACATGCTTACCCCGCTTCCCGTAAGAACAGCGCGCTCAGGGTAAGCTTTTTATTTATACACATATGAACAAAGTGCCTTACAACAAAACGGCACTTTCGTATGCCGACCAACTCCAGCAGCTTAAAATCCGTGGCTTAACCATAGAAAACGAGCCAAAAGCCCTCCATTTGCTTGAAGTTGTTAGTTATTATCGCATGAGTGGTTACTGGTATCCATTATTAGCCGATAAACAAAATCACCATTTTAAGCCCAATGCTACTTTCGAAACAGCTTTTAGCATATATAAATTCGATAGGGAACTTCGTTTACTAGTACTGAGAGAACTCGAAAAAATTGAAGTTGCCGTACGTGCCAAAATGATTTATGTGTTATCGCACAGCCTTGGCCCATTTTGGTACCTCGATTCGGCAAACTTTTCTAATCCTGTTAAACACGCCGACACTCTTTCAAAGATAGCCATTGAGTATTCCCGTAGCGATGAAGAATTTGCAAAGGCATTCAAAAACAAGTATTCCGACCCGATGCCACCCAGCTGGATGATGTTAGAAGTATCATCATTTGGTACATTGTCGAGCCTATACAATTATTTGCACCCTTCCTGGGATAAACGGGAAATTGCCAAACATTTTGGTTTAGCCGATAAAGTTTTTTCATCGTGGTTGCACAGCATAGTGTATTTACGAAATATTTGTGCCCACCATGCCCGTTTGTGGAATCGCGAAATGCAAATACAACTTATGATTCCGCGTCACACATACCGCCCATTTATAACCCAAACAAGCTATGTTTCGCCCGAAACAAATCAAACTTTACCGTTAAACAATAAGACCTATTTCATACTTTCAATGGTAATTTACCTTATGAATACCATAAACCCGAAACATAGCATTCAAAGTAAATTCAAGGCTTTATTGGCAAAATATCCAAATATTGACACCAGAGCAATGGGGTTTCCTACAATCTGGCAAACAGAACCTCTCTGGAAATAACCGTTAGACAAACGGTAATGCCCCGTTAGGGGCAATCTGTCGGTAGAACAGCCCGTTTAACAGCGTGTTTTCGCCCCGTATGGGGCGTTCCAATTAAAGAGAAGCAAAGGCTCACCCCGTTCGGCTCAGTCACTGGCTGAATCGGATTATCAAATAAGATGAGATCGATGAAATTTCAGTTGGTAAGGAATGCTTACTAGTAAAGGGGGAAATGCAAAACAAAATTTTACAACCAATATTTTAATTTGCAGCCCAACTACAAATTGAATTTGCATTCAATTTATAGTCCATGAAATTGAGAAATTTATTGTATTTTCATCAACTATTAACAACTGAATTTAAGTCAAATCATTTTGTAATCAAAACATTAAAATTTCATGAAGACAAAGATTAGTTTTATGTTATTATTGGTTGGATCGTCTGCCTTTTGCCAAAATATCAAAGATGAAAACACATTCATTCCATTTACGAATGATCATCGAATAATAAAATCTGAAAGATACGAACGAGAAAACATGCCAATTTATACCTCAGAATACGAGTATAATGAAAAAGGCATGCTTACTTCAGTAAAAACAAAATATTCTTACAAAGGGGTTTGGCGTCATTTAGAAACAAAAGAATATGTTTATAATAGCAATAAAGAAGAAGTGGTATGCATCTACAAACCAGATGTTAATGCATTAAAAAACACCTATGTTTCCAGAAATATTCAAGATAATGTTGATGCTACTGATACCTTGAAATTTGAAAAAGGGAAATTGGTATACTTGGCTCAATGTAGAATAGCGTATGGGCAGAAGTTTATCACCCAGTTCAACTACACCTATGATGAAGACGAGTTAGTTAATGAAAAAAAAATCAAATTATATACTTCATACTTCAAAAGAGAAAAAGTTAACAAAGAAACCATACAACAAAATTATTACTGAAAAGAAATTCAATTATAATGAAGGAGTACTCCAATCGATAATTGAACTAGATTACAATGTTAATAGAAAGTGGCATTTAAGATGGAACAATAACACATTAGAAAAAATAGATATTTATAACACCAGAAATAATGAAGAGGAACTTGAACTTGAATATAATTGTAAAAGCGAAAATGGAATGTTAGTAGAAGTAGAAACTTACTATTTCACGGGAAATGAAAAAAGATCTGGTCAAACGCATAGCTATAAGTATGATAACAACAACAACTTGATTTCAGCAACTACAAGCGGGGATTCAGAAGGTATTCGCATTACATACGAATATGAAAAAGGTAATGGGAATGCCTCTCTTTTCGAAAAAAGAAATTCAATATATGATTATATCAAGCCCTTCATTAAGTAAAAGTTACTCGTGCTACGACTACGTTAAGCCCCATAAGGGGCTCCTCCAATTAGAGGAGCAAAGAGGGAGTCCAAAAAGTAAAGGGCACCCTCTTTTTATTCGTACTCCTACCTAAGCGAGTTTTCAAATATTCAATCAGGCAGAATGTAAATTTATTTTTTGACGCCCTCTCCTATTATGGTCGTACTACCTACCAATAGTGCGTGCCTACGGCACGAAGAGCACAGGCGTAATAGCGTATCAATGTTTAGTTTGGAGATGCAATTCGAAGGTTTTATTTCCACTCAGCTTATTGCGGTTTGTAGAGGTTGTTGCGTTTGTTATCCCAGTTCGGCTCTGGCGGAGTTGGATTATTGCCACAGGTTGCTCCTGTAAAATCTTATCACCCCATATAAAAAAAGAAAAGGTCGGGAAACCAAAAACCCGACCTTTTTGCTTTAACGAAAACCAAACCTAAATCTTGCTAAATTGCGATAATCTTTTTTGTAAACCCAACCCATATGTGTTCTACACTGCAAACATACGGCGCTTTTAAGCTAAAAGGGTTTAACCTCAGTTAAACAAGGTTAAACCCTTTAGGTTTGATTTATATTGCAATAAGTTGCTATCCGCCAAAGTCGTCGAATGCTACCATCTCATCGGGCACGCCAAGGTTATATAGCATTTTCTGAACGGCATCGTTCATCATAGGAGGGCCGCATAGGTAGTACTCAATATCCTCTGGAGCATCGTGCTTAGATAGGTACTGGTCGTAAATTACCTGATGTATAAACCCTGTGTAACCATTCCAGTTATCCTCTGGCTTTGGTTCGGAAAGGGCTATGTGGAACGTAAAGTTTGGAAACTCCTTTTCAATTTTACGGAAGTGCTCCTCGTAAAAAATCTCCCTACGTGAGCGGGCTCCGTACCAGAACGTTGCCTTACGTCCGGTTTTAAGGGTGTTAAACAGGTGGAAAATGTGCGAGCGCATAGGCGCCATACCTGCACCACCACCAATAAACATCATCTCGTTCTGGGTTTCCTTAATAAAGAACTCGCCGTAAGGGCCGCTAATAAATACCTTATCGCCCGGTTTTCGGGAGTAAATGTAGCTGGAGCAAACGCCAGGGTTAACCTTCATAAAGCCACCTGCAGCCCTGTCAAAGGGCGGCGTAGCAATACGCACGTTAAGCATAATGATGTTATTCTCGGCAGGGTGGCTGGCCATGGAGTAAGCACGGTAGGTTTCCTCGGTGTTCTTCATCTTCAGATCCCACATCTTAAACTTATCCCACTCGTCGCGGAACTGCGCATCTACATCGATATCCTTAGCAAAATCAACCTCAACTTTAGGAACATCAATTTGGATGTATCCACCAGAGCGGAAGTTAAGGGTTTCGCCCTCGGGCAGCTTAACAACAAACTCCTTAATAAAGGTTGCCACGTTGCGGTTTGAAACCACCTCGCACTCCCATTTTTTAATACCCATAACCTCTTCGGGGACGTGAATCTTAATGTCCTCGCGAATTTTCACCTGGCAGCCCAAGCGCCAGTTATCCTGCTGCTGCCTGCGGGTAAAGAAGCCCTGCTCGGTAGGGAGAATGGAACCACCCCCATCGGTTACCTGGCACTTACACATACCGCAGGTACCACCACCACCGCAAGCCGATGGCAAGTATATGCCCGAGTTACTCAAGGTTGACAGCACGGTATTTCCTGGCTCAACGGTAAGCTCCTTCTCCTCGTTTATGGTAAGCTTTACCTGCCCCTGAGGAGTAAGCTTCTTTTTAGCGTAAAGAAGCACTGATACCAGAACAAGAACTACCAACAGGAATACTACAACTGCTGTGGCAATTACTGATCCGTTTATGGCTAAAATTATCATTGTCTTCAAAATTACGGTTCTACAATTTAATACCCATAAAGGTCATGAATGCAATCCCCATTAATCCGGTTAGGATAAAGGTAATACCTAAACCCCTTAGCGGAGCAGGAACGTTAGAGTACTTAAGCTTCTCCCGAATTGCAGCAATACCAACAATGGCAAGGAACCAACCCACACCCGAGCCCAAACCAAACACGGTAGCTTCGGCAAGGGTACCATACTCACGCTCTTGCATGAATAGCGAACCTCCAAGAATAGCACAGTTTACTGCTATTAGGGGTAAGAAAATACCCAGCGAGCTGTATAGCGAGGGAGAGAACTTCTCTACCACCATCTCCACCAGCTGCACCATAGATGCAATAACGGCAATAAACATGATAAACGACAAGAAGCTCAAATCTACCGATGCAAAGCTTGGGCTTAGCCACTCAAGCGCACCAGCAGTAAGAACGTACTTGTTAAGTAGATAGTCAACCGGAACGGTAATACCCAATACAAATATTACGGCAATACCCAACCCCGTTGATGTTTTTACGGTCTTTGATACCGCTAGGTACGAACACATACCTAGGAAATATGCAAAGATCATATTGTCAACAAAAATTGACTTGACAAATATGCTTAGTAGATTTTCCATTTCAACAGGGATTTATTAGTTCGACTCAATTAGATTACGGCTGCGGCTACGCTGCACCCAGATTATAACGCCCACAAGGATAAGCGCCATTGGAGGCAAAATCATTAAGCCGTTGTTCTCGTAAAAGCCGCCGTTGGCCATGTAGAACGACTCAGGAATAACGCGGTAGCCCCAAATTGTTCCAGAGCCTAACAGCTCCCTAAAGAATGCCACAATCACAAGGATTAAACCGTATCCCAATCCGTTACCAATACCATCTAGGAACGATGGGAAAGGCTTGTTACCAAGGGCAAAGGCCTCAATACGTCCCATGATAATACAGTTGGTAATAATAAGCCCCACGAACACCGATAGCTGCTTGCTCACATCGTAAACATAGGCTTTCAGGATTTCGTCAACAAGAATTACCAGAGCAGCCACAACAACAAGCTGAACAATGATACGGATACGACCGGGGATACCGTTTCGCATTAAGGAAACGATAAGGTTTGCAAAAGCGGTTACAACAATTACAGATAGCGCCATAACAACGGCAGGCTTAAGCTGTACTGTAACGGCTAGGGCTGAACAGATACCTAGAACAAGAACGGTTACTGGGTTCTTTTCGTTAAGAGGATCGGTAAGCAGCCTGAGGTTCTTAGCCGAAAACAAAGGTTCTTTTTCAGTATTTGTACTCATGGCCGATTAGTTCTTTTGATTTTTAAAAAACTCTTGGTAACCACTTAGGCAATCAAACAGCATAGCCTCAAGGCCTTTACTGGTTATTGTACCCCCAGAGATGGCATCTACGGTATGGTCCGAAAGAGGTGCAGAACCTGGCTTTATAACGGTAACCGATACAAATTTGCCATCCTTAAAAATGGTTTTACCCTTAAACTGCTCCTGGAACTTAGGGGTTGATATCTCAGCACCCAAGCCAGGGGTTTCGGCCTTGTGCGCGAAAGTAGCACCATAAATGGTGTTAAAATCGTCGTTTAGGGAGATATAGCCCCAAATTGGCCCCCAAAGTCCACGTCCCCTAATGGGTAGGATGTACTTAGTAGAGCCATCGCTAAGGTTGGCAACGTAAACGGGTAGCACACGCTGGTCGGCGGGCTTATCAAGTTCTACTTTCAAGTCGAGACGGAAAACATCTACCCCATCAACCTTTTCGCCCTTAACGTTAACGGCGTACTGATCGACAATGGTTTTTCCGTACTCCTCGCTCACATACAAGTCCTTACTTGGAGCCGATGCTACCTCTGCAGCAGCACCAACCGATTTAAGTATGTCTAAGCGCTTCTCGGTATCAATATTCTTTTGCTGGGCTGGACGCAGCGATGTTGATGCCAGCGCAAGCACGGCAGCCACAACAACTACCATAACCGAGGCGTAAACGAAAATATAAAGATTACTCTGTTTCATGGCTCGGTAGGTTATTTGGTTTTTGCAGCA
>ENA-UPXM01006224-UPXM01006224.1-activated-sludge-metagenome-genome-assembly--contig:-NODE-6224-length-11171-cov-70.762325_pt1 | contig 11171 bp, 3 predicted proteins | sample MGYA00238178_ERZ772708 | MGnify/ENA primary metagenome ERZ772708 (study PRJEB29002, sample SAMN05720212) | activated sludge metagenome | isolation source: anaerobic digester from wastewater... | reverse complement strand
GACAAAAATAATATATTAAAAACAAAAAAGCTTTCTTTAAAAGAAAGCTTTTAATATCAAATGGTGACCTGTATGGGATTCGAACCCATGAATGCAAGCGTGAGAGGCTTGTGAGTTAAGCCACTTCTCCAACAGGCCAAGTAAAATAAAGCATTTTAAAATGCTTTATTCACCATATTTAAGTTTATCTACTGTTTTACGATCTAGCTTTTTAATAACAGCTGTTAAAAGTTTAACACCATTTGCATAGTCATCATAATGAATAATTCCAGAATGTGAATGAATGTATCTTGTAGCAATACAAAATGAAATTGCTGGACTTCCATGGTGAGAAGTATGCAATGCACCTGCATCAGTTCCGCCTCTTGTTAAGTGATCAACTTGATATGGAATCTTTTCTTCTTCAGCTGTTTTAATAATTAACTCTCTTAAAGCTTTATGACCAATTGTTGCTCCATCATAAATCAATAACACTGGGCCTTTACCAATCTTAATATAGTTATCATTTCCTGGTAAATCACTTGGAATAGTTGTATCAGTTGCAATCGAAATATCAGGTTGTACTAAATTTCCTAAAGTTCTTGCTCCTCTTAGACCAACTTCTTCTTGAACTGTTGAACCTGAATATAAAATATTTGGATGTTCTTCATCTTTGAAGTTTTGGAAAGCGCGTAATGCCATCGCACAACCAACACGGTTATCCCAAGCTTTTCCTAATAAATATTTTTTATTTGCAAGTTGTTCAAAATCCATAATTGGCGCAATAGGGTCCCCTGGTTTAATTCCTAATTTTTCTGCTTCTTCTTTTGATTCAACACCTACATCTAAAAACATACTATTAGTTTCAAATGGTTTTGCTAATAGCTCTTTTGGTAATACATGTGGTGGTATAGAACCCATAACAGCAGTAATCTTTTTACCTTCGCTAGTTAAAATTTGGAATTTTTGTGATAGCATTACTTGGCTCCACCAACCACCAATTGTTTGGAATTTAATGTAACCAGCTTCAGTAATCCTTGTAACCATTAAACCAATTTCGTCCATATGGCCAACAAGTAAAACTTTTGGCCCGTTTGGATCTCCTACTTTTTTCGCTACAATTGAACCTAAGCCATCATACATGATGTTTTCTTTAGGAACAACTTTTAAATACTCATTTTCTAAGTATTCTTTTACTAATCTTTCATGTCCACTTATCCCATGTAATTCAGATAAGTCTTTTAATAATTTTAAATCTTTCATTTTACCCTCCTTTTACATCTTATCTTTAGCTTTAACACCGATTAAAGATAATGCATCCTTTAATACTATTTGTACAGCTTTCAAAAGATTTAACCTTTCATTAGATTCTGCCTCAGAATCTGTTATGATCTTCACATCGCTATAATAGCTATGTAAATAGTTAGCTAATTCATATGCATATTGCGTTACCCTATGAGGAAGTCTTTTTGTACTTGCATCTTCTATTATCTCAGGGTATTCTAATAACTTTAAAACTAAATCTTTAGACTTAGCAAAATCTAAAGTTTTAAATTCTTTTAATTCTTGATATTTTAATCCTTTATCTAAAGCAGTTTTAAACAAAGATGAAATTCTTGCGTGAGCATATTGAACATAATAAACTGGATTATCATTACTATTTTTCTTTAATAAAGATAAATCTAAATCCATTTGCGTTGATAATGCCTTAGATACATACATATACCTTAAAGCATCCGGGCCAACATCATCAATCAAGTCTCTTAAAGTAATAGCTTTACCACTACGCTTACTCATCTTAATTTCCTTGCCATCTTCTAAGACTCTTACCATTTGTAATAGCTCTACATCAAGTAAATTGCTATTACCACCAATCATTTCAATTGCCGCTTTTAGTCTTGGAACATATCCATGGTGATCAGTACCAAAAACGTTAACTAAATGAGTATAACCACGATTTAACTTATTTCGATGATAAGCAATATCAGGAACTAAATAAGTTAAACTTCCATCTTGTTTTACTAAAACACGATCTTTATCATCACCATATTCAGAAGATTTAAGCCATAAAGCACCATCTTCTAAATAAGTAAAATTATGCTTATTTAAATACTCTAATGTTCTTTCGACATCACCATTTTCATATAAACTAGTTTCACTAAACCAGTGATCAAAAGTAACGTTAAAATCTTCCAAATCTTTTTTGAGAATAGCAAGTAAATAGTCAACGCCTATCCTTTTAAAATCTAAATAGTAATCTTTCTTTAAATACTCATCTCCTACTTTAGCTTTAATCATCTTGGCAATTGCAATAATTTCCGGTCCATGATAATAATCATCTTTTAACTCACATTTTAAACCAAAAAGTTCTTTGTACCTTTCATAAATTGAATGTGCTAAATTATCAATTTGGCCACCACCATCATTAATATAATATTCACTATCTACTTTATAGCCAGCTTTCTTTAAAATTCTAACTAAAGAATCGCCATAAGCTGCTCCACGACCATGACCTATATGTAAGTATCCTGTAGGGTTTGCGGAAACAAACTCAACATTATAATACTCACTTTCTCCTACTTTTAAGTTCCCATAATTTTCTTTTTCACTTAATATTTTAAAAACTAAATTATGAATATATGAACTTAAAAAAGTGAAATTTATAAAACCATTTAATACTTCAATTTTTTCTAATTTGTAATCTTCTTTATTAAGTTTACTAACAATATCAGTTGCTATTAAGTTAGGATTTTTTCTTAAAACTCTTGTAAGCTTAAAGGCAATGTTAGTAGAATAGTCACCCATCGCCTTATCTTTAGGTATTTCAAATTCTACTTCTAAATCTTCTACTCCTAAATCCTTAACTATTTCTTCTATTTTAACTTTAAGATTACCTAAAAGTAAACTAAGCATATCCACCTCATTATAAAAAAGATCCAGAACGCCGATATTATTTTTAGGAGACCAGCTCCTTACAAAATTATGATCCCACATAACCTTTAGGATTCTTAATCTAAGTTAAGCTTTCGACACCAGCTATGCTTTAATCATTTTTAAAAAATATGTTCGGTCAGCAAATAATAAATCTCGCACGCCCCAGACTATACTTTATTATATCATAATTATAGGCATTTGTAAATTAAATGAAAAGATTTTTTAACCAATATTCTATAAACAAATAAGGCTAGGTTTCCCTAGCCTTATTGTTTATTGCTTATAATAAATAATTATCCTTGAGCAGCAAGTCTTGCAGCATCAAATAATGCTTCATCTAACCAATAAGCTTCTTTATTTCTTCTAATATTTGTAAACATATAATCTTCTGGTTTTGATTGATAGAAGTTATTTGCAACCCAAATTGGATATTGTTCTGGATCTGATGGAGTTTTGCCATCATAGAATCTACTAATTACATAGTCTTCATGGAAATTTCCTTGACCATCTTCATCTGGAGTATCTGGATAGAAGTTATGTTCAGTTAACCATTTATTCCATTCTACATTAATTTCTAATGTATCTTTAGTACATCCTGATGAGTCAATTCTTAACCCATGCCATCCACCTGAGAACATTAAATCATTATATTTAATATTGTAAATACGTTTAACACCATCAGTTGGAAGAACAATATTAGTAAACATCATTGTACCATATGAATAATCACTTTGAGCATTTAATCTAATTGTATTATTTAGAATGTCTACTTTATCAGCAGTTACTCTACCAAAGTAAAGTGGATATTCACCTACATTTTCAGTAATGTTGCCTTGGATTAGTACTTCACCGCCTAAACCAGCACCAACACCTGCAGTGCTAGCACCTCCTGCTGCACCCCATTTACCAACACCATTAGTTGCTTCTACTCTAATTGGCTCATAGAAACCGATAAATTTATTATTTAAAATTCTTAAGTTAACAACGTTATGAGCTCTAAATCCTCTCCAACCAGGTCCTGATACAGATGTTTCTGACATTAAGTTACCTTCTAATTCAACATCGTGATATTCAATATTCTCAGTTGCAGCTGTTAAGTAAATTACAGCCATTGCAGCAGTTACTGATTCAAAATTATTATTCTTAATTGTTAATTTATTTAATCCCGTAGTTGATGAAATACTAGCTTTACTTACCATATGGAAACCATCAATTAAGAAGTTATCAGCTCCATCTAGAATAATCTTTCCTGAAAGGTTTGCTTCTGGTCTTCTTGTACCATCAACTGCACTAATACCTGCATTTGGTCCATAAACAGAAACATTCTTTGCAGAAATTGTAACTTCAATTTCTGGATAATCAGCTGGAGCTGCATTAATAACTGTTCCATCTTTTACTGCTACTAGAGCATCAGTAATATTTGTAAACAAGTTATGTCCTTTTAGATAAGTAATACCATTATATACTGCTGATTCTTGTTCAGCAGGAATATTAGGATCTACTAATAACATATCAGTATCTACTACAACAATAGCCTTTGCTGCAGAAATTCCTGGATTAGCTGCTAAAGTTACAATCACATTTGCACTACCAGCAGCAAGTCCAGTTACCTTACCTGTTTGGTCTACGCTTATAATTTCTTCATCACTTACTGACCAAATAACATCAGTTCCATAGTCATTTGCTGGAACATTAGCAGTATATTGAGTTGGTACATTAAGACCTATAATTGTATCAGGTCCTTCTATTGTAATATCAACTGGAGAAATTTCACCAGACTCAACTCCTCTTGCATAATCAAATGCCGCTTCGTTTGTCCAAGCAGTTGCAGCATCTCTTCTTACTTTAGAGAACATTGCATCAGTTGGTAGTGCTTTATAGCAGTTATTAGCTACATATACTGGATATTTTGCTGGATCAGTTGGTTCCATACCCTCATAGAATCTACTAACCACATATAATCTACCTTCAGCAGGTGGTTCATTTAACCATTTATTCCATTCTACATTAATCTCTAATACATCAGCAGTACATTCACAACCATCAAGTCTTAATCCATGGAATTTACTTGGAAATGCAAAATCATTATATTTAATATTAAAGATACGTTTTGGATCTCCTTCTGTAACTTCAACATGATTCATTAAAATAGTTCCGTTTCCATATGCTGCATCAGTTTTAGGAATAATAGTATTATGAAGAATGTCTAATTTTGTAGCAGTAATATGTCCTAGTAAAATTGTATATTGGATACCATTTACAAGTTGATTACCTTTAATTAAAGCTTCTCCGCCTAAACCAATTCCAGTAGCAATAGTTGGATTACCCATACCCCATAATCCTCTATCATTAGTACCAGAAATTTTGATTGCATCATAGAAACCATCAAATTTATTATCAAGAACACTTAAATTCATAACGTTATCCAATCTTATACCTCTAAATCCAGGACCATCTGCACGATCTTTAAAGATATTGCCTTGGACTAAAACATCATGATATTCAATAGCATCAGCACCAGCAAATAAGAATACAACTCCTTCAGCTCCTGCGCCTTCACTAGCAACTTCATTAAAATTATTATTTTTGATTGTTAATGTTCTTAAACCAGATGTTGATCTAATAGGTGATTTACCTGTTAATGTTAATCCATCAATAGTGAAATTATCAGCACCTGTTAATGTAATCTTTCCTGTAAGTATTGCTTCCTCAACTCTTGCACCATCTACTGCACTAATACCAGCATTTGGTCCAATTAGTGAAACATTTTTAGCTGTAATTTCAATTGGGTTACTTACATATTCTCCTGCTAAAACAAAGATCTTTGAACCTTCTTTTAATAATAGGTCAACACCTGTTAAGTTAGGAAGTGCGTTAATACCATTGTAGTATGTAACTCCATCATATTCTGTAGTTCCACCATCATCCTCAACACCAGCTTTAATTAATACGTTTAGATTTTCGCCTACGTCAATTACAGTAACTTCTAGCATACCTTTAACTTCTGGATCATCTACTGAAGCTGCAATAACATTTGCTGTACCAGCAGCAAGTCCTGTTACGTTACCTGCTCCGTCTATACTTAAAACAGCTTCATCACTTACTGACCAAGTTACATTAGGTCCTAAGTAGTTTCCTTTAACTGTTGCTTTGTAAACAGCATTTAAGCCAACTCCGATTGAAGTCTTACCTTCAACAGTTACTTCTGGAGCAACATATGCTTCTACAATAATCATCTTAGATGCTTTTAAAGCAGCTAAAGCTGTTGATGTAGCAGTAATTGTTAGTGGTCCAGGAGCAAGTGCTGTTACTTTACCTGTTTCAGGATCAATAGTTGCTTTTGTTTCATCATCTACACTCCAAGTAACATCTGTATATGTTCCATCTGGTTCAAATGAAACCGTAAATTCATATAATTCACCTTCAATAACAACAATCTTATCAGGACCATTTACTCTTAATCTTTCTGGTAAAGGAACATAGCAATTTAATGTTACTTTAGCAGCAGGAACATTTGGATAGTTCTTTAATGATAAACTAATTTCAACTTCTCCTGCAGCTAATGCTGTTACTAAACCTTCTGCACTTACTGTTGCTACTGCTTCATTATTTGATGCCCAAACAAATGTATCTTGTAATGCCTCTGGTGGTAGGATAAATCCTTCAAGTTGTAATGTTTCACCAACTACTAAATCATTACTTTCTAATGGTTTAATTCTTACTGAAGCTGGTAGTACATCAGCTGGATTTACTGTAACGGCAACTTCTTCTTCAAGTCCGCCTAGTGATACTGTAACTACAGTTTCACCTTCAGCTACTGCTGTAATTTCACCTTCTGCACTTACTGTTGCAATTGCTTCATTGTCTGATGCAAATGCTGCTACTTGATCTGTAGTGTCTTGTGGTTCTACTTTATAAGTAATAGCCACTTTTTCACCAACTTTAAGTGTTACTTCTGTTTTTGAAAGTGTTAGTGCTGTAGGCATTACTGGGTTAACTGTAACAGTTACCTTCTTCGTAAATTCGCCTACTTTGACTGTAATTTCTGCTGTACCTGCTCTTAAACCCATTACTTTACCATCTTTACCTACACTAGCGATACGGCTATCTGAAGATGTAAATTCTACAGATGGTAATTCAACATCAGCTGGAACAGGTTTGACTTCTAGCACTTGCATTTCACTTGACTCTAAGGTTAATGATGCTGGTGTAACTGTGATGCCTTCTAAAACTTTTTCTTTTTCTTTTTCACAACTACATCCAACTAGTAAACCTAATCCTAGCATTAATACAAGAGCTACTAAAATTTTTCCAAATTTTCTCATCTTTTATTTTCTATCAAACAAATGAATGTTGGCTTTGTTTAATAGTTATCCTCCATTTTTAATATTTGCCAACACAAACGTTTACATAAGTATTATATCACACTTTTTTTAATATAACACATATAAGTTGGTAACAAATTAAAAAAGGCTAGGTTTCCCTAGCCTTTAGTTTCTGTTTTAGTTTATGGCCTTGCAGCTACTAAAGCAGCATATGTATCAAAATTATTTGCATTGCTTCCTTCTTTAGCACCTTGTAATTGTGCAACAGTTGGTTCTACTTTCACAGTTTCAGATGATCCAAAGAAGTTGTAATCAAATAGTGTATCATTAGGATTTGTTGCTTCAGTGTCTGTAGCATATCTTGTTCTTTGATAGAACTCAGGAGCTGCAGTATTGATAAATGCATTGTATTTAACTTCTGAAGAATATGTAAATGTAATAGTAGATGCATAATTATTTCTCATTGAAAGTGCCATAGCACATTGTAAGAAATCATTATTTTTAATACTAAATGTAGCATCACCAGTTTCCTTATAGTTTCTAACAGCAACAGCTGATGGAGCTATTCTAGTAAGTGCTGGATCAAATACATATCCTTTACCATTATTACCAACGTTATCAAATACGTTACCTTCAATATTCATTGTACTTCCAGGAGCTGTTCCATATCCACGAGAGTAGAAACCGAACAATTCACCATTTTTAAATGTGTTATTTTTGATATTGTATGTACCATAAGTACTACCAAAGTCAAGTCTTAAACCAACGATATCATAAGTGTCTAATATGTTATGATTAAACTCTAGGTTTTCAGGCATACATAAGTAAACAACAGTATCAGCTACGTTTTTAAATAGGTTTCTTTCGATTCTAAAGTTAATCATATAATCACTCATTGCATTTCCACCACCATGGATGAATCCACCACCTACGTTATCAGTAATAGCTTCATTAGTTCCTTGGAATCCTTCTTTAAATAGAATTGTTGGTTTAGTGTATGTAGGATTATCTACATAGTTATATTCAAATACAAAGTTTGATTGTTTCTTGAAGAATTGAACTCTTGAAGGACCATTAAATGAAAATCCTTTAATTGTAATATTATCAGCTAATACATACATTTGTTCTTGGATTTGTGCGGCTTTTGCAGGATCAGCAAAATCAGCTTGATTTGCTGCAACTGTAGGATCTTTATCAGCTAAAGGTCCAACTAAAGTTAATCCATTAGTCTTTATTTCTATAGCTTTGTCATAAGCACCAGGTAATACTGTAATAGTTTGGTTTGCTTGAGCAGCAGCCATCATTAATTCTAAATCTTTAAATGCGTTATAGCCTACGTGATATGTCTTTTCTCCAACAACTACAGGATCGCCTTTTTCACCTGCAAGAGCCGGATCAACTAAACCAATAGTTTTGTCCCATTCAACTAGTGATAAAACTTTTAATGCAACAACCACTTCATCTGTACCTAAAGTTGCAGTAATATTAACATCACCTGCAGCTACAGCAGTTACTAAACCTGCAGCATCAACAGTTGCAACAGCATCAGCTGATGAAGCATAAGTAACGCCATCTTTAGTTGCTCTTAATTGAAGTGTTTCGCCTTCATAAAGTTCATCAGAATCATAGAATACTTTAAATTCTTCAGCTGCGCCTAATTGAACTCCTCTATAATAATCGAATTCAGCTTCATTTAAGAAGTAAGATGTTTTATCTCTTCTTATATTAGTAAACATATAATCTTCTGGTTTTGATTGATAGAAGTTATTTGCTACATAAATAGGATATTGTTCTGGATCTTCTGGTTGGTATCCAGTATAGAATCTACTAATTACATAGTCTTCATGGAAGTTTCCTAAACCATCTTCATCTGGAGTATCTGGATAAAAGTTATGTTCAGTTAACCATTTATTCCATTGAATATCAATAATTAGATTTTCTTTTAGACATTCAGAAGAGTCAATTCTTAGTCCATGCCATCCACCTGAGAACATAAAGTTGTTGTATTTAATATTATAAGTACGTTGAACACCTTCTGGTCCTTTTTGGATGTTAGTAAACATCATTGTTCCATAAGAATATTGACTTGCAGCATTTAGATTAATTGTGTTATGTAAAATATCAAATTCATCAGCTGTAACTCTACCGAAGAATAATGGATATTCACCAACGTTTTCAGTAACGTTACCTTGAATTAATACTTTACCACCTAAACCAGCGCCTGAACCTTCATTTGTACGAGCAGCATTCCATGTACCTACACCACCTGTAGCTTCAATTCTAACAGGTTCATAGAAACCGATGAATTTGTTATCTAAAATTGTTAAGTTAACAACGTTACGTGCTCTTAAACCTCTAAATCCAGGGCCTCCTGTTGAATTTTCTTCAAGTAAGTTTCCTTGAAGTAATACGTCATGATATTCAATAGCATCAGCAGCTGCATGTAAGAAGATAACACCTTCTCCACCGCCACCTTCAGCACCTACATAATCAAAGTGGTTGTTCTTAATAGTTAATTTATTAAGACCACTAGTTGATCTAATAGGTGATTTATCTACAATATGGAAACCATCCATTGTAAAATTGTCAGCTCCATCTAATGTAATCTTTCCACTAATTTTAGCTTCTGGTACTCTTGCACCATCTACTGCACTAATACCAGCATTTGGTCCAATTAGAGAAACGTTTTTAGCTGTAATAGTAATTGGATTACTAGCATATTCTCCTGCTAAAACAAAGATCTTTGAACCATCTCTTAATAATGGTGCAACATCTGTTAAGTTAGGAAGTGCGTTAATACCATTATAGTATGTAACTCCATCATATTCTGTAGTTCCGCCATCATCCTCAACGCCAGCTTTAATTAATACGTTTAGATTTTCGCCTACGTCAATTACAGTAACTTCTAGCATACCTTTAACTTCTGGATCATCTACTGAAGCTGCAATAACATTTGCTGTACCAGCAGCAAGTCCTGTTACGTTACCTGCTCCGTCTATACTTAAAACAGCTTCATCACTTACTGACCAAGTTACATTAGGTCCTAAGTAGTTTCCTTTAACTGTTGCTTTGTAAACAGCATTTAAGCCAACTCCGATTGAAGTCTTACCTTCAACAGTTACTTCTGGAGCAACATATGCTTCTACAATAATCATCTTAGATGCTTTTAAAGCAGCTAAAGCTGTTGATGTAGCAGTAATTGTTAGTGGTCCAGGAGCAAGTGCTGTTACTTTACCTGTTTCAGGATCAATAGTTGCTTTTGTTTCATCATCTACACTCCAAGTAACATCTGTATATGTTCCATCTGGTTCAAATGAAACCGTAAATTCATATAATTCACCTTCAATAACAACAATCTTATCAGGACCATTTACTCTTAATCTTTCTGGTAAAGGAACATAGCAATTTAATGTTACTTTAGCAGCAGGAACATTTGGATAGTTCTTTAATGATAAACTAATTTCAACTTCTCCTTCAGTTAACGCTGTTACTAAACCATCTTCACTTACTGTTGCTACTGCTTCTTTATTTGATGCCCAAACAAATGTATCTTGTAACGCCTCTGATGGTAGGATAAATCCTTCAAGTTGTAATGTTCCACCAACTATTAAATCATTACTTTCTAATGGTTTTATTCTTACTGAAGCTGGTAGTACATCAGCTGGGTTTACTGTAACGACAACTTCTTCTTCAAGTCCGCCTAGTGATACTTTAACTACAGTTTCACCTTCTGCTACTGCTGTAATTTCGCCTTCTGCACTTACTGTTGCAATTGCTTCATTATTTGATGCAAATACTGCTACTTGATCAGTAGTGTCTTGTGGTTCTACTTTATAAGTAATAGCAATTTTTTCACCAACTTTAAGTGTAACTTCTTCTTTTGAAAGTGTTAGTGCTGTAGGCATTACTGGGTTAACTGTAACAGTTACCTTC
>ENA-UPXM01006208-UPXM01006208.1-activated-sludge-metagenome-genome-assembly--contig:-NODE-6208-length-11198-cov-14.827605_pt1 | contig 11198 bp, 7 predicted proteins | sample MGYA00238178_ERZ772708 | MGnify/ENA primary metagenome ERZ772708 (study PRJEB29002, sample SAMN05720212) | activated sludge metagenome | isolation source: anaerobic digester from wastewater... | reverse complement strand
TGGCAGCCGATCGGCTTTGGCATGAACCTGAAGTATCTGGCGGGGCGGTTGGTCTATCTGCATGGAGCGGATTTTATCGATGACAAGGTGCGCGGGTTTTCCTCGGACATCGGCCTCACCCTGCAGACGGGCAGCATGACCTACGGAGTGGCGGCTTACGATCTCATTTCCCGCATGTGGTGGGAAAACTACGATGCGGTCTCGCTGCAGCGCAGGATCGCCCTGGGCGCCCAGTATCAAAGCGACAACCTGACCCTGAACGGCGGCTTGCAGGGCAAGCTTTCCCGCTCCACAGACACCACCTTCCACCTGGGCATGCAATATGGCTGGGATTTGGGCGTAAAAAGGTCGGGCGGATCCAAGACCGCGCAGGGGCTGGCTGTCAGGCTGGGGATGTACAGCCATGACTTCAGCAGCACCTCCGCCATAAATTACACCTTTGGTTCCGGTTACAACTACAATATCCTGCGCTTTGACTTTTCGCTCAACAACAGCGGTCTCAAGATAAAAGACAGCGAATACCTCTTTTCCCTGGGAGTGGGATTGCCCTAAGCCATGGGCGGAATCAGTTTCCTTAATGCCGGCTTGCTCTTTCTGGCGGCTGCCACTATCCTGCCTTTGCTGATCTGGCTGCTCGCCAAAAAGAAGCCCAAACGGATCGTGTTTTCCACCCTGCGTTTCATCAAAGCCAGCCAGGAACAGGAAAAGAAGCGAACGCGGCTGAAGAACATCATCCTGCTGATCATCCGTATGCTGATCATCCTGCTGCTGGCTTTGGCGGTGTCGCGCCCGCTTTTGCAGAGCAAGCGGCTCAAGCCCTCGCGCAAGCATCCTCCCACCGCCCTCGCCATCCTGCTGGACACCAGCTTCAGCATGGACTATGTGCAGGAGGGCAAGAGTACCCTCGACCGCGCCAAGGACGCCCTGCGGCAGATCAATTCACTCTGCAACGCTGAGGACAGGCTGATCCTGATCACCTCCGACGATGCCTGGAACCGCCTGCACGCCCAGATCTATGCCGGCAGGATACCCCAGGACAGCATCGACCGGATCGGCGTCAGCTTCGATCCCCTGCCTTTGACCGACATGGCGCAACTGGCGCAAAGCAAACTGGCCGAGACCCAACTGGCGAACCGCGAAGCCTATCTGATCACCGACGGCCAGCGGCAGGAGTATCCCGAGCTGCCCGAGCTGAACCTGCGGGTGATCGACCTTTTCCCGGATGGGGACTTTGCCAACCTTAGTTGCCATTCCGCCCAAGTGCAGGCTCAGTTGGTGGAAAAATCACGCCGCCAGAGCATCGAATTCGTGCTCAGCAATCACGGATCACAAGACCGCAAGGAAGTGCTGGTGAAGGTTGTTCTGGGCGATGCCAAAGTTGCGGAGAAGTTCGTGGATGTGCCCGCCCGCCAGTCCGTGAAAGAGACGATCGTGATCGAACTGCGCCAGGATGGCTGGCAGAGCGGATATGTGGAGGTGATGGATGACCGTCTGATCCACGACAACCGCGCCCATTTTGCCTTTCCTTTCCGCCTTGACCCGCATATCGCGGTCATTAGCGCCAAACCACAGTTACCGGGCTTTCTGCGCAGTTCCCTCAGCGTTTACGCGGGAGATCAGGGCAGGATCGTCCGCCTTGACCCGCGCCAGGTGAGCCTGGGCACCCTCAATCAATACCAGACCATAGTTTTTTACGCCCCAGGCCAGCTTTCGCCCAAACTGCGTGAGATAATCGGCAGCCTGCAGAAGAGCGGGAGGGGAGCGCTGTTCTGTCTGGACAAGGGCTTGACCCCAGATTACAAAGCCGTGCTGGAGCAGACTTTTGGCCTGCGGATAGGTGCCTTCCGGGAACAGCCCAAATCCATCAGCTATATCAACAAACACCACTTCATCACCTCTCTGATGGCGGACAAAAACCTGCGCCACAGGGAGATCAGGGACTACTGGAGCGTCAGCGGGAGCGGAGCCGCCAATCTGCTGGGAGGGGGCTCCGACATCTTTGCCCTGGCCAAAGAAAACCTGGTGCTTTGGTCCTTTGACCTTGCCAGCCCCGCCAACAGCTTTTTCCTGGATGCCGCCTATGCCGTGCTGGCCTATCGCAGCCTGGAATACGTGAGCGCCGCCATCGCCGCGGGAGAAACCCGCAAAATCGGGGACATGGTGAGCGCCTCCAGCATTACCTTACCCGACGGCAGCGCCATTGAACTGGCATCCCGCAGCCACAGGCTTGCCAGCCCCGGACTTTATACACTCAGCCAACCGGAAGGCCCCGGCACAGTTATTGCCGTGGATCACGATCGAAGTGAAAGCGACTTTGAAAACATGGATCTGGCTGCCTTAAAATACATCAAAGTCCTGCCGGACAAGTGGCAGGATACCCTTTTCCACACCCGCTTGGGACACGATCTCTGGAAATGGCTGTTGGGCGCGGCATTGTTGCTGCTGGCTTTGGAGATCATTCTGGTAAAAGCAGAGGAACTGCGTCCCAATGCGGCGTCGGCACCCAATACCGAGGGAGGAGAAAAATGATTTTGGAAAACATACAAGACCCCGCCGCCATCCGCAAGCTGAAGCAGTCAGAGCTCGACCTGCTTGCCACTGAGGTGCGCAAACGCATCGTGGAAGTTTCTTCGCAAAACGGCGGGCATCTGGCCCCCAGCCTTGGCGCGGTGGAGATAGCCATCTCGCTGCTCCACAGCTTCGATCCCCTCAAAGACAGGATTGTCTGGGATGTGGGACACCAAAGCTATGCCTGGAAGATACTTACCGGACGCAACGAGCGTTTCGACACCCTGCGCAGCCTGGGCGGGATCAGCGGCTTCACCAACCGGGATGAGAGCCCCTATGACGCCTTCAGCACCGGACACAGCAGCACCTCCGTCTCCGCGGCCCTGGGCATCGCCTGCGCCAAAGAGCATCTGCGCGAAAACAACCACAGCATAGCCGTGATCGGGGACGGCGCCCTCACGGGTGGCATGAGCTTTGAAGCCCTCAACCATGCCGGACACCTGCAAAAGGACAAGTTCCTGATCATCCTCAACGACAACAGCATGTCCATCTCCAAAAATGTGGGCGGCTTGCAGAAATACATGGCGCGGATGCTTGCCAGTAAACCCTACAACGCTATCAAAAAGCAGGTCTGGGAACTCAGCGAAAACCTGCCGGAAAACGTGCGCCGGCGCTTCATCCTGGGAGCGCAAAAGATCGAGGAATCCATGATTAACATCCTGGTTCCCAATATCATTTTTGAAGACCTGGGCTTAAAGTATTTGGGCCCCATCGACGGGCACGACATCAAACAGCTTTGCACCATGTTCAGGCGCATCAAACGCTACATGGTGGGGCCGGTGCTGCTGCACGTGGTCACCCAAAAGGGCAGGGGTTACAGCCCGGCGGAGCAGGACGCCTCCAGATTCCACGGGGTGGGGCCTTTTGAGAGCAAGACCGGACAGACAATTTGCAGCGGCAGCGAAAGCTGGAGCGAGGTGTTTGGCAACAGCCTCTGCAGGATCGCCAGAGAGAACAGGAAGGTGGTGGCAATCACCGCCGCCATGGCGGATGGAACGGGACTCGCGCCCTTCGAGAAAGAGTTTCCCCAGCGTTTTTACGATGTGGGCATCGCCGAACAGCACGCGGTGACCTTCGCGGCAGGCATGGCCACCAAAGGGATCAAGCCCTTTGTGGCGGTTTACAGCACCTTTTTCCAGCGCGCGCTGGATCAGATCATCCACGACGTGGCGCTGCCCAGGCTGCCTGTGGTGCTGTGCATCGACCGGGCGGGACTGGTGGGCGAGGACGGCGCCACCCACCACGGCGCCTTCGACATCTCCTACCTGAATATGGTGCCCAACCTGCAAATCCTGGCTCCCACCACTTCCGAGGAGTTGGACGCCATGCTGCGCTATGCCGCGGGCTACCAGGACGGCCCCATCGCGATCCGCTATCCGCGGGGAATCGCCGTTTGCTCAGGCAAGCCCCTCAAGGAGTTTAGCCTCGGCAAAGCCAAAACCATCCACAAAGGCAAAAAGATAGCCCTGCTGGCTGCCGGCGACACCCTCGGCCTGGCCAGCGAGGTCTGGCAAAAGCTGAAGGACAAGGGGCATCAGCCCTGGCTGGTCAACCTTATCAGCCTCAAGCCTTTGGATGAGGAACTGCTGCTGGAGGTCGGCAGCTCGTGCCAGCATGTTTTCACCTTTGAAAGCAATTCCGTCATCGGCGGGATAGGTTCACGCATCGCCCAAATCCTGGCGGAACAAGCTTGCAAGGTGGTCAACTTTGGCTATCCCGACCACTTTGTCACCCACGGCAAAATATCCGAGTTGCACGATCTTATCGGCTTCACGGCAGATAAACTGCTGGCGGACATCGAGGCCAGGCTGGACGGATGATGCCTTCCCAGCAGGAAGCGATCTGCGCGCAGATCACCGCTCCCGGCTATTCCGCTGTTAGCCTCATCAGGGTCAGCGGCAGGGACAGCATCGAAATAGTCGCCAAGTTTTTCCGCCCCCGTGGCAAACTGCTCAAGCTGACCTCCCAAGGCTTAATATTGGGCAGTTTTTACGACCGCGGGGGCTTTCCTTTGGATCAGGTGCTTTGCGCCGTCTTCCGCGCGCCCGCCAGCTACACCGGGGAGGATTGCGTGGAAATTTCCTGCCACGGAAATCCGGAGATTGTGGCGCGGGTGCTGGAAAACCTCTTGCTGGAAGCCCGCCTTGCCCGTCCCGGGGAGTTCACCCTGCGCGCCTTGCTCAACGGCAAGATGGATCTTGTCCAGGCGGAAGCCGTGAACGACCTCATCCTCGCCACCGGAAGCCTGGCGGGAACGGCCGCTTTGATGCAGGTGAGGGGACTGCTTTCCAGCCATCTCGGGGAGCTGCTGGAGCAAATCACCGCGGCACGCCTGCGCTGCGAACTGGCCATCGATTTTGCCGATCAGGATTTGCCCCAGATCGATCTGGACGACCTGCGCCAGAGGATAAGCGCCATTCTGGAGCAAACCCGCCTGCTGCAAAGCGAAGGCCGCCAGGGCAGGATCATCCGCGAGGGCATCCGGGTGCTGATCGCGGGACCCCCGAACTCCGGTAAATCCTCACTCTTCAATGCCTTCCTCCGTTACAACAGGGCCATCGTGACCCCCCATCCCGGCACCACGCGCGACTATCTGGAAGAAAGGGTCGCCTTGCGGGGATACACCCTCATCCTCACCGACACCGCCGGACTGCGCGACACCCGGGATAGCATCGAGCGGCAGGGCATCGAGCGTTCTTTCGAGCTGATGCGCTCCGCGGACCTGATCCTGCACTTGAGCCCGGCGGATCAAGCACGGCAAGGAGCTGAAGATTCACTCATCCCGCCGGAATTCCACCCCAAAACCCTGTGGCTGCTCAGCAAGAGCGACCTTGCCAGCCCAGATTTGACTTCTTCCGGCTGCATACCCGTCACAGTTATGCGGGAGGATGGCTTGGATCAGCTCAAAGCCGCCATCCTGGAGCGTTTCCAGCTCCGGCAGCCTGATCTGCGCCGTCCTCTGGTCACCAATGCCCGCCATCTGGCCGCTTTGCAAAGATGCGAGGATGCCCTTGTAAAAGCGCTGGATTCGCTGCGGGATGAAGCGGGATTCGAGTTCACCGCTTTCGATCTGATCGCCGCCAGCAAGGCTCTGGAAGAGATTTTGGGGGTGATCAGCAGCGACGATTTGCTTGAGCGTATCTTTTCCAACTTTTGTATCGGAAAGTAGCCTCCCCTTTGCCTATCATACTGCGCCGCAACCGATTAACCCATCATCCTTAGGTCATCCTTATAAATTATAAGGTTGACCCCAGGAAGACCCCTGCCTGGCCGACTCTTGGCTGGCGGATGGATATGAGGCCAGCCGGGCGGGCTGCCGGACGCGAACAAGAGGGCGACACGTGCCATCCTCTTGCCGTTCAACAAATTGCTTTATTGTTTTCCCGCCGCGACGGAGACCATCTTGCCGGGAATAACTATCACTTTCTTAACCGTCCAGCCTTGCAGGCTGTGCTTCACATTCTCCACTTCCAGAGCCAGTTTCTTCAGTTCCTCGGGATCGATGTCGGGAGCCACTTCCAGCTTGCCGCGCAGTTTGCCGTTCACCTGCACCACGTAGGTGACGCTGGCGCGCTGCAGAAACTCTTCCTTGTATGTCGGCAAGCCGCTGTCGTGCAGCAGCTTTTCATGGCCGAGCATCTGCCACAGCTCTTCCGCCACATGGGGCGCGAAGGGGTAGATCAGTTGCGGGATGACGCCGCAGGCTTCGGCAAAGGCCGCCAGGTCTGAATCCTTGAGCCTGGCAGGGTCTTTCACGGCCACGCAGTGGTTGAGATGCTCCATCACTGCGGCGATGGCGGTGTTGTATTGCATCCTGTTCTGGCAATCGTCCATCCACTTTTTAATGGTGCTATGGGTGCTGAAGAGCAGGTCGCGCAAGGGCGGAGTCACCTCTTCCAGTTTGACATTGAGCTGCAATCCGCGCCTGATGGCGTCCAGGTTGCCTTCGATCAGGCGCCAGACGCGGTTGAGGAAGCGGAAGGCTCCCATCACGCCGTCGTCGCTCCACTCCACATCCTTGTCCGGCGGGGAGGCGAAGAGCAGGAACACGCGCAGGGTGTCCGCGCCGAAACGGTCGATTATGTAGCCGGGATCGACCGCGTTGCCCTTGGATTTGCTCATCTTCGCGCCGTCTTTCAGCACCATGCCCTGGGTGAGCAGGCGGGAAAACGGTTCGTCGCAGTCCAGCCAGCCCAGGTCGCGCATGAACTTGCCGATGAAGCGGGCGTAGAGCAGGTGCATGCAGGCGTGTTCGATGCCGCCGATGTATTGATCCACCGGCAGCCAGTGCCTGGCTTTGGCGGGGTCGAAGGGGGCTTTGTCGTTCTTGGGGTCGGCATAGCGGGCATAGTACCAGGAGCTGTCCACAAAGGTGTCCATCGTGTCCGTCTCGCGTTTGGCTGCCGCGCCGCATTTGGGGCAGACGGTCATGTACCATTCCGGAACGGAGAGCAGGGGGTTGGAGGTGGTTTTGCCCACCTGCACGTTATCCGGCAGCAGCACGGGCAGATCGGAATCCGGAACGAGCACCACGCCGCACTGCGGGCAGTGGATCACGGGGATGGGGTTGCCCCAATAGCGCTGGCGGGAGATGCCCCAGTCGCGCAGGCGGTAGGTGCTGGTCACCTGGCCGCAGCCCAGTTCCTCTATGCGGGCGGAGATGGCGGCCTTGGCGGCTTCGCTGTCCATGCCGTCGAAGGGGGCGGAATTGGCGATGATCCCAGGCTCGACATAGGCCTCGGTCATCTGCTCCAAAACAAGATCCTGCTGTGGATTCTGGATCACCAGCAGTATAGGGATGCCGTATTTTCTGGCAAATTCAAAGTCACGTTGGTCGTGCGCGGGCACTGCCATCACCGCTCCAGTGCCGTAATCCATCAGCACATAGTTGGTCACCCAGATCTGCACTTTGTTGCCGTTCAACGGATTGAGACAGTATCTGCCGCTGAAAACACCTTCCTTGGTGGTGTCTTCCGCGGCGCGCAGGAGCTTGTCCTCGTTGATCACCTTGTGGCAAAAGTCATGCAGTTCGCGGTTGTCCGGGTCTTCCTCCAGCCATTTCTGCACCAGCGGATGCTCCGGCGGCAGGGCCATGAAGGTGACCCCATAGACGGTGTCCGGGCGGGTGGTGAAGACGGGGATGCTCTCGCTTTCGTCTTCCAGGGGGAACTCGATGCGGGTGCCTTCGCTCTTGCCGATCCAATGTTTCTGCATCAGGATCACGCGCTCGGGCCAGTCGATCAGCTTGCTGAAGTCCAGCAGTTCCTCGGCGTAGTCCGTGATGCGGAAATACCACTGTTCCAGCTCTTTCTGAGACACTTCGCTGTGGCAGCGCCAGCATTGGCCGTTTTCCACCTGCTCGTTGGCGAGCACGGTCTGGCATTCCTCACACCAGTTTTGCCAGCTTTTTTTGCGGTAAACCAGTCCTTTTTCATAGAGCTTTTTGAAGAGGAACTGCCCCCATTTGTAATATTCGGGGCGGCAGGTGCTTATCTCGCGCTCCCAATCCAGGCCGAAGCCCATGAAGTCGAACTGGACGCGCATGGCGGCGATGTTTTCCTCGGTGGTGATGCGGGGATGGGAGTTGTGCTGGATGGCAAAGTTCTCCGCCGGCATGCCAAAGGCGTCGTAGCCCATGGGTTGCATCACGGCGTAGCCTTCCATCATTTTCAGGCGGGAGATGGCGTCGCTGATGGCGTAGTTTGAAAAGTGGCCGCAATGGAGAACTCCGGAAGGATAGGGAAACATGGATAGCACATAGTATTTGGGCTTGTCCGGAAAATCCGGGGGATTGAAGATCCGGCGGTCGTTCCAGACCTGCTGCCATTTTTTCTCGATCCTGGTAAAGGGATATTCCATTTTTCTTCTCCATTCGGGCGCTCTGAACTTACAAGCGCATACCGTTCAATAGTATGGTCAACGGACAAATTCTTGAGTTGGCTTCTGCTGTCAAGTGCTTTGCGGTCTGTGGGATTTTTCCTTGCCCGGCAAATCTGCCGCCTTTCCGCGATGCAATGCAGTCCGCAAGGTCTGGATAAAAGCGGGGATAAAAAACAGTTGACAGGGGAGGCAAGTCTAAAATTCTGGCAAACAACTAATAATATTTTTCTCAAGGAGCAAGATAAAATGAAACAGGGAATCCATCCCAAATATGAGGTCGTCACTGTCAAGTGCGCCTGCGGCAACGAGTTTCAGACCCGTTCCACCAAAGGCAACATGCAGGTCGATATCTGCAATGTGTGCCACCCTTTCTACACCGGCAAACAGAAAATCATCGATACCGCCGGCCGCGTCGAGAAGTTTAACCGCAAGTATAACCTCAAAGACGAAAAGTAGCCACTACCGAGTTTAAAACGCCATTTATCCGCTGCGCGGGAAGCACGGATGATGGCGTTTTTTACATCCTGGCGAAAAATACTTGTTAATTTGGCAAAGGAGCCGATCATGAACGAGAAAAAACCCGAGATCGCCGTTGGCGGCCAGGCAGTGATAGAAGGTGTGATGATGCGGGGTCCGGACTCCCTGGCAACCGCCATCCGCCGCAAGGACGGCTCGCTGGAGCTGTTTGTGCAGCCATTTGTCAGCAAGACCCAAAAGAGCAAGATACTGGGGCTGCCGATCCTGCGTGGCTTTGTGTCCCTCATCGAGATGATGGTAATCGGGGTCAAGACCCTCACCCTCTCCGCCAACCGCGCGGAACTTGACATCGCCGCTGATGAGGCCGCCAGGGGGAAAAAGCCCAAAACAAGCTCCAAATCCTCATCGAAGGCGGAGGAACTGCTGAGCTTCGTCTTTGCTATCGGGCTCGCTTTCCTGCTCTTTGGCTACCTGCCCTACAAGCTGGCGGATTGGATCGGGCTCTCCAAACAGAACCTCTATTTCAACCTCTTTGCCGGCGGCATACGCATCGCTTTCTTCGTTCTCTATGTCTGGCTGATCAGCCTCATGAAAGATATACGCCGCCTCTTCCAATACCACGGAGCCGAGCATAAGAACATCCACGCCTACGAGAAGGACAGCAACTTGCAAATTGCCGACATCCAGAGCTTTACAACCATCCACCCCCGCTGCGGCACCAGCTTCATGTTCTTTGTGCTGCTCATTTCCATCCTCATCTTTTCGGTGGTGGACACACTCGTCTCAGTCTTTATCCTCAAGGCCCAGGTGCCCCTGATGCTCAGGCTGGGCTACCACCTCCTGCTCATCCCCCTGGTGTCCGGAGTGAGCTACGAAGTCCTCAAATTCAGCGGACGCAATATCAACCACCCTCTGGTGAAACTGATGACCTGGCCGGGCATGGGCTTGCAGCACATCACCACCCGGGAGCCGGATGACAGTATGGTGGAAACCGCGCTGGTCGCCATGAAAGCCGCGCTGAAGATGGACTACTCCGAACACAACGTCACCCTGATGCAAGGTTAAAATGCTGCCCCGCGAAAAGCTGGTCAACCTCACTGCGGAACTGGAAGAGCTGAACGGCAAGCTGTCCGATCCGGTGGTGATAGCGGACACCCGCGGCTACCGGGAGTTGATGCGCAGGTTCAAGGAACTGAACGAGATCAATTCAGAATGGGCGTGCTACCAGGAGTTGGAAAAGCAGATCCAGGGCGCGGAGCATCTGCTCCAGACGGAAAGTGACGCCGAAATGGAAGAGCTGGCTCGCCTGGAGCTGGAGGATTTGCAGCAGAAACTGGAGCAGAGCGAGTTGAAGCTGCGCGACCTGCTCATCCCCAGCGATCCCAATGACGGCAAGAACGCCATTGTGGAGATTCGTGCCGGCACCGGCGGAGAGGAAGCCGCCCTGTTCGTGGCCGACCTCTATCGCATGTATTCATATTTCGCGGAGCAAAAAGGCTGGAAACTGCAACTTCTCGACCTCAACGAGACCGGTTTGGGCGGCTACAAAGAGATAATCTTTCAACTCAACGGCGAAGACGCCTACGGCCTGATGCGCTTCGAGAGCGGAGTGCACCGCGTGCAGAGGATTCCGGTCACCGAATCCAGCGGCCGCATCCACACCTCCGCGGTCAGCGTGGCGGTGCTTCCGGAAGCAGAGGAAGTGGACGTCGTGATCAACGACAACGACCTGCGCGTGGATGTTTACCGCAGCACCGGACACGGCGGGCAAAGCGTGAACACCACCGACTCCGCCGTGCGCATCACCCACATCCCCACCGGCATTGTGGTCACCTGCCAGGACGAGAAATCCCAGATCAAAAACAAGGCCAAGGCCATGAAAGTGCTGCGTTCCCGCCTGCTGGATGCCGAGATATCGCGCCAGGAGCAGGAAATAGCCAGTTCCCGCAAGGCGCAGGTGAGCACGGGAGACCGTTCCGCCAAGATCCGCACCTACAATTTTCCCCAGTCCAGGGTCACCGATCACCGAATAAACTTGACAAGCTACAACCTCGATGGTTTTTTGGCAGGCAATATCGATGAGTTTATCCAGGCGCTCAGAATAGCCTGGAGAAACGAAAAAGTGAATGAATAGATGCCCCTGATAATTGAGATCATACTCTGGATAGCGCTCATGCTGCTCCTGCTGGCGCTGATGTTTCTCTTTGCCGGATTCGAGACAGGCGCGATCTCCATCAACCAGATCGAACTGGAAAACCGCGCCAAAAAGAACA
>ENA-UPXM01006205-UPXM01006205.1-activated-sludge-metagenome-genome-assembly--contig:-NODE-6205-length-11203-cov-48.364370_pt1 | contig 11203 bp, 10 predicted proteins | sample MGYA00238178_ERZ772708 | MGnify/ENA primary metagenome ERZ772708 (study PRJEB29002, sample SAMN05720212) | activated sludge metagenome | isolation source: anaerobic digester from wastewater... | reverse complement strand
GAACTACCTCTACGAACCCCTGCATCCCGCGGTGCTGAGGCTGATCAAGTTCACCGTCGATGCCGCCCACGATGCCGGAATCACGGTATCCATGTGCGGTGAGATGGCGGGCAGGGAGATCTATACACCCATCCTGCTGGGCATGGGAATCGACATACTCTCAACGAATGCCTTCGCTATCTCCCACGTGAAAGAGATGGCCAGAAAGGTCGACCTCGATCAGTGCCGGCGGATCGCCGAGCATGTCTTCCATATGAAGACTGCGGACGAGATCTACGAGTTCATGAACCAGGAGATCGTGGGCAAATCCCCCGATCTCTTTGTACTGAGCTGATTCTCTCATGATAAAAACGGTGTGCGGAACCATTGAAGACGTTTTCGATTCCGAAGTCCGCGTGATCGTGGACCGGAAGGCGTCCTGCGAGGGCTGCCAGGCAGCGGGGGTCTGCCACAGCTTCACGAAAAAACGCATGGACCTGATGCTGTCCCGGCCGCCGGAGCATGTCCGCAGGGGTGATACCGTAGTCATCGCCATGGAAGGCTCCTCTGTGCTCAAGGCCTCGGTCTTTGCATTCATGGTTCCCCTGGCCGCCATCCTGGCCGCACTTTTCCTCACCCAGGCCGCAGGTGCATCCGTCACGCTCCAGGCCTTGGGCGCGGTCCTTGCCTTTGCGGTGAGTCTTGCGGTTGTCAGACGTCTGGGAAAAAAGATCGAGGCGCCCAGGATCATCGAGGTCATTCATGAAGAGTGAGGCCAGGCGCGTTCTGTGCATGAACAAGAAGGCCCGCGGCGCTTACGACATCCTGGAAACCATAGAAGCCGGCATCGCGCTGAGCGGCCCTGAAGTGAAATCGCTGAGGGGAGGCGGAGGCAGCATCAAGGACAGCTATGCGCAGATAACAGACTCGGAGGCGTATATCATCAATTTCCACATCGCCCCCTATGTGCAGGCCTCCATATTCAATGTGGACCCCGAGCGCAAAAGGAAACTCCTGCTGCACAGAAGAGAGATCACCAGACTCTCGGGCAAAATCAAGGAAAAGGGGCTGACACTGGTGCCTTTGAGCGTCTACCTGAAGGGGAATCTCATCAAGGTGGAGCTGGGTCTCGCCAAAGGCAGAAAGGAATACCGGAAAAAAGAGGTGATCAAGGAGCGGGACATAAAAAGAGACATGGCCCGAGAGGTGAAATCATGGAAACATCGCTAAGCGGTATACCATTCGAAAGACTGCTGAAAAAGGCCTTGAAAAACGGAGGCGACTTCTCCGAAGTCTATTTCGAGCACAAACAGGGCACGTCCATCGTGTCCGAAGCCAGGAGGATCGAGCGGTTCGTCAGCACGACCGAGAGCGGCCTGGGGCTGCGCGTCGTGGTAGGGGACCGCAGCGCCTATGCATATACCAACGACTTCTCTGCGCTTGACGAGCTTGCCGACACCGTTGCTGCAGCGGTAAAGAGAGGCAGCTTCGAGCAGGCCATCTCCCTGGAGAGGAGACCTGTCCGGGAGGTGGTGCTCTCCCGGATCGATCCCACGGGTGTCGATCCGGATAAAAAGATCGAGATGGTCAACCGGGCACAGACAAAGGCCTGGGGATACGATCCATCCGTCGCGCAGGTGAAGGTGATGTACGGTGACGGCGTGCGCAGCGTTGTCGTGGCAAACTCGAAAGGCTTTATCGTGGAGGACCGGCGTGACTCCATCGTGTTCGTGGTCCAGGGAGTGGTGGCGCGGGATTCCCTCATCGAGACCGGATACGAGCCGGTGGGCGGCGCCAGGGGCTTCGAGCTCCTCGAAGAAGACCCCCCTGAGCTCATTGCCGAACGCGCCCTTTCCCGGGCGCTTCAGACTCTCAAAGCCAGGCGGGCGCCTGCCGGGACCATGCCGGTCGTCCTGTCCAGTGAGGCGGGTGGGACCATGGTTCACGAGGCGATCGGCCACGGGCTCGAGGCCGACCTTGCAGGCGAGGGATTGTCCGTTTATTCCGGTCAGATCGGCAAAAAGGTTGCCTCGGATGTCATCACCGTCATCGACGACGGGACCATCAAAGGTCTGAGGGGCAGCATGGGCTATGACGACGAGGGAAACCCTGCAACCCGCACCGTGCTGGTGGAGAACGGTATCCTGAAGGCCTATCTCACCGATTTCATCACCTCCATGAAGTTCGGCCTTCCCTTGAGCGGAAACGGGAGAAGAGAATCATACCGCAACCGGCCCATTCCCCGCATGAGCAACACCATGATCCAGCCCGGAACACTCAAGCCTGAGGAGATCCTCGCCAAGGTGGACAAAGGCTTGTTCGTGAAAAAAATGGGCGGCGGTCAGGTCAACACGGTCAACGGCGACTTCGTGTTCAACATCGCAGAAGGCTATCTCATCGAGAATGGGAAGGCCGGAGCGCCCATCCGGGGGGCCACCCTCATAGGCAACGGCCCGAAGGTCCTGGGCTCTATCACGCATGTGGGCAACGATCTGGGCTTCGGCATCGGGACCTGCGGCAAAGACGGCCAGGGTGTAGGAGTGGCGGATGCCCAGCCCACCCTGCTGATCCCCGAGATCACGGTCGGCGGAGAGATCGGAAGCGCCCCTTCCGAAGGCTAACGCCTGCATCCTCAAGATCAGCGTGTCCGGGCCGTGCTATTGCACGCCGGTTCAGGCACATAAGAAGTGTATTTGCATTGTTGCTCCCACAGGACATGCAGTGTGAACGATGAGCCTGTATCGGTTATCCCGGCCAGGAATGAATGTCCCTGATCAATGGCATGGGCCTTTTAGGGCAAGTTCTGGACCCGGTTGGGGCTACAAGCTTGAGGAAATGTGAACCCGTCCCAATAGTGCTGCCCGTCCTTTGAATCAGGAGAATATTTGTGTATTCTCTAGATTAGATGCTTCTTTTTAGATAGAGAGGAGGAAATCATGGAGAAAAGACTGTTCTTATGCGCGGCCCTGCTCTTTCTCTTGAGCGGCTGCGCCTTTGTTTCTGTCGATCTGTCCAGCCTCACGCAGCTCCCCCCCCTGGAGGAACGTGTCATCCGGGAGGGATCGGACCAGAAGATCCTGGTGATCGAGATCCTGGGGCTCATCCGGACCACCGGCTCGCGAGACACCTTCATCCACAGGCAGGGGACCCTGGAGAGGCTCGATAACGTGCTCGAGATGGCGGAGAAGGACAAGAGCATCAAAGGGGTGATCCTGAAGGTAGACTCTCCCGGCGGTTCATACACGGCATCGGACCTGGTGTATAGAAGGATCCGGGAATACAAGACAAAGCAGGGAATACCCGTGGTGTGCTGCATCGTGGACAATGGCACCTCCGGGGCTTACATGGCGGCCCTGGCCGCCGACCACATCATCGCCCTGCCCTCCTCCGTGGTGGGAAACGTGGGCGTCCTTCTCCCGTCCATCAGCCTTGAAGGCCTGATGGAAAAGGTGGGCATCGACAACCAGACCATCACCTCGGGCAATCTCAAGGATGCCGGAACGCCGCTGCGCGATATGACGCCCGAGGAATACGAGCTCCTCAAAGGGATCGTCATGGAGTTTTCCTCCCACTTCATGTCCAGGGTGAAAGAGGCGCGCCCGGTGACCGAGCAGGACATCGCGGTGTTCCAGGACGGGAGGGTCGTCACCTCAAAGACGGGCAAGGACCTTCACCTGGTGGACGAGGTGGGCTATTATGAGGATGCCCTCAAAAAGGTCGAATCGCTTGCCCATGTGGAGGACCCTACCGTGATCGTGTACCGCCGCAAGGGAGAAAACCGGGGCGGATTCTACTCCTGGCCCTGACAGAGCCGCTTTTGCATCTTGAATGGAAAAACAGCCGCTCTCTATGCCCCGGACGGGAAGCTGATCATTCTTGCCGCCCAGGGTGGCAAAGCCGTCCGGCTCGTGGTATGATGCAGGGGAAAGATTTGGGAGGGACTTTAAAAGAACCGTGGACAGAAACACCCGCATCGCGACCCTGGCCCTCTTCGTTGCCATGGCGGTGGCCCTGCACTGGATGGAGTCGTTCATTCCCCGGCCCGCTCCGTTTTTGAGGTTCGGTCTGGCCAATATCCTTACCCTGTGCGCCCTGTATGCCTTCGGGGGTCCGTGGGCCATGGTCGTGGTCATCGGCAGGGTCGTCATCGCCTCGGCCCTTACGGGCAGCATCTTCTCGCCCATGTTCGCCTTTTCTCTGGGCGGCGGGCTTGCCGCGGCATTCACCATGTGGGCCATGCCCAAGTCGCTGTTTTCTCCCATCGGGGTGAGCGTGGCGGGTGCTGCCGCACACATGTCGGCGCAGCTCGCCATCGCCCTGTTTCTCGTCGCGCACGTCTCATTGGCCCATATCATACCCGTGTTTCTCCTTGTATCGGTCGTTACCGGCGTGATAAATGGATATTGCGCCATGTTGATCATCCATGTAATGGAGATGCATCAGAGGCACTTGTTATCGTCCTGATATTGAGAGACAACCGGCTATCCGGCAATGACCGGAAAACAGCTTTGCAAGGAGCAGGAGGGGCATCCTTGACAACGATCGTTCCCACCGGGGGTATGGTTATCGGCAGGCACGGTCTGCTGAAGGCCTTTCTGAGCTCATGCGTAGGCCTTGCCATATACGATCACAAGAGCAAGCTGGGAGGCATGCTCCACATCCTTCTGCCCGAGCCCGTATCCGACATCCCTGATTATCACACCTCGTATTATGCGCGCACCGGGATTCCCACATTCATCGATGCCATGGTCGAACAGGGGGCATGCATCGAGACCATGGAGGCATTCATTGCCGGTGGGGCGCTGGTCGATTCCTCCTCCATCCACGACCTGAGCATCAATTTCGCCTATAAGACTGTCGAGATCACTCTGTCTATTCTGAAAAAGCTGGGCATCGCCATCAAGACGCTCGAGGCGAGCGGGGTAAACCCTTTCTGCCTGACCTTCAGGCTCGATACCGGGGCGTGCAGCATTGAACCGATTCTGCTGGAGAAGCCCATGGGGGTCGTCCGGAAAAAGTCCGTTGACAAGGAGACTATCGAGAAAACCATCCAAAGGCTTCTCCCGGTTCCCCAAATCACCTTCAACATCGCCCAGATGCTTTCCGACGAGAATGTCGACATCAACACCGTTGCCGCAGAGATCAAGAAAGACCAGGTCTTGAGCGCCAAGGTGCTCAGGATGTGCAATTCGTCATATACCGGGTTGCCCCGCAAGATCGCGTCGATCGACCAGGCCATCGTCTACCTGGGCAGCAAGGTTCTGCTCCAGATGGTGGTCACGGCCCAGATCGAAAACATCTATCACTCTTCCGACCGCGGATATTCCCTCTGCCAGGGCGGGATGTTCCACCACGCGGTGGCAACGGCCCGGCTGTGCAGGGCCCTGGCCACGGCTCAGAAGAAGATCGACCCCGATATCGCCTACACCGCCGGGCTGCTCCACGACATCGGAAAGGTCGTGCTCGACCAGTACATCGGTAAGATGCAGCCCCTCTTCTACCGGATGATCATCGAGAACAAGGAAAATTCCAGCAAGGTCGAGCAGGACATCATAGGCATCGACCACTGCCAGGCAGGGCTCATGCTCGCGGAAAAATGGAACCTGCCGGATGTTCTCAAGGACGTCATAACCTTTCACCATGCCCCGGAAAGCGCCCCTGACAACAGCGAGATCGTCAACCTCACCTATGTGGCCGATGTGCTCACCAACAGGCTCCTTCCCGGACTGGAGCTTGAGAAGGTAGACACCTCGAACCTCCAGTCGAGCCTGCTCGCCCTGGGCTTCCTGCCCAGAAACGTCTACCGCCACCTGAACGTGCTGGCTGATCTCTACTGACCGTTCCTGTCCCTGGCCGCCCGGGCCAGCTCGACGATCTGGAGCAGCTTGGGCTTGGGAGGGGCGGTTATCTGCAACAGCTCTTCTTCAGAAAAACTGCTGTTCAGAAAACCCAGAATATCGATTCTCCCGGACCAGCAGTCGGCGATCTTCCGGCAGGGAAGCGCACCGCCGCACTGCCTGCAGTAAGAGAAGGGCACCTGATGCCCCAACATGGGGCATCGGGTGCTCAGTTCGTCAAATTCAACCGCGCGTTGCTGCATTACCACCTTCCGGACTTTACCATGGGCGCCTTGGGTAGCCCCTCAATCGACTTGAGCGATGCCTTGAGGTCTTCTTCAGGCAGAGGAAAGTCTATGAGCTTGCCGTCCATGAAATTTGCATACCCCACCAGGTCCATGAGGCCGTGACCGCTCCAGTTGAACAGTATCACCTTCTCCTTGCCTTCCTCCTTTGCCTTGTTCGCCTCGTCGATGACCGCGGCAATGGCGTGGGAGGTCTCTGGGGCAGGGATGAACCCCTCGGTCTTGGCCCAGATGAGTGCGCTCCGATAACAGTGGAGCTGGTCGTAGGCCTTGGGTGTGAGAAGGCCCTCTACTACGGCCTGGCTCACCAGCGGGGCCATCCCGTGGTATCGGAGCCCGCCCGCATGGATAGGAGGAGAAACAAAGCCGTGCCCCAAGGTGTGCATGGGCAGCATCGGGGTCATCTTTGCCACATCGCCGTGGTCATACGTGAAAGGAGCCCGCGTCAGGGTGGGACAGGAGGTGGGCTCTACCGGATAGATCTCGATCTGTGCACCGTTGATCTTGTCGGCCACGAAGGGGAAGGCGATGCCTGCGAAGTTGCTGCCTCCTCCGGCACAGCCGATGACTACATCGACCTTTTTCTCGCCTGCCTTGCTCAGCTGTTTCTTGGCCTCCAGGCCGATGATAGTCTGATGGAGCATCACGTGATTGAGCACGCTGCCCAGGGCATAGCGGGTCTGACCGCTCGGGTCCGAGACCGCCTCTTCAATGGCCTCGCTGATGGCGATGCCGAGGCTCCCCGGGGTATCAGGCGTCTTTGCCAGGATGTCCCGGCCGGCCTGGGTGTCCGGGCTGGGGCTTGCCACGCACGTGGCGCCCCATACGTTCATCATCAGCTTCCGAAACGGCTTCTGGTCGAAGGAGATCCGCACCATGTACACCTTGCATTCCAGCCCCAGAAGGGCGCACGCAAACGCCAGGGCGCAGCCCCACTGCCCTGCACCGGTCTCGGTGGTGATCTTTTTGATGCCGAACTGCTTGTTGTACCATGCCTGGGCAACGGCGGTGTTGGGCTTGTGGCTCCCGGGAGGAGAAACCCCCTCGTCCTTGTAGTAAATCCGTGCCGGGGTGCCCAGGAACTTTTCGAGATGCACTGCCCGGCGCAAGGGTGAAGGACGCCACCGGTAGAGAATCTCCAGTACCTCCTCCGGGATGTCGATCCAGCGCTCCTGGCTCACTTCCTGCTCGATGAGGTTCATGGGGAAGATCGGAGCGAGATCCTCGGGTTTGATGGGATTCCCGTCCGGGCCCAGGGGCGGCTGCATGGGAGTGGGCAGATCCGCCGCGAGATTGTACCACTGCCTCGGGATCTCATCTTCATTCAATAATATCTTGGTGCTCATGGTAAACCTCCTTATCAGTTATCGTGTGCAGAGGGAAAGAACCTTCCGGCCCCCTAAGGCCTCCCCTCCCCGCGGGAGGAGAGGAAGGTGATGTATCACCGTCGGCCGCATCCCTGTCTGCAGGCGATCACTATGTTTCTTTGCATAGAAACATAAGGTCACGCCCGTGTCAACAACAAAATCAAATAGATTATCCAACCTTACAAAACGGCACAAAAATTCGGGAAATCCCTTGTCGAACCTGGGTGAGGGATGTTTGGCCGTAACGATTCGGTGAGATTCCATTCCGCCAGCAACGGTTATGCCGGTGCACCTTGGGATGCCTTTGCTCTTGCGGGCAAAAGATCGTAGATGACCATAGGCGGATCGTATCCGGGAAGACCCTCATGCAGGGTGCGATGTTCTTCAATCTCTCACGATCTGGGCACGAACCTGAGCTTTATGGGCACGCCCTGAAGAGAGAGCGCCTTTTTGAAGGAGTGGATGAGATAGCGGTGATAACCGGGCTGGATGGAATCCGGAAAGTTCGTGACGATCCGGAACTCCGGAGGCGCCGTTCCCACCTGGTTGGCATAGAAGAACTTGACCTGCCTGCCCTTGACCACGGGCGGGGTGCATGACTCCGTGACATCCTCCAGAACCCGGTTGAGGCGCCCGGTGGCGACCTGGATGGTGGTCTTGGTGAAGAGCTCGTCAATGAGCGGATAGATCTTCCCCACATTCTTGCCCGTGAGCGCCGAGACGAACACGACCCTGACATCGGGGATGTACTTCAGGGAATAGTGGACCGCCTCCCTGACCTTTATACGGCTGCCGGGCTCAAGGAGATCGCTCTTGTTCACCACCACCACGAATGCCCTGCCGTGCTCGGCCATGATGCTGCTGATGCGCTTGTCCTGCTCGGTCACGCCTTCGGCCGGGTCGATGAGCAGCAGGCAGACGTGCGAGAGGTTGACGTTCTTGAGCGAACGCAGCACGCTCTCCCGCTCCAGCATGTCCTGGATGCGCGATTTCCGTCTGATGCCGGCCGTGTCCACGAACACATAGTCCTTCCCCCTGCGCTTCACCCGGATGTCGACATAATCCCTGGTGGTCCCGGCTACGGGCGAGACAATGGTCCGGTCTTGTCCGATGATCCGGTTGAGCAGCAGCGACTTGCCCACGTTGGGCCGTCCGAGAATGCTCACCCTGACAGCATCGGTCTCGTGCTCCAGATCTGTGCCGGGCATGTCCTGCACGACCTGTCTGATCCGCTCTTTCAATTCCTTGAGCCCGGTCTTCTTGCGCGCCGATATCTCGATAAAGTCCTGGAGGCCGAGCTCGTAGAGCATGGCTGAAGCCGCGCTCCCGTGGGGATCGTCCACCTTGTTGGCGACATGGATCACCGGGACCGGGGATTCCCTCAGAATGCGCACCAGCTCACGGTCGTCTGCGGTCAGCTCGGAGAGCACGTCGAACATGCACACAATGAGATCGGATTCATGGATCGCCAGCATGGTCTGTTCGAACATGTGCCCGGAGAACTCCCCCTTTCCTGTGGTGTCGAACCCGCCGGTATCCACGAGATCGGCTTCAATACCGCCGTCCAGGCGCAGCCTGCCGTAGATCCGGTCCCGGGTGATCCCCCGCTCGGGCCCCACAATGGCCCGGTTCTGCCCCACCAGATCGTTGAAGAGGGTGGACTTCCCCACATTGGGTCTTCCGACAATGGCGACAACCGGCATTACTTGTATCCCAGTTCCTTCAGGCGCGCAGGCTTCCTGGTCCAGTCTCTGGTCACCTTCACGAACAGTTCGAGAAACACCCGGGCGCCCAAGAGCCTCTGGATATCCATTCTCGCCTGTTTTCCGATCTCTTTCAACATCTTTCCGCCCGCGCCGATCATGATGCCCTTCTGGGACGGCCGTTCCACATGAATGGCGGCCCTGATGAAGGTGGGTTCTCCTTCCCGGAACTCCTCCACCTCCACGGCCGTTGCATAGGGGATCTCCTTGCCCGTCAGGGCGAACACCTTTTCGCGGATGAGCTCCTGGCAGAGAAAACGCAGGCTCGCATCGGTGATCATGTCGTCGGGAAAGAACCTGGGACCTTCCGGCAGCAGGCTTTTAAGCCCGGCCAGCAGCTCAGCAATGCCCTCGCCGGTGAGGGAGGAAACCGCATACGCACCCCTGAACGCCCCCACAGATCCGAGCAGATCGAGCCTTTTCTCCCGCTCTGCCTCAGGGATCAGATCGGCCTTGTTCAGGACGAGCACTGCATCCTTTCCCGACGTGCCGACGTGGTCCATCACCCGGGAGAGCTTCTCAGCGGTCTCCTCAGGGCTTGTCATGACCATGGCGATGTCCGCATCGGAGAGCGTGCTCAGCGCCTTGTCGACCATGTACTGGTTCAGGGCCTTTCCGGCCTCATGGATGCCCGGGGTGTCCAGGAAGATGATCTGGGTGTCCTCGGTGTCGTAGATCCCCAAGATACGGTCTCTGGTGGTCTGGGGTCTGCTGGCGGTGATGGAGATCTTGGAGCCGATGACCCTGTTCAGGAAGGTGGACTTCCCGACATTGGGCCTTCCCACGATCGCAACAAAGCCTGATCGGATGGTGAAGGCATGTTCCATATCATTCGAGATCGAGGTGCATCTGCCGTGCCCACAGGCTCTTGACCGGCAGGGTGACGGTGAACGTGGAGCCCTTCCTCTCCTCGCTCTTCACATCGATAGTACCGCCGTGGCGCCTGACAATGCCGTAACTCACGGAAAGTCCCAGGCCGACGCCCTTGACCATGGTCTTCTTGGTATAGAACATCTCGAACACCCGGGGCAGCTCGTCACTCGCAATGCCCACCCCGTTGTCCTGGAACGAGATGCTGACCGTCCCGGCATCTGCATTGTGTTGTATATCCACCCGGAGCTCTCCCCCGTCCGGCATCGCCTCTACGGCGTTGTTGACGATGTTGATGAAAACCTGCTTGATCTGATCCGGAATACACTCAACATAATATGCATCGTCCGGTGCGAACTTCAACTTCACCGCGTGCTCTTCGAGATATTTTCTGTTGAGGATGAACACCTCGCGCAGCGATTCGCTGATATCGACCTTCTGCACCCCGCCCTCGTTGGGCATGTAGAAGGTCTTCATGTTCCTGATGAGGTCGGCTATCCGGTCGGTTTCCTTGATGGCGAGCCTCACGAACTGGTGGTCGATCTCCTCCTTCCGGGTGTTGAGAACATGGCTCAGGCAGCTGCGGATGCCATAGAGCGGGTTGTTGATCTCGTGGGCGATGCTCGCGGAGAGCCTGCCGGTCGCGGCCAGGCGTTCGGACTGGATGAGGGCCGCTTCCATCTTCTTTTTCTCGGTGAGGTCCTTGATGATGGCCGAGAAGCCGAAGATGTTTCCCGAGGCATCCTTGAGCGCGGTGATGGTCAACAGCACATCGAGAACCCGGCCGCTCTTGGTCTTCCGCTGGGTTTCGCGGTCTTTCACCAGCCCGTTGCGGCGCACCTCTTCGAAGATCTCGTCCGCTTCCCTTATCCTCTCGTCCGGGACGACGAACAGGCCCGGCTTGCCAATCGCCTCTTCTTCCGACCAGCCGAACATCATGGCGGCGCCGTGATTCCATGAGATGACCCTCCGGTCGGTGTCCAGGCCGACAATGGCATCGGCGCTGTAGTGTTCGATGGTGGCCAGGAGCTGGAGCCTCTTGTTCGTGGCGATCTCCTCGCTGATATCGCCCGCGATGCAGA
>ENA-UPXM01006194-UPXM01006194.1-activated-sludge-metagenome-genome-assembly--contig:-NODE-6194-length-11219-cov-11.490236_pt1 | contig 11219 bp, 18 predicted proteins | sample MGYA00238178_ERZ772708 | MGnify/ENA primary metagenome ERZ772708 (study PRJEB29002, sample SAMN05720212) | activated sludge metagenome | isolation source: anaerobic digester from wastewater... | reverse complement strand
ATAAATGAATAATATAACAGTATAGATATCGGGAAAAAACATATTACCATTTTTAAAATTAAATATAGAATCATTATTATATTTTTACCCAGATATTAAAAATAATATTGTAGTATTTGATGATGATTCAAATGATGGTACAAAAGAATGGTTGGAAAATAATAATATAAATAGGATAACTTGGAAATATTTTGATTATGAAGATATAAAAAAATTATATGAACCATATCAAAGTAATAGTAGTATTTACAGAATATAGTGTATTTTAGAAGAGATATTTAGACAGTAGAATACTGAAAAATTAATAATTATGGATGGAGATTAGTTTATAATTAAAAAAGGAATACTTGAAAAATAGATTGAAGTATTAAATTCGAATTAGGATGTATTTTAGGTTAAAAATACATATATGATTATAAAGCCAAAAGTTGAATATTTCGAAATATATAATAGGTTAACTTCTAGGTTTCCTGGGTTTTTTACAACGCCACCAAATCAAAATTCAATGAATTTTTTAATAAATGAATTAAATTTCGATTTTACAGATAAAATTGCAGTTGAATTGAATAGAATACATCCATATTTTTTATAGGTAAACCTAAATGTAATGAAAGAAAATAATATATTTTTTGATAATGCATCTGAAAATAGTTATTTTTTAAGAAATAAATTAGATACTGGAATTTTATTTTTAGAACAGTTAAAGTTAAATAACATTCCAATAGAATTTTAGAATGATATAATACAAAATTTTGTTTTTCATTTTGTATGGACTTCAAGTATAAAATTAATTTATGATAACATAGATTCACATAAAATAAATAATCATCATAAAAAGCATATGTTAGTTAGTTACAAAGATAAATTTGAATCAATTTTAAATAAATTGGAATTTGATATAACTGAAATTTATGATGAAATACAGCAATGGACAAATAATGTATTATCGTTAATAGAAGGAGAATAAAATACTAATGAATATATTATTAAACAATTATTGTAATTTACAATGCCCCTATTGTTTTGCAAATGAAGTAATATAGCAAGATAAACATAATATGTCGTTTACTGATTTTGTTTATGTATTGAATTTTTTGAAAAAATCTAGAGATCCAAATGTAAGATTAATTGGTGGTGAACCTACCCTTCATCCAAATTTTTTAGATTTTGTAGATATTGTTGCACAAGACGAATTATTTAAACATTTACATATATTTACTAATGGTACTTTTAAAGTTCAGATACGAGATAAACTTATTAACATTTAGAAAACTCAAAAAGAAGTCTCATTGTTATTAAATTTAAATTCACCTAAAAATACTAATATACGAGAAGAACAATATTATCATATATTAGATAACATTAAACATATGAGTAATGTTAGAAATTTAAGTATAACATTGGGAATAAATATATTTAAATAGGATCAAGATGTAGAATATATTGTAGAATTATCTAAACGATATGGATTTAGAAAAATTAGATGGACAATTGTATCACCAAATACAGAGGTATTGAAACATATAAATATGAAAGAATATTTTATGGGACTAAAAGATTAGTAGATGCGATTTTTGGGATCTTGTATTTAGAATGATGTTGAATAGAGTTTAGATTGTAATCAAATGCCATATTGTACATTTACAGACGAAGAAGCAAAGTATTTATAGATGATGATGCCAGATGTAATTGCAAGACCCAGAACTTGTACGCCTGTCTTAGATGTAAAACCCAATTTAGAAGTAATTAGATGTTTTATGTTTTAGGACAAACCAGTATATTTAAAAGATTTTAGTGATTCAAATTAGTTAACCGAATATTTTAAACAACATATAGATTCTAAATTTTTAGATGTATAGGCAATAGAAGAATGTAAAACCTGTCCATATTTCAAAAAGATAAGAAAAAGTTGCGGGTGTTTAGGATTTTATAGAGATAAAGTAAATTTGTGAGGTGCATATAATGTCAAATAAATATGATCAATTAAATGAAAAAGAATTAGAATTATTTATAAAATTTAATAATTAGATTGAACGTAAAAATAGACATTCAGATTTTTATTATTTGGATGATCCAGAATAGACAAAGGATGATACTAAGACCAAATAGCAATATAACTATACACAATTAGTAAAAGATACAGCAGAACAAATACGTAGTGATCCTGAATATTTTAATTCTCCTAACATTAAAAAAATATTAAGAGAAATGTATTAGAGTTATTCACCTACCGATTTAAATGTTGATTTACAACTTGACATAAAAACTATATTTAATTTGTAGTATACTGAGGAAGAAACTAAATTAGACAAACAACTACGAAATAATAAAGAAGAAGAATAATTATGGAAAAACGTAATAGTTTATCATTATTAGTAAAACCCACCAATATGTGTAATTTTAGATGTACATATTGTTTTAACGAATCCTTTAATATATCTAAACAATAGGGATATAGTACAAAAATGACGTTAAAAACAGTTGAAAAAATATGTGATTTTTAGAGTAAATCATAGAATTCTATAAATTGGGTATGGCATGGCGGAGAACCCCTTTTAATGGGCAAAGAATTTTATAGAGATTAGATGGAAATATTGAAAAAATATAATGTTAATAATAATGTTGGTATGCAATCTAATGGTTCATTATTAACTGATGATTTTTATAAATTACTTCAAGAATATGATATCCATTATTCAATTTCACATGATGGTATAAAAAATGAAGAAACCAGAGGACACACAAAAGAAATTGAAAATTAGATTAAAATAATACTTTAGAACAATAATACAGTAGGTGCTATATCAGTAATTACCCCAAATAATTTTGATAAATTAATTGATAGTTATTAGTATTTTAAAGATTTAGGACTTAATGGTTGGGCAATTAATAGAATATTTTTTAATCAAAGAGGAACAAAATTATTTTAGCATGAATTACGAAAATAGTATTTAGATAAATATGGTGAATTATTTAAATTATATTTGTCAGAGCCTAACCCATTACAAATACGACAATTTGATGAAATAATATCATTATTATTATATGAAGAAACCCGTGGGCATTTATGTTCATTAAGTGGAAATTGTTCTTATTCGTGGTTGGGAATAAATCCCGATGGTTCAATATATCCGTGTGATAGATGGTTACCAGAAGAATATCGAATGGGTAATATATACGAATTTAATGACTATAATGAATTGTTAAAAAATTCGCCCAATTATTGGGGAAATTTTGATTTTCAGTATGAACATAAAAAATATTGTAGAACTGTAAAAAAATGTTGGGCATATGATTTTTGTCATGGGGGATGTAATTAGAATTTTATAAATTCATATTTAGAAACAGGATCATATGAGGATGAAGATCAATGTCAATATATTAGGGGAGAAATATAGACAGTATATAATATATTAAAAATGCAAGAAATATCGGATATTAAGAACCCGATTATTAGATTAAAACTTCAAAATCTAAAATTTATAAATCTTAAATATATTTATAATATAACAAATAATTATATAAAATACAAAGAGGGGAATTTATAATGCAATCCAGATATTTAACTTTAATTGTTAAACCTACGCATAGATGTAATTTACATTGTCCATACTGTTATGATTTTAAATTTAGGCGGGATGTTAAACATTATTTAAATTTAGATGATGTGAGAAAAATATTGAAAATATTTAATGGAAGAATTTTAAATTGGATTTGGCATGGAGGAGAACCATTTATGATGGGGGTAAAATATTTAGACGAATAGGGAGAAATTATACGAAATTATGATCCAGATATAAAAGTTAGTATGCAAACTAATTTAACATTAGTTAATGAAGATGGAATAGAATATTTTAAAAAGTATAATATAAATCCTGGAACATCGTATGATGGACTTATAAACCCCGAAACTAGACAAAATGATAAAGATTTTTTTTAGAATTTGAAATTATGCAAAAAAAATAATATTAATCCTGGATCAATTATGGTAATAACAAATAAAAATGTTGATAACTTAATCATGGAATATGAAAATATGAAATAGAAAGAGATTCATGGACAAATGAATTTAGTATTTGAATAGGATAATAATTCTACATCGGAAGAAATTTAGTAGGAAAAAGTATATCAAGGATGGAAAAAACTTTTTTATTATTGGATTTACGATATTAATAATCCGATTAATTAGACGCTAATATCTTGGTATGTAGAACAATTAATGGGGGAACCCCATATGTGTGAACAAAACGATTGTGTTGGGCGTTGGTTTTCTATACACCCAGATGGAAATATATATCCCTGTGGTAGAGATTGGGATGACAATATGTTATTTGGAAATATACATGATATTGAAACTGCAAATGAAATATATTATAATGATAATTTTAAGAATTTTTATTATAAAACCAGAGGATTATTAGATAAGTGTAAGAATTGTATATTTTTTAATGGATGTCATTCTGGATGCTATGCTACTTCTTATCATTATGATAGAACATTATCTAAAGTAGATTAGAATACCTGTAAATTAAATAGGCTAATATATAATTTCTTATCAAAATTCTTTTATGAATTTGATTATAACTCATTATAGGATTTAGAAGTCTTAGAATCTTATAATCCATTATTTATAAAATTATTATTAACTTATAGGCTACGAGGAAAACAAATAATAAATGAATAGTATTAGATGTTAAAGGAGTGAAATAAATGAAATTATATACTATATATTTTACTGATGATAAAAAATTAGAATCAGAACATGCATATAAAATAGGATTAATATCAAAATTTACGTCTAGATTAGAAGAATTTGGGATAATTAATAAACTAAAAAAATAGTAGATAATATTAAACCCTATGGATACAATAATTGAATTTTTTGACAAAATGAAAGAACATGATATTTCTGTTTATCCTGGCTTTTATGTATACAATACAACTTTTGCAAATAGAACACCAAAATATGATCCAAAATAGAAAATTTTAAATGTTTAGTGGCTATTAGCTCCTAAAAAGGAAATTGAAACTTTTGTTAATTAGTATAAAATTAAAGATGATGTATTACAGGGAAAAATGCTTGGGTATTAGGATTGTTGTATAGACTTTTTTAATAAATATTATATACATGACAATTTAGATGATTTAACTATAAATCAATAGCTAAATACTAAAGATGTAATATTTTAGCCTCATAATACCAAACATTTATTTATACCCATTACAAAATCTCATGCATATCTTAATCATATATATAATAGTGTAGGATTAAAATGGATAGAATATATGCCTCACAGCTTTGACTGTAAAAAATCAATATAGAGATAGAAAAAATACGAAAAAATATAGAATGAAAATGGATTTTCAATTCAATAGAATTGGTTAAATGACTTTTTATCAATGCCGTATATATATTAGGTTATAGATGGTGTTGGTTATGTTAAAAATGAATTGTTTAATTTGGCAATAGAATCTAATACTGAATTAAATGGGTATATATTAGAATTTTTACCAATGTAGGATATAAAATAGAAATTAAAGTTACTTAACGATGAAGAATAGTCAAAACTTTATTATGAAAAAATCAATGAATTTAAAGTTCCAATAGATAAAGAAAATACTTTTATACCCAACGATCCAAATTTTGAATTAGAATCAATTTATAAAGACAATGGGTTTTATTCATTAGAATCAATGAATGAATTTCATAATTAGTTAATTGAAAAATAGGTACCAATTTTAAATAAATATGATCAAAATTAGATATTAGATTTGGGAGCAGGCAATTGTGAATTGTTATTTAGACTTTAGGATAGAATTGATAAATAGTCATTATTTGGTATTGAAATAAATGAAAATTATGTCTCAAATTAGATATAGAGAATGGATAAGTATAATTTGAACTTATATAATGATGATCTGTATCAATAGCCAACATTATATGATGGATATAAATTTACATTAACATTATTTTCTATTTTAAGATTAGTTGATACAAAAGTAGATAATGCACAACGAGAAAGTTTATTAAAGTTTATATTGGCACAATCTGAAAATGTTATGTTTTATACATATAATAATGAAGAATATGAATAGGCTGAGGGATTTAAGATATTAAAAAAATTCTTGGGCGATGAATTTAATAAAAATAATATACAAAAAACAAGTAAAGAAGAAGTTTTGGTATACATATATAATAAGGAGAACAACTGATGCAAATATTACCAAAAGATTTATTGGATAACTTATAGATTTATTTTATGGGAAAAGGATAGACCAGACAATAGTATTTATAGATTGAAAGCCTATTAACGTTAGTTCCCGAAGTAAAGAATAATATAATATTTATTGGTGATGATATCACAAAAGAATTAGAAGAATATATATTGAGTAAAAATATACAACTAATTAAATTTGAACCAGAAGATTTTACAGACTTTAAAAAAAGTAAATACTATACTGGTAGTTATACTTCGTTTGAACATTGTGTATTATTGAATAAAATATTTAAATATAATTCAAAAAAATATGTAATTATAAATGATATTGATATAATGTTTATTGATGGTGATCAAGTAAGACAAAACTTGTTGGATTTATATAACAATACATATGATGCTATTTGTCCTAAAGATATAATAAAAACATCTAAAAATAATTATTTGGAATTAACAAGATATAATGTTGAAGAAGATTTTTTTTATGTAAAAAGATTTTAGCCATATCATTCATATCTAAATTTTGATTTTTTGAGACGACACCCAGAAGAATTATTAACAATATTTGAAACTACAGATTATACAACATTTATTACTGATACTGGATATAATTTTTATTGTAGATTAGAATGGTAGAAATAGAGAATAAAAGAATATCTTCCACAAAATAATTTTCCTCCTATGATACACAATTATGGTTATTTCTTTCATTTTAGCGGGTATGGTAGAGTAGAAACATCTTTTGATCCTAATAATTCTGATATTCCTGAAATTTTAGGATATAAAAGATTATTTAAACAATATGAAGATTAGGGAAAAGTTGTTTTACCTACTGAAATTAAAAAATTGTTTGATACTTAGTTCAAATACAAAGATGAGTCAACTATGGAAAAACTAAAGAAAAATATTACAATTTAGTTTACAGCATATAATATAAAACCATTTTTACAACTTTAGATTTATAGTTTTTTGAATTTTTATCCAGAACTTAGAGATAATATTGTAGTATTTGATGACAATTCTACTGATGGAACAAGAGAATGGCTAGAATCTAAACACATTAAAATAATTAATTGGAATTATTATAAACAACAGATAGAAGAGTTATTAGATATAAACAAATCGGGAACTTTACATAAATCTTGTGTATCCCATTCATATATGATAAAAGAATTGTTACAACAGGTAATTACAAAATATTTATTTGTTATCGATTAGGATTTAATAACACTTAATTCTGGTTGGTTAGAAAAATTTTATGATAAATAGGAAAATTCTGGTTAGGTATCTATTATGCATAATAGATATTATTCAAGTAAATTATTTACAGATAATTGGGAAGATGATTTAACACAAGAAGAAATATAGTATTATTCTTAGTTTAAAGAATTAATAATACCTGATATTAAGGATAATGATAATAATAGTGCAATAAAAAGTGCAGATCTCAGTTTTACATTATTTAATGTAGAAAAATTAAAAGAAAATAATTTATATTTTGATGACGATAATATTAACTTTTATAAAAAAATTGGTGTTGGATATGTAGATACGGGGGTAAGTTTTCTATTAAGATAGAAACAATTAGGATTAAGTATATTAGATACTAATGATATATTACACCATTCTGATTATTATTATAAGTAGGATGAATTTTATCATTTTTCACAAATTTAGACCCAACAAAGGCTTTCACCACCCAATGTATATGAAAAAATATTACAAGGTGCAAAAAATAATTATATTGCTTATACAACAAATGAAGAACGAAATTTTGTAAAAAATATAATAGAAAAATATAATTTAGATTTTACCAATTTTGGTGTAGATTTTGATAATGCACTACGAAATAATAATTTACAAATAAAAACAAATACTTCAAAATTTTCTGTTATATATACGGAATTTAAGGATCTTAAAATAATAAAATAGAATCCATTTCATGATCATAGAGGATATTTTTCTGAATAGTATAATAAAAAAGAATTTGAAGATTTGGGGATTAATATTGATTTTGTTCAGGATTGTGAATCTGTATCATATAGATGGGTTATTCGTGGTATGCATTTACAATATCCAAATCATCAACAGTGGAAACTTGTTAGATGTACTCAAGGTAAAATATATGATGTAGTTATAGATTTAAGACAAGATTCAAATACATTTATGAAATATTATGGTATAATATTAGAACCAGGATATTCATATAATTATATTTTAGTTCCTCCTGGATTTGCACATGGATTTTTGTAGTTAGGAGAAATAAATAAGGTATTCTACAAAATTAGTGATTTTCAATCTAAAGAAGACGAAAAATAGGTACATTATTTAGATCAAGATATCAATATAGATTGGAAATTTGAAGAATTTGGTGTTGATCCAGATAAAATAATAATAAGTTAGAAAGACAAAAATTAGAATTTAAGAAGTTGGTATAATGCTATTATCTGAAATTCAAGACAATAAGAAATTATCAACAGATAAAAATAATGTTCATAATTATTTTTGTATATATGAAAAATTATTTTCACCAATTAAAGACGGAAAATTAAATATTTTAGAATTAGGTTTACATAAAGGCCATTCGTTAATATTATGGTTAGAATATTTTAAAAATTCTAATGTTTATGGGGTAGATTGGAAATTATTCAATTAGAGGAATGATAATATATTTAAACAATATTTGACATACGAAAATGATAGATTATTCCTATATACATTTAATATTAATGAGGTAGAGCAATTTGACATATTTAATAATATAAAATTTGATATAATTATAGAAGATGCTGATCATGATTTACTGCAACAAACAAGAACATTTGATTAGCTTAAATCTAAGCTAAATCAAGGTGGTATATATATAGTAGAAGACATACAGTCACAAAATTTACGTGCATGGTATGATAAAATGAAAAAAGAATAGAAACCACGATATAATTATGTATTTATAGATCTAAGAGAGTATAGACAATCAACAGATAATATTTTAATGATATATAAAAATGGAGAGAAGTTAAAATTATGAATAAAATATGTATATTAGGATCAAACGGTCAATTGGGATATTAGTTAGTAGAATTATTAAATAATGAATGTGTATCATTGACTCACAAAGATATAGAAGTTACAGATTTAGATAAAACTAAAAAAATAATAACAGAAATTTTACCAGATGTTATTATTAATACTACATAGTATCATAATGTTGGATTGTGTGAAAAGAACCCAGATCAATAGTTATAGGTAAATTAGTATTAGGTTAAAAATTTATAGACAGTTGCAAATGAAATAAATTAGAAATTTGTTACTATTTCTACTGATTATGTATTTGATGGTAAAAAATCATATAATTATAAACCAATTCCATATGTAGAAACAGATTTTACCTCTCCCATAAATAAATATGGGTTATCTAAATTAATTGGAGAACAATTTACAATAAATTCTCATGATAAATATTTTATTATTAGAACCCAATGGTTATATGGAACTTAGAGTATATATACCAAACGTGGGAACTTTATAACTAGATTAATTAATTCATATAATACCAAAGATACAATATATATGGTTAATGATCAGTATGGATAGCCAACAAACGTAAAACATTTATAGGAATCAATATTACAATTAATAACTACTGAAAATTATGGAATTTATCATTAGTCCAGTGAAATTCCATAGACCTGGTTTGACTTCTAGATGTTAATTTTGAAAACATTGAATTTAGATACTACTAAACTTATTGGTATTTAGACCAATGAGAAAGAACTACCTTTGCGACCAAAATTTTAGTATTTAGATAAATCAAAAATATCAGCAATATATAAATTTCCAGAATGGGATAAATAGTTAATAACCTTTTTAAATATGTATAAGGATGAATTAATATGAGATTAATTAATATTTTAATCACTGGTGGATAGGGATATATAGGAAATAAAATTATAGAAAAAATAGAATAGTGGAATACCAATATACATTCTATAAATAATGAAGAATAGTATTTCAAAATACATATCTTAGATCCGTTAATTTTTGGTGATATTACATGTCCTCGTGGTAAAAACGTTATTATATACAAAGAAGATATTAGAACAGTTAACCATTAGATATTTAATAACAAAGAAATAGTAATTGATTTGTAGTCATTATGTAATGATCCTAGTGGAGAATTATTTCCATATGAAACATATGATATAAATTATTGGGGTAGAGTTAGGACATAGATGTTATCCAAATTATATCATACTAAGTTATATTTATTTTAGGGATCTTGTAGTGTATATGGTTCTAATACTGAAATAGTCTCAGAGGAAGATAATATTAATCCATTAACTACATATTAGAAATGCAGTTAGAAATAGGAAAATGATATTATTAATATGTAGGATTCTGATTTTAACGTATTATCTTTTAGACAATAGACAATTTTCGGTTATTCAAATAGAATGAGATTGGATTTATCCGTAAATAAAATGTAGTGGGATGCAATAACTACACATAATATAACAATTAATGGATCAGGATAGCAATGTAGACCTTTTTTACACGTTGAAGATTTATAGGAGATATATTTATAGTAGATGTTAGATTATCTTTATAATAATCATATATTTTTTATTAATTAGCCGAAAAATAATTATTATAATATTATAAATGTGGGGAATTATACTCAAAATTATTCAATTCTTGAATTATAGTATTTACTTGCATCTAATATAGATTAGAATATAACATTTAATGAAATGAATCAAGATTTTAGAAATTATAGAGTTAATTTTACTAAATTAAATTATATACTTAATAAATTAAAATTTAAATTTACAAATATTCGTAATATTCCATATTAGTTATGCGAAATTAATAATAATATAAAATATATTAGTAGTATATTATCTTCAACTATATCAATAGATAAATATAAAAGCTGGTTTACAAAAATAAAGTAAAGTTATAAATTTCAATTAAATTATATATAGTGTAATAAGGAGTGAT
>ENA-UPXM01006182-UPXM01006182.1-activated-sludge-metagenome-genome-assembly--contig:-NODE-6182-length-11233-cov-5.517534_pt1 | contig 11233 bp, 14 predicted proteins | sample MGYA00238178_ERZ772708 | MGnify/ENA primary metagenome ERZ772708 (study PRJEB29002, sample SAMN05720212) | activated sludge metagenome | isolation source: anaerobic digester from wastewater... | reverse complement strand
AAATTGCCGTCAGATTCTATGATAATTAAAACAGGTAAGATTGGTGCTGCCAATCAAACAAACCCTGTTGCTATGCACCAAGTTTCACAACTTGGAAGTGAAACTATAGATTATCAATGTATTGTAGAGACTGATCCTATAAACCATACACACTTTAAAGTTGTATTTGAAATACAGCTCACAGACGGTGGAACAAATGGTGTGTCAAAAGAGACTTTCCCTGTATCCTCTACAAATATAAAAGTTCAGTATGCAAAGTTTGAAACTGCTGAAGTAGGAGACTTAGGATTAGGTGGATCCCCTACATCATTACCCTGGCAAACTGTTACAGGAGCATCAGTGTCTGCAGGAACTGGAACAAATAACCAAACAAAATTTACTGTTACCATTCCTGATCTTAAGTTTGATGAAAGCGATTATGATACAGAGTATGCGTTTAGATGGAAAAATGAGACTGATCCTTCTAACAGTTTTTCTAAAATTACTACTATTAGAATCCTTCATGTTGATGTTGTTGAAAAATATGTTACATTTGTATCCCCTATTGACGGTACAGCATTTGTTGGCACTCCAAGTGTTGAAGTTAAACTTGGCAACATTGGGAAAGACAATACAGTGATAGAACAATGAGTTACGCAACTACTTATCTAAAGCTATTTGATATCAATGTACAGCCTAAACAGCTTGTAGCAGGGTTATCTATTGATCATGGGCTACTTGAAGATGATCAACTGATTAACAACATAGAATTATCAGTAACTGATTCTAATAGATATCTCATATTAGAACCTGAAGTAACACTTGATAGTGGATTGTTATTACCTCAAGCAGCACGTTTAAACATCTATATTAATAGTGAGGCAACTCCATACACCAGTAGTGTTATGAAAGGCTCTAATTCATATGTATTTGGTGCTAATAAGATGCCTATTACATCTGGAGTATATACATTGAAGTTCGGATTAGAGTTCGATTCTAATCCAGCATGTTTAGATGAGTATGAAATAGACGTAGATAAATTTGTTGTAAAGTACAGAATTAATTCAAATGAGTGGACAGTATGTACTAATAAGGTCAAAGACCCTAATACTAATAAGTATATATTTACTATAACATTTGATGAATCATATGTGTATAGGCAAGTACATTATGTTCGGATTAAATGGATTGATTCTATGGGTGAAGAAAGTTCGGTACATGAATTAGTTCTTGGAATGAGAGATAGCATTGAAGGCGTGTTTGCTATCATGCCTCCTAATCAGGAACTATATGTTTCTGTAGATGATCTCAATAGTAACGGTGAACTGTTTGTGGAATTAAATGAAGATGGTTGGGCTATACCCGACCATCTATGGAAGGATGGTAACAATGCAAACTATTGATTCAAAACTTGGAGAAAGGATAGCTAAAATAGAAACATCAATTGAACATATGAAAGAGCAGATCAATAAACTTGTACGTATGCAAGAAGAATATGTAGCACAACGATTAGAGTGTAAAGAAGTTTTTGTTAAAATGGATGATCCTACATACTTCAATAAGAACATGGTAGAGTACAATAAATGTGAAAGGTCTAAGCTTAAAGACTGGGTAAAAATAATTACATTAACTCTTAATATACTCGGTACTCTCGGAATAGGATTCACTATATCAGTTATAACAGGAGTAGTAAAATGACAGAAGATGGAATCAAATTACTAAAGAAACACGAAGGATTAATGCTTAAGCCATATAGATGCTCTGCTGGTAAGTTAAGCATCGGATATGGACGTAATTTAGACGATGTAGGCATATCTAAAGAGGAAGCTGAACATCTACTTAGAAACGATATTGACAATTGTGTGAAACAATTAAAGCATCATCTCTTCTGGGTATTCGATCATTCAAATACAGTACAAGATATCATAATTAACATGTGTTTCAATCTCGGAATCTATGGACTATTAGGCTTTAAGAAGACTCTTAAATTAATAGAAGAAGGCAAATATAAACAAGCAAGTATAGAAATGTTAGATTCTAATTGGGCTAAACAAGTTGGTATTAGAGCTAAAGAATTATCTAATCTACTTGCTAAAGAAGAAACATGAAGAGAGGAAACTATAATGAATAAAATAATAACTCAAATACTAAAGATATTACCAACTAATACTATTATCAGTATCATCATAGAGGTACTTGACCATCTGTCTAAAAAGACTGATACTACTATTGATGATCAAATTGTTGAAGCATTAAGAGAAGCATTCCATAATTATCTTGCTTCAAAAGGAAAGAAATAATATAATGATCGGTGCTGTTACGACCTTGACCACAATAATTGTGTAGGACTTCCTCGTGCTAAATAATATTAAAAAGAAGGCAAATCAAGATATTGTACTATGGTGGTGCAGCACCTCTATTAAGGAGAGAGAATGATGTATGCTGAAAGTACTGATAATATAGTGTATCAAGCAGTAGAACGATTTATAAAGAAATGGAATGAACCATCATTTCTACCATACATTAATCATAGTGGATATGAAGCTATTGGATATAATCACATAATTAAAAAAGGTGAAGAACATCTTAAGAAAGGACTTACTCCAATAATGGCTGAGAAGCTATTAAGAGAGGATATAGAGCGTGCTATTCAAGTAGTAGATGAAACTATCCCTATGGAAATTGAACTCGGTATTGATGCCTTTATTGCGTTAGTATCGTTAGCATTCTGTATCACTCCTGATCTATTTAGATATTCTAAAGTAACAGAGTTTACTAAAGTAAAAAGATATGATAAAGCAGCTGAGTTCTTTATTAATCATAATATGTCAAGAATGGAACATGGATATGTTGAATCGTATCCATTAACTAAATTACGTAAAGAAGAAGCTGAACTATATAAAAGAGGGATGAATGGAAATTATTAAGTACTCACCACAAGAAGCTGCTAAGAAATGGACTAAGATATCTACTTATGATAATAATATGCTTGCTGCTTGGCAGAAAGAATGTATGTCAAATAGAATGTTCTATGAAGGTGAACAATATTCGCCTGAAGAGAAAGAGATACTTGCTGCACGTGGACAATATGATATCGTAATTAATAAGATACGTAAAGCAATTAAAGGTATGGTAGGTCTTGTATCATCTTCTATACCTAAATATAAGTTAGTTGCTATAGGTGATCATGATGATAAGAAAGCAGCATTAGGTAATAAGATACTTGACTGGTGCTGGGAGAACTCTGGTGGACTATACACATATGCTTCTGCTGTTAAATCAGCATTGATAGACAATATGTCATATCTACATGTTATCCTATCAAAAAACAATAGAGTAAAATTTGTTAAATTAGGGTTCGATGAAGTACTTGTAGATCCTCAATCAAGACATCCTCTATTCGATGATGCTGAAATGATTATAATAAGAAAGTATGTTCCTATTAGCTATGTTAAACAAGTGTATGGCATTGATGATCTCGTATCTGAGATACCTAATTCATTCTATGCTGAACCTGTAGCGAACAGAGGAGATAATTTCTTGCATAAAGTATTTGATTCAACAAGACAGTATGTAAACTTGTACGAATGTTACTCAAAGACTATAGATGGTATTATGAAAGAAACTCTAATAGGGTATCAACATGCTTTTAAAGAGATGTTACCTCAACATATTACTGAGTATCCTATCATACCTATATATGTCGAAGGATATGATAATCCTTATAAACGTGGTGAAGTACATTTCTTAAAGACTATCCAGAAGTTTATTAATAAAACATATGGTGTAACTATACTAAATGCTCAACTTATGAGTAACCCTAAGATGATCTTTAGAAGTATTGACATACCACGTGGAAATATTGATGAGTTCTTAGAGAATCTTAATACTCCTGGCTCAGCAACTATCTTAGAAGGTGAAGCTCAACCTCCATTTATTATCAATGGACAACCTCTTAACAACGCATTCTTTAGTCTTTATGCTGATGCTAAACAAGAGTTTGAATGGTTGACTATACCTAACCAGATACTTGGGTATGGTGATATACAAAGAGAAGGGAAGAGTGATCTATTAGATATCAAAGAAGGTGCTATTGAATCACTCAAAGAGTTTATCATGGTAATGGAATTAGCATGCTCAAGGTTAGGTTTTGTCATGCTGCAATATGTTCAATCATATATCGATAAAGAAACTGTTATTAATATTACTGATAATGCTGGTAGAGTGGAATCAGTAACACTTAATAAGAAGGAGGGTTTAGATCCAGATAATGAAGAATCAGTTAGACAATGGATACAACAACAGGAACAACAAGAGGTACCTGATAGTGAAATTGAAGCTAAGCTTACACAAGCTATAGAAGATGGTGAATATGTTAAAGAGTTAACATACATAATGAATGAAACAGACTTTACTAACTTTGATGTCAGAGTGGTTGCTGGCTCATACTCACCTACATATCAAATGGCAATGCTTAGATTAATGATGGAATTAGCTCAAATAGGAGCTGTTGATCCAAGTGTAGTATTAGAACATGCCCCAGTAGAAGATCGTCAGAAATTGATGCAACGTTTTGATACTATCAACCAACTTAATGGTGAACTCAAGGATAGAGAAGAAGAAATTGCATTACTACATAAAGAACTTGAACGTGTGCAGATGCAATTGTCTGATCAACGTGTTACTAATATCACAGATAAAGCTGATCTCAAGATGCAGAAATTACTTAATGATGCTAAGATTAAAACTATGAGATCCAAGTTCCAAGATCAACTCATGACTAAAGAGAAGATGATAGAACTTGAAAAGATTATTAACAATATGATTCTTGAAGCTAAACATGACATAATGAAACAAAGACTTAAAACTGAACATGTCATGATGGAACGTGAAGAATCAATAGAAGACAAAATGATAAGAACAATATTTGAATAGGAGATATAATGAATAATGTATATAAACTGTTTGCACTCATCATGGAAAACTTAGGGCAGGTAGCAGGGAAAATATCAGATCTTAAACAAAATATGGAAACTGCACTATCATCGATTAATGGGGCTCTTAATAATCTTGCAGACTTGCCTGGTGCCGTTGCAAATATTAACACCGAACTTACAACTATTAAAAACAGACTTGATGTACTTGAAGGTGGTGCAGAACCACCAATTGAACCATAATTATTAATATGAAGGAGAATGAGAATGATAGACCTTAAGAACCAAAGAGGAGCAGATTTTAGAATAGGTGATGTAACTACATCACGAGCAAATTTTACAAGGGATGTACAAGAACAGATTGTAAGTAATTACTTAGATCCGTTCGGATACAACCATCAAGGAAGAGCAAGAGAATTATATAGTAGTCGTGCGGGGAATGATAGACCACAAGATACTACTCAATCTAACAGTAATGCTGTAACTGTTAATCGCTCAGAACTTGAACGACTACAAAACATGGAGAGACTGATTCAATCAGGTCAGTATAATCCAGGTGGAACGAGTCCGCAATCATATAATGAACGAGTACAGCAAGCTCCTGCACAGGTAGCGGCACCACAAAGTGCAGTAGCAGATACAATCGACCAGAACGAAGACCCAATTGAAAAACTTATGCGTGAATTTAATCAATCTCAAAATCAAACACCTGCACCACAACCTGGTCAGGATCTTGGCTATCAGAATGAACAACCTTCGCAACCTCAAAAGTCAGGCTATCAACAAGCCGTAGAGAAAGAAGCCCTGTTAAAAGGGTATAATCCTAATGAAGTAGCCGAATTCGTAAAGAGTATATCTCCAAGTGAGTTCGTCATGCTTTATGAATCTTATAAACAAAGTAGTCAACAACCACAACAACCACCACAGCAGAGGAGACCTTCACCAAATATAGCTGAAGCACCATCTCCTTCTGCTGTGTCAACATACTATAACATGCCACGAGGGAGGCAACAACATCCCTTCTTTTAATAAATCATACAAGGAGATATAAATGGCAAATAATAACATACATTGGGAAGGTGGGTCGTTTAATCAGAACTATCAAGCGAAGACATATAATCCCGCCTCATATTCAACTCAGCTCGTCTCAGGCGATCTGTTTAACGATACTATACAAGGTAAGTCAGACAAGTATCAAATAGATCTGTTAGGGTCTATGATGACTTGGAACGTCAGTGCTACCCCACTACTCACATTGCTATATAACATGGCAACAGAAAGTGCTCCGCCTCCTGTAATAACTTGGGCAGATGAGTACAAAGGTGAATCATGGTTCGATATTAAACTTGATAACGTACGCTTAATGGATACTCATGCAACTGCAACTGCTGGCACTACATTCGCTCTACCTGGTTCAGGATATGGCTCATCAGTAACAAAAAAGATGCACGCTGTAACAAGCTCTGACTATGTAGGTGGACGTTTTGAGTTTAAAGCAGGAGTACTTAATAATGGTAATGTTGTTCTTGCTAAGGTTGATAATAAAGAACTTATTAACGTTGCAGTAAAAGATAGTGATGGATATTACAAGATAATCATTCCTGAATCAACAAGTTATCAAGGTAAAGCATACGAGATATATAATTCTATTCGTCAATATGTAATGAATCTCGGATATACTAATGCAGTTTCTCCTACAACACTCTTTACTTTTGATGCTTCATCTACTTCAAGTCCTGTGTATTTTGCATGGGATGAAGTTCACTTTGCTAAAATAGAAAAGCAATCAGTTGAAACAGCATCATTCCACGAAGTACTTATGAGACTTGAAAAGGTTGATTATGCTACAATTGACAATGTTGCATCTGTTGTCTTAACATTAAACCCTGCTATGAGTAACGAGTCATTATCAAGCTATACTCACATGCTAACCTTTATTGCTGACGATGATCAAGTGTTACAAAAAGAAGAATCTAGTACTGTAGATAAAGTTACTGCAGGGCAAGCGTTTGGTGGCATGATATCACGTCCATCTCGTATGATGCAGATTGGACAGAATACTGTGGCACCACAAGGTATTCCTGAAGGTGATATCTTTAGACCAAGTGGAAACATTACAACAAGTCGTGAATCACGTCATAATCTATCTCAAATCTTTGCAAGTCCTAAGTATGGTATCACTGGTACTCATGCTGCATCTAAGTTTAGATTCGGAGATGATTTCGCTAATACACGTGCATTCTATCTTGAAGAGTATAAGAAAAGTAAAGTAGCTGCATACTTAACTGGTGTTAAAGGTGAAACATTTGCTGTTAATAATCTTAACACAATAGCAAATAATCAACCTGTACGTACACTTGGTGGTATGCTTGACTATGCTTTATTCCCTATTACATACATGAAGAAACCATTTGAGAACTTGAGAAATAAAAGTGGGTTTGATGATGACGTATCATCTGTTAAGGTAGCATTAAAGCTTGGTGATTGGTTCGATAGTTTAGCAGATTCTCTATTTGCATTTAGAAGCAATGGATCAGAGAACTTAACTCTATTAGCATCACGTAAGTTTCTTGGTAAGCTTGATCTCTATGTTAGATCAGTAATGAATGATCCATTTCTTGGTGGTAGAGTAATGATACAAAAACCATCTCAGATTACATATGGTCTTGAGATATATACTTTCCAAACATCCAAAGGACATAAGATAACATTTGTCCATGAACCTGCATTAGATTATATGGTACAGTTCCCTGTAGCATATCATATCTTTGGTAGAGGTCATGTAGATGCTAAAGATATACTCTTGTCAATTGATACTGCAAACATTAAACAAGTAATCTGTCGTCCAGATAAGCTTGAAGGTGGTATCCAAGATATTGGTCAAGACGCATTCCTTGAAGCTATGAGAGGCGAATCATCTTTCTTGCTTCGTAACCCTAAGAATCACGCTGTAGTCTGGGCACCAGATGAGGCTTAACCCAACAACTCAGAGGGGCGTAAGCCCCTCATCTTTAAGGAGGAACAATGATTAAAGAACCATTAACATTCTATCTAACAGCACCAGAAGTATCACGATATGATTTAAGCTTGCCTAATGGTAAGAGACTTATATTCAATCAATCTACTCAGTATAAAACAGAAGATAAAGAAGAGCAAGACTTTCTATCTCAACAGAAGTATATTGGTGTAAAGAGAATGAATGATAAAGAGTTTAGACAATGGGCAACATTACAATTTGATTCAATCCCTACCATATACAATAGAAGTATTCAATCAAAAGAAGATATAGAAGAACATCTCTGGACCTCAGAATCAGAAGACTATGCTATTAACAAGTTAAAGGAATCAGGATATACTGTATTCAAAAGGAACTACAAAAAGAAATGAGAGCATATATCCCGTTAGTATATAATAATGAAATCAATAGATTACACAGCCTCCAATTACGTGAAGGAGTAGAAGATCTCAAGGTAAATCTCATAGACGCTCAAAATAACGTCATAGAGACACAAACACTTAGTGAGGAGGGTTTAGATATACTTAACAGATTATACCCTTGTATTCTTGATATTTCAGCCTCTAAAAGGTATGTTGAGCCATGTAATGTATTAAACATTACTACAAGAGGTACAGCTATGTTATTTTCTAAGTCGTTCGTGGAGCCAGATGGGATACCAGAAGGAACTCCACGTGTACTTAGTTCATGCTGGGAACCTATTATATCTGATGGGAGATTGTCAACTATTGTTTCAATGCACAATATTGTGAGAACTACAGAAGAAGATGTTGAGCTGTATGTGAAACTAACATTAGATAATTATGAAGAGCCTTTTATTTATAAGTTTAACGTTGAACAAGATAGGTTTAATTTCTTATTAACATCTGTAGGAATAGCATCTAAATTCGCTAAGTTAGACTTCTACTGTGATAAGATGATAGAGATACATGAATCAGTATTCCATACAATTAAAGAAGGTGTAATATGACTATTGATGATTTGATTCAAGAGTTTCCTGTACTTGAAGAATATTCTGATCAAAAGAAACTTGAAATGATAAACGAAGCATACTGGTATGTTGCTAATAAACTTGTACTGTATCCTATTGTTGTATCACTAAAATTTAATGAACCTGTATCTATTAATCTTCTTAACACAGAGTTTGTATCAAAAGATGTTGAATATGTTACAGCGAGCGATGACCAGATGTATGAATTAAAATCTATTATGTTTAAGGAAATAACAGCAGTACATAGTGCAGAACATTGGGATACTCCTCCTGTCTCTTTTAGAAATAGTGAAGATGTAATAGAAAAAATAAATTATTTAATAGAGTTACAAGAACCAACAGGAAAGAGTTATTTAGATGGTGAAGTCGTATATGCAGAGGGTATTATTAATGTACTGGGTTATGCTTATCCATATCTTTGTACAAGTGGGAATTATAATTTTAAAAAGTATAATGAAATTAAAAAGAAACATTTTACTCCAGGATTAGTATATCCTCTTATTGCTATGATGCATGCAATCCATTATCGTAATAGATTAGAACCTAATATGGAATCAATGTATGAGTCATTAGCAATTAAGTATATTAAACTATATAATGATAACGTGAATAAGCCTAAGCTGAGTTTATTCACAAGTTTAAAGTCAGGAGCTACATATGAGCTTTAGTTCTGTTAGTTTATACAATCAGTATGAAGAAGAATTACGTTTAGCATTGCCTAAATATTGCTATAGAGGCTACACTACATCATGGTTTAACATTAAGACACCCTGTATCTTTATAGGCAAAGCATTAACCATATTTGAGCTTAATACAGATAGTCAAGAACATCTATTTGAATCAGATGTTGAACAAGTAATAAACTTTGATGATGAAATCAATTGGCAAGCATTCATTGGAGTCCCTCTGATTAATACACAGATAGATCTTCAAGAGAAGAATAACACTGAGTATGAAAGTGCTGAGAGTTACCCTAGTAATAGTGATAAAAAAAGCTTGACATTAATAGATAAATTTCCTATATTAACTCCAGGAGTATATAAGATGAATGTTATTAAAGATCTAAAAGAACATGAACCAACTAAGCTAATGAAGAGTATATCTCAGTTATTATACTTATTAGCATTACAAGATGTTAGTTCAGTATATTCATTGATAGAAGCTATCAGCGTAGAAGCTAATAACTTATTAGCTGAGTCAAGACAGATAACTCCTCGTTTCGATATAAGACATAATCATAAGATAAAGGCATTTCAATTATGAGTACTATATATGAGTATCGTCAATTACCATATTCACCTGTATATGCACTACCGTTAGTACAAGACTTATTAGTAAAGATGAATAGATGTAAATATATTAAATCTCCAGCATGTACCACTTTAAGCGTATTAACTCTTAATGTACCATATCTCTTAACTAATCAGAAATACTATGCTTGGCAGAATGAAGATATAAAGATTGAGAATGGTAAATTAATCTGTGATAAACAGGTTCAGTATGGACATATAACAAGTAAACAAGAAGAAGGTATTGCTCCTGCGTGGACACAAGATAATCACGTATTAGATATACTTAATTACTCATTCTATATAATGGATAAGAACCCAAGTATATCTCATGCGTGTCTTCAAGCATTAGCATTACTCTCAAGAATATACAAAGAAGATGGTGCCCCTGATACAATGGCACCAAGAGATAAGAGGATTAAGCCATATGTTATATAAGAATAGCCCTATAGGTGAGCTTCAAGAAAGAAGACATAATGAGGATCAAGCACGTAGTTTTAATGCAGTAGATACTAAAGCTACTAAGATAGATATATTAGAAACAAAGTTCTTTGGTAATAATACTATACCACGTGAAGAGAACTATCCTATCATAGAAGAAGCTACCACAGCAGATCCAAATACTATTCGTGATGAGATACTTCCATCTGATAAAGTGGAGTTGAAACAAGAAACTAATATGAAATGGAGGGATTATAAGATTACATCCCCAGTTAGATATGAGGCAAAAGATAATGATTCTGGATTTGTGTGTAGATGGAACGAAGGAAGCATGGGAGTAGGAGAATTATCCTCGTATCACACTAAGCAAGCATTTGTTACCATCATGGGCAGGATACTTGACACTCACTCTAACGTTGATAAGACTGATTTAAATAAATCATATGTAGCATCTTCATTAGGCTCTACCATGACTGTAAAGATGGAAGCAATTCCTGTAACATTATCAAATGATACAGATGTAAGGCAAGAAATTATTGTTCCATGTATCCCTGTATATGGTAAGCTTAGATCAGATCCTTAT
>ENA-UPXM01006181-UPXM01006181.1-activated-sludge-metagenome-genome-assembly--contig:-NODE-6181-length-11233-cov-5.657452_pt1 | contig 11233 bp, 8 predicted proteins | sample MGYA00238178_ERZ772708 | MGnify/ENA primary metagenome ERZ772708 (study PRJEB29002, sample SAMN05720212) | activated sludge metagenome | isolation source: anaerobic digester from wastewater... | reverse complement strand
TGAAGGACCCTGCCCTCAAGATCGGCCTGGGCTGGCTGCGTAAGAAGGGCTGGGCGACGATCGAAGGGGGATTGATCAAACCCCTAAAAGACGCTGACAAGGGCGAGGATGAGCTGATCCTGGAGGCTTTAAGAGATGGAGTCAGCTCCAATCCCAAATGGGACGAGAAGGCCCTCGCTGCTTTGAAAAGCCGGGGGCTTGTCACCTCCAGCAAGAGCAAAGAGTGGCGCTACATCATCACCGAAGCTGGCAGCCTGGCAATAACAAAGCTCGAGCCAAAGCGTTCCGGCACAAAGAACGCGGTACTGGATATGCCTGCTCTCACTGCTGAGATGATAAAATCGGGTGAGTGGCAGGATGATGTGGACGGTTTATATCTGGGCTACAGAGGCTCAGTCTATCGCCCTCGCCCCTATGACGTCTCTCTCCCTGCCGATCGGATTTTTCCGGGAAAAAGGCATCCCTACCAGCGACTGATCGATAACATGCGGGAGATCATGCTGGAGATGGGATTTGTCGAGATCAAGGGGCCGATCGTTCAGACCAGCTTCTGGAACTTCGATGCCCTCTTCCAGCCCCAGGACCATCCGGCCAGGGAGATGCAGGACACCTTCTATCTGAACAGCCAGGGGGATATCCCCGATTACGCCCGGATCAAAGAGATGCATGAATGCGGCGGCAGCGTAGGGTCTACCGGATGGGGAGGCTGCTGGAGTCCGGAGGTGGCCCGGCAGGAGGTGTTGCGTACCCATACCACCGGAGTGACGATCAAATACCTGGCAGAGCATCCCCGGCCGCCGGTCAAGGCCTTCGGAATCGATCGGGTCTACCGGCGGGAGGCTATAGATTCTACCCATACCCCGGAGTTCGAGCAGCTTGAGGGAATAGTGATGGACGAGAGCGTGAGCTTCTGCCATCTCCTGGGCATCTTGAAGGAGTTTTATGGAAAGATGGGATTTGAGGAGGTGCGCTTCCGCCCGGGCTACTTCCCCTACACTGAGCCTTCAGTCGAGCCCGAGGTCTATATCGACGGCCTGGGATGGGTGGAGCTGGGAGGTGCCGGGGTGTTCAGAAAGGAGGTTACAGCCCCATTCGGCATCGATCATCCCGTTTTGGCCTGGGGCCTGGGAGTCTCCAGGGTGGCCATGCTAAGGCTGGGGCTGAAGGACCTCCGGCTGCTTTATCAATCGGATATCGAATGGCTGCGCCAGACGCCGGTTTCCATCAAGCTGTGAGGAGTATACCATGCCCGTTGTCAGACTTTATTATCAGGATATGGAGAGGCTGATTGGCGCCTCTCGAGAGACGATCATGAGCAGGCTGGCCATGATGGGTGCAGACATAGGAAAGAGAGCGGAAGAGGAGTATGTGGATGTGGAGTTCTTCCCCGACCGGCCGGACCTCTATAGCTCGGAGGGGGTGGCCAGAGCGATGCAAGGATTCCTGGGGATCAAGACCGATCTAGTCAGCTACAGCGTCTCCCCCGGTCCTGTCGTCGTTCAGGTGGAGGAATCAATAAAATCGGTGCGCCCTCTGATCGGCTGTGCAGTGGTGCGGGGTCTCGAGTTCACCGATGAGGCCATCGAGTCCCTGATGGGGCTGCAAGAGGATCTGCACTGGGGCCTGGGCAGGAACCGGCGGAAGGTGGCCATAGGAGTGCACGACATATCCAGGGTACGGCCACCCTTCCGCTACTTCGGCGAGAGCCCTCAACGCAGGTTTGTCCCTCTGGACTATAGCGAGGAGATGACCATGGAGGAGATCCTGCATAATCACCCCAAAGGAAAGGATTACGGCCATATCCTGAAGGACTGTCCGGTCTATCCACTGATCGTGGATGCAGATGATCGGGTTTTATCCTTCCCGCCGATCATCAATGGCGAGCTGACCAGCGTCACCGAGGAGACGGAGGATCTCTTCATCGATGTCACCGGGACCGACCCTGTGGTCCACAAGGCCCTGAACATCGTGGTCACCTCTCTGGCGGAGCGGGGAGGGAAAATAGAGAGCGTTCTGGTCAAGAGGAGCGAGGGCGACTTTCTCAGCCCGGATCTGTCGCCCGCCAGCTGGAAGGTGAGAACTGAGGAGGCCAACCGGCTGATAGGATTTGATCTGACGGGAGCAGAGCTGGCTGAATGCCTGAAGAGGATGCGCTTTGGAGCCGTCACCGCCGGCGAGGAGATGGATGATATCGTGGTGGTGCAGGTCCCGGCCTACCGGGCGGATATAATGCACTCCTGGGACATCTTCGAGGATGCGGCCAAGGCATATGGCTACGACAATCTGGAAGCCCGGCTTCCCCAGACGGTGACCGTGGGCCGGGCCCATTCTTCTGAAGTGCGCAAGGGAGAGATCAGGGAGATCATGGCCGGCCTCGGGTATCTGGAGACCATGCCCTTCACCCTGACCAATGAGTTGGTGCACTTCCAGTGGATGCGCCGATCTGCTGCTCCGGAGGCGGCGGGAGCGGTGCGGGTGCTGCACCCCATAAGCGAGCTGCATACCATCCTCCGTACCTCGCTTCTCAGCTCCCTTCTGGAGATCTTCGCCCTCAATCAGCATCATCCTCTTCCCCAGAGGATATTCGCTGCCGGGGATGTGGTGAAAGACAAGAAGACCAGGATGAATCTGGCTGCTGCATCCATTCACAGCGGGGCGAATTATTCAGAGATCAGGTCGGTTGTGGATGCCGTCTTGAGGGAGATGGACCTCGAGGCGGATATCGTTCCCACCAAGGACAGAGCTTTTATGCCGGGAAGGGGGGCGGACCTGCTCTGTGAGGGTAAGAGGATCGGCTGCTTTGGAGAGCTGCACCCCCTGCTTTTGCGCAGCTTTGGCCTGGAGCAGCCTGCGGTGGGTCTGGAGATCGAGTGGGGAGAGCTGGAACAGTAGGAGGCTCTCCTCATCTTCCTCCTCCTCCTCTCCTTTTCCAGAAGATCTAAAACAAGAATATAAATGGTACGATATTATTATCTTATCATAATCCGAGCGTCTGATTTATCTTGATAGAGCGGCAATAGGTGAATTGGAAATGCAAAACGGCGGCTTTATTCTTATTGTCCGCCCGAAGGAAAGGTCGTGCCATGAAGGTCAGAGAATTGATGAGCTATCCCATTGTCACCGTGCCCCCCGAGGCCATGGTGCTGGATGCCATAAAGGTGATGGCCGCGCAGAAGAAGGGCAGCGTTCTGGTGGCAAAAGAGCGCCTCCTCAAGGAGTGTCTGGGAATCGTCACCACCAGCCAGATCTTCCTGGAGGTGTTCGCCAGGGGGCTGGACCCGGCAAGGGTCAAGGTCTCTGATATCATGACTCCAGCTCCACTGATCACCATCGATCTTGATGATTCCACCCAGAAAGCAGCGGAGCTGATGATCAAGCATAAGATCAGAAGGCTGCCGGTGATGAAGGATGGGGCCCTGGTGGGCATCGTCACCAGCAAGGATCTGCTGGCCTGCGTGAGATGAGGTATGGGGCAGAATCCACGATTCTCTTGGGGCGGTTTGCTGCTGCCGCAACGCAGATTTTAAATAGTCTTAGGTAAAGCTTCGAGGGTCAGAGTCGAGGTCGCCTAGCTTGGTATGGCGCAGGTTTGCTAAACCTGTTCCGCTCCGCGGATCGTGGGTTCGAATCCCACCCTCGGCGCTATTTTACCAGTTAAATCACAGTTAGCTTCTTAATCTCATAATAAGGTTGGACCTACGTGGTTCAATGAAGCGGCTAATGATATTCATTGATAACACAAATATATTTCGAGGTTCGCGAGAAGAAAAACTCAAATTCGACTACCAGAAGTTGAGGAATACTTCTTTGGGATATATATCACTCACTGAAAATAGCAACAGGATAAGTTAATGTATTTTTTGCGGGGGGGCCGAGCGAAAGTGCCCGAACAATTCAATTTCCCATATGCATTTCATCATGATTTAGGATCCACGAATCGAATAGATCAGCCAAATCAAACGGCTAAATGCAAATTGCACTCTGTTGGAAAAATATGCATCAGTAGCCCGCTCGGCCCATGCTGCTACTCCTCACACTCCTCCTCTGCGGGAAGGGCATTAGGCAGGAAGTCCTCTACACCATTTCCTCTTATGTTCTCTGCATCATACCCTGTCCTCTTGGAGACCCTGGATTTGGGAGTCCACACGATCTCATCCTGCTCATAGGTCTCCCCAGTGGTATAACACCTGACCATTGGTGCGCCCACGAATTCCACCTGTAAGTTGCACAACGGACAGATCGCTACCTCGACCTCTCCTTTATTATTTGTTCTCTCCACGCTGAGCATTATTCCCACTCTCTTTAACCACGGTTTATGGGCTGTCCAAATCTCCACTTATTTAAGCTTGGCCCTTTTTGCCAGAGCCAAACCATAAATATCTATGTTTTAAGTTTAAAGCTATTTAAGAAAAGATCATAATAATTCATATCCGTTTTCTTCTGGATCTCTGAAGATAACGCTGGAGGATTGCGTTATTCCTCTCTAGATCATGATCTGATCATATGGCCTGGAGGATTTCATTGCCCCTAATTTGCCGCCAAAAGAGGAAATTCGATGCGCAGATAATGCTCATAATAGTTCCTAAAGTATCAGACGGTGAGGGGAGGGAGGTGCTACCTCGCCCCACCACCGCCTCCTCCCCCACCGCCGCCACCGCCAAATCCGCCCCCGCTTCCCCCGCCGAATCCTCCGGAGCTGCTGGACTTGGGAGAGCTGGAGGAGTAGGCATGGCCGAAGCTGGTATGGATGGTATGGATGGCCACCGCCTCGGGAATGGGGATGTTAAAATCCTTCAATGCTTTCTCCACCTTGTCCCCCACCCCGAGAGCAGTGCCGTAGATGAGCCACTCCTTCCACATATTCAGGTCACCAGGTGAATACCGCTGGATCATGGCATAGTCGCCCAAAAAGGTTCGGAAGGCATCCCACTCCAGCTTCTCTTTATAGTAGTCCTCCTTCCAGCGACCAAAGAGGGTGGAGGGGGCAGATACCGCCAGGCTTGACTGCAAGAGCAGAATCATAGCCGTGATTGCCACCGGATCTCCCAGGACGCCCGAACCCATGATAAAGGGGACGATGAAGAGAGCTCCCCAGATGAGGGGAAGGATTAGATGCCTGGTCTGAATCCCGATTCCCAGGGCTCTGATGCCCCTGCCGACCGCATGACGGGAAACCACATCCTTGTCAACGTAATGCAGGATCTCGTCCATGGCGCTGCGCAGCCTGGCCAGCTCACCTGTATCGTTGGACTTTGCCAGGGATTTCACCTCCGCCTCAAAGCCCGGAGCAGAGAACGCCCCTCCTCGAGAGTTATCCTGGAGAAACTCGATCACCCTCCTCTCATAGTCATCGAGATCCGGTGCAGATGGGGAGAGGACCATTATCTCGGTCCCGGATAATGTATCTATCCTGATGATATCCCGCTTATGCAGATCCAGCAACGTGGCATAGAATCCGTCCTGATCGAAATCGAAGGCATCCCCCTTGAAGAGCATATTCACCTGCCAGGGCCTTCTCCTGCTGGGTGGGGTGGAAAGAGCTCTGGGCACGGTATATCTCTTCTCCCGGCCAATGAGCAGGTAGACGAGAATCAATAGCACTGGCAGTGCAGCCACCAAAGAGCGCAGCAGGAACAGCAGAATTGATCCCTCACCTTCCTGGGCGGAGACGGTCCTCTGATAGACATTCGAGACCTCTCGGGTGATGCCCTCGATGATATTCGCTGTCTGGGGCAGGAGAAGCATCTCAACCTCTATCAGCTCATCTTTGGGGCTGCCACCAGTGATGACCCAAATCTCTCCCTCCTTTTGAGTTCTCAATTGAGGATGAGTGAAAAGCTCTACTATCAATTCGTCCGGGTCATGAATGTATATCGCAATCTGCCGGTAGGGCAGATGCTCATTCGCCAGCATGAGGTTCCAGTGGCATAACTCCTGGTCGCACTCCAGATAGGGATGAATGCGGAAGAGATACTCCATCTGATATTGCCCGGTAGAGAACCTCTGGGGATAGTAGCCTCCCGCCTCATTCACCAGGGCCAGGGAGGCGATCTCGCTATTGTAGCGATTGCCTGAGGCCGATAATATCTGAACTGTGCCATTATGATCCCTTACATAGGGCACTGCCCCCGAGGTGGGGAGGACCCCCAGGGGCTCTATATAAGGGGTGTCCAGGCTCTGGCTGGAGAGGGGCATTTTCCAATTGCGGTAGAGCATCCGGTATTTCCCCGAGCTTTTCACCTGATAGTCGAACCTCTCAGCCAGAGTGCCGTTGAGGTACAGATCTGCCCGGTAGCTGTCAACATACACATCCCCCAAAAAGAGGCCTGCCGGGAAGGGCTCCTCCAGGAATGGAATGCCTCCGGTTAGATAAAGCCCGCCAAGGCCGATCAGGGCCACAATGCCAATTAATACAGCCGCCTGCCTCTCCTCATTCATCCCAAATTTTATTATTTCCACTCCACCTTTGGCCGTGATGGTTCTGTCTCCTCTCCGGTATAATATCCCGCCCGGCGCAGCTCATCCTCCTCGAAGCTGAGGTAGTCTAGCCTGGGCATGGAGGCAGCTATCCAGCGGGAGGGGAACGTATCGCGCATGGTATTGAACTCCTGCACGATGTTGTTGTAGGTGTACCTGTGTCTGGCTATCTCATCTTCCAGCTCCCGGATGGCATTCATGGAGTTTATCGTTGCCTGGGAGGTCTTCAGATCGGGATAGCTCTCTGCCACCAGGCGGATGTTGCCCAAAACCCCGCGGCTCTCCTTCTCCATCCTTCCCAATTCTTGCGCCCCCGCTTCTTGTAGCCCCGATCTCATCCCCGTGATCTTCTCCAGGATCTGTCTCTCGAAATGGGCATAGCTCTCTATGGAGTCTACAAGCTGCTCGATGGTGTCCAGCCTCTTTTTCATGGCCACTTTAATCTGGGAGAGGGTGGCGTCAGCGCCATTTCTCAGGCTCTGCAGGCGGTTATAGGTCATCACAAAGTAGCCTGCTACCAGGAGTAAAACTGCCAGGATAATCAGAAGCATGAGGGAGTCGATCATCAATTGAATTATGCATCTTATTTGCATAAATAACTAGCTTCATTGCATGAGACAGGAGCTCCCCGCCCCGGATTCGCTCGAAAAAAATGTGGATTTGGGCGGGATGGAGTCCTGCCGGCAGTACTCCTGCATCATCTGCCCTATGCCACAGTCACCACATTGCTGTAGGCCAGGATCGGTCGGTTAACATCATCTCCGAAAAGGCGGAAGTCGTACTGCCCGGGCGTGGACGGAAGCTGCCAGACCATGCTGCCGCAGCTCTTGCCTCCGGTGGAACGCTTTCCTGAGTCGAACTTGTCCGGGCTGGTAAGGCCATACATGCCGATGACGCTCGCCGGTGCCGCGCCCCAGTAGGTGACTGTGACCGTCCCCCCTGCAGCCACCTGGGATGGCTCGGCGACCATCTTATGGCCGGAGTCGGCCTTCACTTCGACAGCATTGCTTGATGCTAGTGGAATTGATTCTCCCGTGGCAAACAGCTTGAACACATAGCTTCCAGCCTCCTCAGCGGTGAATGTGACGGCACCACTTTCCCTTCTCGCCAGGCTCTGGCTGGAAAGGGCATTTGATGATTCAGACCTGTACATGCCGATCCAGTCCTTCTCCCCTCCCCGCGCTCCCTGGAAGGAGACAGTGATCTTCTCGCAGGTGAGGACGGAGGAAGGCGATGCACTGATCTGGGGGGAGGAGACATTGAACGGCAGGGATATGACGGCAGTAGCATTAGAATCGTGCATTACGAGCTTGAAGGAGCCTTCCATATAAGGAGCAGTCAGCAGGATGTCTCCGGAAATGTTCTCTCCCAGATAAAGATCCTGGGCCAGATTTTCTTCATCCAGGGCAATAGACTGGAGGCCCAGCCAGGCATCGATACCCGCTGGGGTTGTATAGTTCAGCCTCATCTCGCCCCCGGGAAGGAAGCTCGTGCCAGAAAGCTGCATGAAGGCGCCGCCCCTGCCGCTGACAAGGCCGGGCTCCCGGATTGGAGAAGCCTGGGGGTGCTCGTCTATGCTGGGGCCGCCAGGTATCGAATAGGAGGTAGCGCAGATCGTCCTTCCTCTGCATCCCTCCTCTGGATCATTGAAATCGCTGTAATTGTTGCCGATGAGGCCGTCATCCCAGCGGTTTAGGCCATCGTCATATGCATTCGCCTCGTTGGAAAGGTTATTCAGATAAATGGTGTTATTGGAGGGGGTTATTGCCCCGGAAGGGGTGGCATTATAGGATATGAAAACCCCCTTTCCCTTTGTTGAGACCGCTATAGAAGACTCTTGACTTGTGAGGGAGATGCCCTTTTCATTTCCCTGGATATCGTTCCTAGCCACCAGGTTGCTCCGGCTCTTCTCCATCACCAGCCCCACCTCATTATCTTCAGCAAGATTGCCTTCGATCAGATTGGAGTGACTGGCCTGGAGATACATGGCCTCGAACTGGTTATTCTGCAATAGATTGCCGACTATCTCATTGGTATGGGAGTCCTCCAGCCTCAGGCCGTACCTGTTATCCCTAATCCGATTCCCTTCCAGGCGGTTTCGGCTGGAGTTCTTCAGGTACATACCCTCATTGCCGTTTCCTTCTATCAGATTGCTCAGGATGGTGTTATTTATAGCATGGCTCAGGACAACACCCGCATTCCCACAGCCATGGACCAGGTTATCGATTATCAGATTATCATTAGATTGGATCAGTATACCAGCGCTTTCCATCCTGCTGCTCTGGCTCTTTATCGCAAATCCCTCGATGGTTACCCCCTTCGCCAACAGGATTATGGCCGGCCCCTCGTCGGACTGCACCTGAGGCTGGCCCCCGCCAGTATCTATCCCCCGGAGGACGAGCGATTTGTCCACCACCAGGCTCTCATTGTAGCTGCCGCTAGAAACCAGTATGATCTCTCCTGGGGCAGCAGAATCTATCGCCTTCTGAATTCGGTCGCCTGAATGGACGGTGATATCACCATTTGCAGGGCCCGTGAACAGGATGAACGCAAGCGATACTGCCAATAGAATGAATCCCTTTTCTGCCATGTCCTTCACACCGCCGATGAACTGGTTTTTGGGTATAAAACGCCATCCCTCAAGCTAGCTTCCTATTTGGCCCAACATGGCAGAATTTATAAGCAAGATGCCTCTATTAAAACAGGAGGACAAGAAGGCGGCTGCTGGAGTGAATAATGGCCCTGCGTTCAATTGAGATAACCCTTCCTGAAGGGAAGAAAGAGCAGATCGAAGAGCTGCTCAGCGAAAGAAAGGAAGCTTTAGATGTTAGAATGCAGCATATCATCGGGGTCTGGAAGCATCCGGTAAAGGGTGTTATGTACAGCCGCCTCTCAGAGGAACAAATCCTGGTGAAGATCCTCGTCTTTGCCGAGGAGAGCGAGAGTCTGCTCAAGTCTCTGCAGGAGAGGTTCTCGGACGAGGATGGTTTCCGAATAAATATAATCCCCGTCGAGGCCTCCCTTCCCGCGGAAGAGATGGCAGTGAAATCCACTGACGCCGCTGACCTCTCTGGGGATAAGGAGAACAAGAGCTTCCGGCTGAGCAGGGAGGAGCTTTACGAGGATATCTCCACTGCCACAAAGCTGACCCGTGTCTATGTGGTTCTGGTGATCCTCTCTGCTATAGTTGCTGCCATTGGTTTATGGAATAACAGCGTAGCAATAATAATCGGTGCCATGGTCATAGCCCCTTTGCTGGGCCCCAATGTCGCCTTATCTTTAGCCGCCGCACTGGGCGATATCAATCTGGCCAAGAATGCATTAAAGACAAATGTGGTTGGTCTGGCCATTGCCGCCGCCCTTTCCATTGCAATGGGCTATTTTTTGGCCGTCGATCCCACCATTCCTGAGATCGAGTCCAGAACGGCCGTGGGCCTGGACGAGGTACTCCTCGCCCTGGTCTCAGGCTGCGCGGGAACGCTGGCCTTCACCTCTGGCGCCCCGGCAACTCTGATCGGAGTAGCAGTGGCAGTTGCCCTCCTCCCCCCGCTGGTGACCTCCGGCCTGCTCTTAGGGGCGGGATACACCACTCTAGCTTATGGAGCGTTCCTCCTCTTCCTGGTGAACATCGCCAGCATCAACCTGGCAGGGGTTGGCACCTTTCTGGTGCAGGGCATATCTCCCCGGGATAAGCCAGGGGACAGATGGTCAAAACAGCATCTAGTGTTCACTGCCCTGGTTATCATCAGCCTTTTGGCCATTCTCTCCGTAACCATCCTCCACCTTTGGGAGAGCTGGATTGGATGAGATGATCTATTTAAGGCAAGGGCCACATATGAGCTGTAGGCCGCAGAACAAAATGGCCAAAAGGGAAATTCAATGGATGCAGGCGATTACCTACTCTACTTCGTATATGTCTTCAGCACCATCTTCGTGATAGTCAATCCCATCGAGGCCACCATGGTCTATGTCACCCTGACCATCGGCCTGACCCCTCTGGAAAAGAGCCGTATCTATAAGAGGGCCACATTGGTCGCCTTTATCATTGCCATTCTCTTCGCCATGGCAGGCGATCTCGTTCTCCGCCTCTTCGGTATCACCATCGACAGCCTGTCCGTGGCTGGAGGAGTTCTCCTCTTTCTGGTGGCCATAGACATGCTCAGAGGAGTCCACCAGCAGAAGAAGGTAACGGAAGAGGAATTGAAGGATGCCAATAGCAGGGAGGATATCTCCGTCTTTCCCCTGGCCACGCCCCTTCTCACCGGACCGGGTGCGATCACCACGGTGGTGGTCCTGATGGGATCGGCTGGAAGCATCGCAGAGAAGTCGATTGTCATCCTGGGAATCGCCCTGACCTATACTGTGACCCTGATCGTCCTCAAGTTCTCCGATTACATCGATCGGGTGCTGGGCATCACCGGGGTGATGGTATTGAACCGAGTAATGGGCCTGATCCTGGGAGCAGTGGCGGTGAACTTCGCGGCTGTTGGGGCCTGGAACATCTATCAGTCGTTGGCTGGCGGCTGAAAGCCAAACCTCCCTAAAAGTCGAAGAGCGACTTCTGCTTCTGTGGCTTGTTGCATTCGCCGGCAAAGCTGAACAGGCTGCTCTGCGCCCGGCTAGAGCAGAGCCGGTCCTTGTTCACCCCGAAGCTCTCGAATATGCGCATCACCGGCGGCAGGATCTGCTTGTTCACATAGTACTCCGTATCCAGAGAGATATTGTTCTCCAGCACAAATTCCGGGTCCTCCGCCCG
>ENA-UPXM01006179-UPXM01006179.1-activated-sludge-metagenome-genome-assembly--contig:-NODE-6179-length-11241-cov-3.399964_pt1 | contig 11241 bp, 12 predicted proteins | sample MGYA00238178_ERZ772708 | MGnify/ENA primary metagenome ERZ772708 (study PRJEB29002, sample SAMN05720212) | activated sludge metagenome | isolation source: anaerobic digester from wastewater... | reverse complement strand
AGCATGAAATTCCTTATTTTCTAGCTATCCTGTCTTGACAGAGGTCTTAGCTGATAAAACACTACTGGCACTACTCCTGATCGGGGTACTCTGCTCAGTCACCGTTTTTGCTGCAGGCACATCCGAGGCAAAGAGTGCGGCAAAACCAAGGGAAGTAAGGATTCTATTATGGGACTCCACCTATAACCAGAAGTTCGAACCTCAGAACATCAAGGCGGATTTTGAGGCCCAATACCCCGATTACCAGCTGGTGATCGATCGAATTGAGTATGACAGCCTGGACAAGCAGATCCTACTCGCACACGCCACCGGCAAGGACTATGATGTCATCCAGGTGAACCACTCATCAGTCTCACAGTTTGTCGCCGGCGGCGTGTTGCTGCCCCTGGACAGCTACCTCGCCTCCTCGGCGATCGACCTATCCACCTATGCCCCAGCTGCTGTTGATGTGGGCAAGATCAAGGGAGTGACCTACGGCATCCCCTTCGACCCTGATTGTCGTATCCTCGCCTACAACAGGCGGATTTTGGACGAACTGGGGTTTGCCCCACCGAAGACCACCGCCGACATGCTTGAGATCGCCAAAGCGGCATACGCCAAGGACTACTATGCCATGGCGGGTCAGGTCAGCAAATCGATGTTCTGCATCTACGACCTTGGCGGGTTCATGCTCAGCTACGACACGCAGGTCTACAAGGAAGTCAATGGGAAGTACGTCTCCCAGCTGAACACCCCGGAGGCCCTCCAGTTCGTTAAGTGGGCTGTCGAGATGTTCAAGTACATGCCCAAGGATACCAACATCAGCGATACGCTTGCCCGTTCGATGTTCGCGCAGGGCAAGGTCGTGATGCTCTGGTGGACCCCGAGCCAGATCAACAGTGTCATCCCACAATTCGCCAACCGTGATGAGCTTGAGTTCTCCGAGATCCCGATCGGCCCGACCGGAGCCCATGGATCGGCGATGGGCGGATACCTCTGGGGCATCGGCAGCGGCGCGAAGAACAAGGATGGGGCGTGGGCATTCATGGAGTATGCAAACACCCCGAAGGTCCAGGCGATGCTTGCCAGGGGCTTGCCCGCTGACACCAGGGCGTTCGATTACCCCCCGTTCAACATCCCTGAGTACAATATGTTCAGAAAGCAGCTTGAGACGAGCAAGTACCCGGTCCCGCTCACCGAGGTCTTCCCCCGTGTCGCCGAGGTCTGGAATCGTCGATTCAGCGAAGCGCTGCTCGGGGTCATCTCCGCCGAGGAGGCATGTCGCCTTGGACACGCCGAGGTGCAAGCGGTTCTTGACACCATCAACTGATTGACTCCATGCTTCTGGGGAGGCCATTGGTGCCTCTCCAGAAGCTTTATAGGCCAACTATGATAAAAAGACGTATTTCCATCGCACCATATGCCTTCATCGCCCCTGCATTCATCATGCTGATAGTGTTCATCGCCTACCCCGTATTGATGAACCTGATCACCAGCTTCCAGAACTACAGCCTCATCGGCAACAAGCGAGACTTCATCGGTCTGGTCAACTACCAGAACCTCCTCAAGGATGTCAGGGTCTGGGATGCGATCAGGCGCACCTTCTCCTGGACGTTCATCAACCTGGTCTTCGCCCTCTCCATAGGATTGGGTGCGGCCCTGCTCCTCTCCTCCCGCTTCAATTGGAGCAACCTCCTCAACGCGTTTGTCCTGATCCCCTGGATCCTCCCTTCGGTAATCACCGGCTATATCTTCAGCCTTATGTTCAGTGAGGATGCCGGGGTATTCACCTGGATCTTGAAATCTTTGCATATCGTCGAACCCACCTTCTCGTGGTTCAGGACCGGAGCCACCTCGATGGCCGCCGCCATCATCGCCAACGTCTGGCGAGCGTTCCCCTTCTTCACCCTCATGCTCTACGCCAAGATCAGTTCCCTGCCGACCGACCACATCGAGGCGGCATACCTGGAGGGCGCGACCAGCTCGCAACGCTTCAGATATATAACCTTCCCCTTTATCACCCCGGTCCTCGCCGCGTGTACATACCTCTGCTTTATATGGACCTTCAACGCCTATGATATCCTCAAGATCATGACCAATGGGGGCCCGGCGGAGTTGACCACCACCATGTCCATCATGGTCCAGCGCGAAGCGTTCCAGTACTTCAACCTCAGCGTCGCCTCGGCCATGAGCATCATCATGTTCCTGCTCATGCTCATCATCATCGTATGTGCGCGCCTCCTCTATGGCGTGATCAAGAGGGTTGCGGCATGAAGAAGAAACAGAACCCATCCGCCCTTCGCATCGTCGGAAAGTACAACATCACCGAGAAGGTGCTCATCAACACCCTCGCCATACTGCTGCTCCTGCTCGTCATCTTCCCCTTCTACTGGATCATCCTCACCTCATTCAAGACCCCCTTTGAGATCTATGAGGTCCCGCCGAAGTTCTACCCGACGAGGTTGAGCCTCTTCAACTACATCGATGCCTTCAAGAACTACCAGATCGGACTATTCAGCATCAACAGCCTAATCGTCACCATCAGCACGGTGGCCGGAACTACCATAGCGTCCGCCCTCGCCGCCTACGCCATAGCCAGGCTCACCTTCTTCGGGTCGAAGCACATACAGGCGTTGTTGGCGGCCTCCCAGATGTTCCCGGTCGTCGTCCTGCTCGTCCCGCTCTTCATCTTCTGTGTCCGCCTGAACCTCTATGACTCCCACCTCTCGTTGATCCTCCCCTATATCGCAATCCAGACCCCGGTCTCCATCATCCTCCAAATCAACTACTTCAAGGATATCCCGATTGAGCTCGAGGATGCCGCACGTATCGATGGGTGCTCCACGTTCCAGACGTTCACCAAGATCATGCTGCCGCTCGTCGTCTCCGGCATCGTCGCCGTGAGCATCTATACCTTCATCCAGATCTGGCAGGAGTTCCTCATCTCCTCCTCCTTCATCACGACGAGGGAACTGTTCACCCTCACAGTGGGGCTGACTACCTTCAAGGGCGAATATGCCACTGAATGGGGGGCTTTGATGGCAACGAGTGTGGTGATCGCACTCCCTGCCATGATTCTGTTTACCACGTCACAGGATTTCTTTATCAACCGACTTGCCGGAGGGGTGAAAGAGTGATTACTGACGAAAAACTGTTCGATGTCGCCGTCTCCTACCACATCAAAGGCAAGTTGCAACGAGAGATCGCCGAGGAGCTCGGTGTCTCGCGTGTGCAGATCTCCAAATACCTCTCCCTGGCCCAGGAGCGTGGCATTGTCGGTGTCAGCGTCATCCCCCCGTGGGTGGAGGATGACGAAGAGGAGAAGTACCGTATCCTCTTCAAGAAATTCTTCGGTATCGAAAAACTGATCCTCACCGCCAAGCGCCACCACGAGAACCGGACCTACACCTTGCTGGTCGAGGAGGCGGCCCGATACCTCTTTGCGCAGTCCATGCAGAAGCCATGCAATGTAGGGGTTGGGTGGGGACGGACCATCTTTGACCTCTCGATGCAGCGGATCGGTGGAGCCGATGGGTGCCAATGGACCATCGCTCCCCTCGCCATCTCCTCACACAGTGATGATGAGTACTTTGACTTTCAGACGATCACCGAGAACTTCAACAAGAATTGGGGGACGAAAACCCACCCCTCCCTTCTTCAGATCATCGAATCCAAGACAGCGTATGAGCAGCACATGGACGCGATAATCTCCCACTGGTCGTCCCTTGATATGTTGATCTTCGGTATCGGTATGCCGTTCACCCGCTACCCCGGGGCACGTACCCACCTCTTCTCCCGCGAGACCCTCGAAAAACTGCGTAGCCTCGACATCACCGGGGACATCATCAACAACTTCTTCGACATCGATGGCAATATCTTCATCCCCAAGGTGGGGGAGCCGATCACGATTCCATACAACATCATACAGAACGTCGCCAACAAGGTCGCCGTTGCATCGGGATGCCAGAAGATCCCCAGCATCATCGGAGCGTGTCGGTCGGGGCTCGTGGACACGTTGATCACCGACATCCAAACCGCCAGGCGCGTAATGGAGTACCTAGACTGATGAAACAGATGCTCATCCTGAACCTCAACCCAGGCTTCGATCGCACATTGGTCATCAACGCCCCGGCCCCTTCCCCCCACGTCTATACCATAGACGAGACCATCTCCTATGCAGCTGGCAAAGGGGTCAACGTCGCGCGAGCGCTCTCGGCGCTCGGCTTCTCCTCCTACGAGCTCATCAACATCCTCGGGGGGGACACCGGCACCTTGATCGAGGCGCAATGCCGCCAGGATCAAATCAACGCCTCGACATTCTGGATCGATGGAAGTTCACGGATGAATACCACGATCCATAAGACGTACCTCGCCCAGATCGAGACGTTCAATGAGACCGGGCCCTCCATCAAAGCTGAGGAGATCGGTGCATTCATCGCCTTTGTACAGCAGAAGCTCACCCGGGCGAACGGGGTCACCATCAGTGGTTCGGCGGTCTCGGGGCTCACCCCCACCACCCTCGCCCCACTGCTTGTAACGATCGCAGAGATGGCGCTGCCGCTCTACGTCGACATAACCGGCCCCTGGCTGAGCGCACTGGTGCGCTATCCAGTCGCCATCCTGAAGGTCAATGAGCACGAATTTCGGGAGACCTTCTCCATCGACGCCCACGACAGTGAGGCCATCGTCGCCTTCAAGCGGATGCATGCGATCGAGAAACTGGTGATCACCCTGGGCAAGGAGGGGTGCCTGGCGTGGGACAGCCATAACACCCGCACCCGCATCAAAGGCGCCACACCATCATCCAAGCCGCTTAATACCGTCGGTTGTGGCGACTCATTCTTTGCCGGTCTTCTGGACGCCGACCTGCAAGGCCACTCGTTCCACGACGCGTGCATCTTCGCAAGTGCCTGCGGAGCGGCGAACACCCTCAGCCACAAGCCGACCAACTTCACCCGTGAGGCGGTACAGCACCTCATCCCCATGATCGTGGAGCACAACAAGGAGCGTCCCTATGCCTGATGTACAGCGACTGATTGTGACAACGGGGATCTCCGGGAGCGGGAAGAGCACCCTCTCTCGCCAATTGGCACGGATCTTCTCGATACCGTACCTCGACTACGACACCCTCACCGAGCCATTCTTGCACCGCCTGCATAGCCTCTATGACCACGATCTCCCCTACGCACAATTCTGTTCAAAGTGGCGGGCAGAGAGTTATGCCGTCTTCTGGAACACCATCGCCGAACTCCTTCAGGGCGGGGTCTGTGTGATTGCCAGCGCCCCCTGTACACAGGAGCTCAGGACCAAGGATTTCATCAGCCAATACAAGAAGCGGCACAACCTCTCGAAGGTCGAGGTCATCAATATCCATCTCATTCCCACCATCGAACGGTTGCACGCACAGATCATTGGCCGTAATCTGGGAAGAGATCACGCCCACCAGGCCAACTGGGAGACATTCAAGGAGAGTATTCAAGTGAATCGCCCCCTATGGGATTGTGACACGATCAAGGAAATTGAGTATGCTGACCCTGAGGCCCCGCTGGCTATAAGCCTGCGATTTCTTGCAAATCTATTTTTAGAATCATAGGAGAGTTTCACCATGGCACTAGTAACACTGAAGTACGCACTTGAGCGAGCGAAAGAGGGCAATTATGCAGTAGGGGCGTTCAACTTCTTCAACCTTGAGAACCTCAAGGGCATCATCGAGGCGGCAAGCCTCACCAAGAGCCCCGTCATCGCCATGGCCTCCGTCGGAGCGATGAAGATCATGGGCGAGAAGCTCGTTGTCGCTGCTGCCCGCGCCATCAGCGAGGAGTACGGGACAGAGGTTGTCCTCCACCTCGACCATGCCAATGACTACGACATGATCTGCCGGTGCATCGACAACGGCTTCACCTCGGTGATGATCGATGCCTCACAGAAGAGCTTTGAGGAGAACGTGCAGATCACCAAGCGGGTGGTCGACTACGCACGCAAGTACGGGGTCTCGGTCGAAGCTGAGCTCGGACACGTCGGAGGGGTGGAGGACCACGTCAAAGTCGATGAACGGACCGCCCTCTTCACGGTCCCCTCCGAAGCGAAAATCTTCGTCCAGGAGACCGGGATCGATGCCCTCGCCGTCGCGGTGGGAACAGTACACGGCTTCTACAAGAGCGAGCCGAAGATCGACTTCGACCGGATCGCGGCAATCCGTGAATTGACTGACCTGCCCCTCGTCCTCCATGGGGGAACCGGGGTCTCGGACGCCGACTTCAAGCGAGCCATCGAGGCGGGCATCACCAAAATAAATGTTGGCACCGAGTTGAAGGTCCACGGCCTCTTCGATGTCATGAAGGCGGGCAGCATCGCCTCCACCGACAGTGAGCCGCGCACCATCTCCAAGATGATGATCGCCAAGTGCTCGGAGATAGTCCAGGCAAAGATCAAGGTCTTCGGGAGCGCTGGAAAACTCGTACGTTAACCCATTTCAAACCCATGGCCTCCTTCAATGGAGGCCATCTGCTACCCCTTCATCTTTAATCATAAACAATCATTCCTTCTGAATGATTCTTATTGAAATAATCATTGACGTACCTATTGGATGCAAGTATTCTGTCTCTGAGAGGGATGTATGCATTCAACGTATTCCATTGCCGTGGGCTTGGGAAATGCCATCGATTATATCGTCGACCTAGATTCAACGTTGCTTCAACAGGCCATCGACGACCTCTGCATACGGCCCGATGAGCTGAGTTACCACCACCAGCTAAACGATGAGCGGGCGGTACTTGCATCCATCATCCAGACCATCTCCCACGGACAGGGGGGTGAGCGGTATGTCGATGAGCCGACCGTGCTCGAAGAGCTCTCCCGCCGCTTCCCGTACACCGTGGCGCTTGGGGGGACAGCAGCCAGGGCGGCCAATCTCTTGGCGGCCCACTCGATCCCATCCCTGCTGCATATGATCTCCTACACCGAAGAGGACCGCCGCCTGATCGATCCGTTGGTCGAGGTCGTCGTCGCGCCCTCGACCCAGGCGCCCACCTTCCATCTGATCATCCAGTACCACCCCGGTCTCTGTGTTGAGGTAGGGGGGCGACAGATAGTCGCGACCACCGCAAATCGAATCATCCTCAACAACAACCCCGCCATCAGGGAGATGGAGCTCAACCCCCTTTTTTTCGCCAAAGCTATCGGACGGGAGTTGTTGCTGATCAGTGGCTTGAACGCCATGCACGACCACCTGTTGCTCGAGAGCCGCCTTATCCAGCTTGGCGACTATCTGAAACCCCTGGTCCCTGCGCTATCCGTCGTATATGAGAGTGGGTGCTTTCACAAGCCACACTTCGTCGACCGTGTGCGTAGCGCCCTCTGCCCCTACCTGACCGTCTACAGCATGAACGAGGAGGAGTGGTCCCAGATGGTGGGATCCGATCTGACAGGCGCCGATGCCACCGGTGTGGATCAAGCTCTTACGCAGACTGCAACCCTCCTTGATGTCCCCATTGTGGTCATCCATACCAAGGACTATGTGATCGCACGAGGAAGAGGGGCTCATCACTACCGTAGCGCGCTGCAGAACGGCATCGACTGGGCCACTGCCGCCATGCTCGAAGACACCCCCCTCCCCACCGCCTACAGTCCATATGGCGTCTCGCTGCGCGATGCGGTGGAAGATGAGGACACCTGCTGTGTACCGTGCTACACAGTCGAGGCTCCGACCATGCCCACCGTCGGTCTCGGAGATGCATTTATCGCCGGATTCTTGGCGAAGATGCCCATAAAAAAGAGGAGCACCCCATGATCAAGAAGGAGTTTGTCGAAGAGCGACGGATGGGCATCATACAGTACGTCAACCAGAAGAAGCGAGCAAGCGTGTCGGAGTTGGCGGAGCACTTCAACGTGACGGAGGTGACAATCCGCCGGGACCTCATCCTGCTTGAGCAGGAGCAGCGATTGGTGCGGACCCATGGCGGTGCGATGAGTGGCCTCGATCGCTCCATCTGGCAGATCACCAACCTCTCTTCACGCCTTGAGAACTTCGCCGAGGAGAAGCGGCGCATAGCCGAGTATGTGGCCACCCTCATAAAGGACGGAGAGAGCCTCTTCATCGACTCAGGTTCGACGGCACTGCTTGTCGCCCAATCCCTGCTCTCCCACCGCCGCCTGATGGTCGTCACCAACTCCCCCACCATCGCCCAGACCCTGGCAAGCGTCAACGACAACAAGGTGATCATCGTCGGTGGGGAGTTCGAGAAGACCACCGATTCAATCATCGGCACCAGCTGTGAGGACAACCTCCAACGGTACAGGACCGACAAGGCGATCATCGGTATCAGCGGTATCCTGATCCCCGATGGCTACTTCGCCGCCGAGCCACAAGAGGCATCGATCAAGCGGATCATGGCCGATAACGCCAAGTACTCGATCTGCATCAGCGACTCCTCCAAGATCGGGACGACCGCCTTTTCATTTGTCCATGCGCGCAAGACGATCGATTTGTTGGTGACCGATACCAACATAAAGGAACAGGATGCCAATTCACTGAGAAAGCACGGTGCAAATATAGTCATCGTATAATTATTCAAGGAGAACCTACTATGCTTGTAACTATGAAGGAGTTACTCACAGTCGCACAGAAACACAAATTCGCGGTCCCTGCGTTCAACACCAGCAGCTCGATGATCCTCAAGGGCGTCATCGAGGCGTGTGAGGAACTGCAGGCTCCCGTGATCATCGCCATCCACCCTGATGAACTCTCGTTCACCAGAGAGAGCTTTGTCGCAATGGTCAGGGAAGAGGCGCACAAGGCATCGGTACCCGTATGCATCCACCTCGACCACGGTGCCAACTTCCAGCAAGTCATCCAGGCGATCTCCTGCGGCTTCACCTCCGTCATGATCGACGCCTCCCACCTCTCCTTCGAAGGGAACATCTCCATCACCAAGCAGGTCATTGAAGCGGCCCACGCCGTCGGTGTCTCGGTTGAGGCTGAGCTCGGGACCATCGGGGCGGTCGATGACGCCGGCGAATCCGGTGCCGATGAAATCATCTATACCAACCCCGATGACGTCGAAGTCTTCGTACGGGAGACCGACGTGGACACCCTCGCCATCGCCATCGGCACCTCCCATGGCCTCTATCCCAAGGACAAGAAGCCCCAGCTGAAGCTTGACCTGCTCAAGAAGATCGCTGCCAGGACAACCGTCCCCTTGGTCCTCCATGGTGGGTCCGACAACCCTGACTCGGAGATTGCCGAGGCAGTCTCACTCGGTGTCTGCAAGATCAACATCTCAAGCGACATCAAGAAGGCGTTCTACGTCAAGTGCCGCGAGGTATTGCAGGACCAGTCCCTGCGCGAACCGAACGCCATCTATCCACCGTGCATCGATGCTATGAAGGTGGTCGTCCGCCAAAAGATCGACCTCTTCAATACCGCTGACAAGGCACGCCACTACTGCAAGCAGTAGGAGGATTTGATGATTGTAGCAATGGCAGGGTTGCCGGGTACCGGCAAGAGCACCATCGCCAGGATTCTGGAGAAGGAGCATGGGTTTTTCATCCTCGATAAGGACCAGGTGCGCCAATCACTCTTTGGCGCACGGTTCACCGACTATACCACCGAGCAAAATGATCTATGCATCGACCTCATGATTGAGGTCGCTGCATACCTGCATGCCCGCCATCCTGCCATCACGATCATCTTCGACGGGAGGCCGTTCTCACAGGAGCGCCAAGTTCGGACGCTCGTCGAGGCGGCTCTTCGCATCAACGCCGAACTGCACTGGGTGAAGCTATTCTGTAGCGACGAATCAGCCAAAGAGCGGATCGAGCGGGCACGGGGGATCCACCCGGCGGAGAACCGGACCTTCCAGTGGTACCTTGACAGCAAAGCCAAAGAAGAGCCCCTGAAGGTCGACCATCTTCTGATCGATACCGACAAGGGCTCACCTGATGACGCTGCAGCCGAGATTGCGGCGTATCTACGCCTCAGGCTCCAGGATATGCAGTGACTTCTCCTTGAATCCAAAGGAGATGGGTCCACCCTCATCAAAGATCTCCTTGGATGAGGGGTTGTAATCTGATACTTCAAGCTCAACGCCCTGGAACTTGATCCAGTAGTCCTGGCTCACTCCCATGTACGTCGTCTTGACCACCGTTCCCGTCAGGTCCTCCCTGCCAAGCTCGATCGCCTCCGGTCGTACCACGACACTGACCTCATCGCCAACCTTCCATGATGTCTTCTGGGCTACCTGATACTTCGTCCCTCCGATATCGACGGTGACCTCCCCTGCCTTCTTGGCGGCGATCTTCCCTTTCAGGATGTTGGCCTTTCCGATGAAGTTGGCGACAAACTCGTTTTGGGGGTGTTGGTAGATCTGCTGCGGAGTGCCGACCTGCTGGATGAGTCCGTCCTTGAGGATGACAATCTTGTCACTCATCGCCATCGCTTCGCTCTGGTCGTGGGTGACGTAGACCGAGGTGATGCCGATCTCCTTCTGGATACGCCTGATCTCATCGCGCATGTGCAGGCGCAGCTTGGCGTCCAGGTTGGAGAGCGGCTCATCGAAGAGCAGCACCCCCGGATGCAGCACGAGTGCACGAACCAGGGCAACCCGCTGCTGCTGTCCGCCACTCATCTGCGCCGGCACCCGCTCGGCGAAATCATCCATCTGGACAATCTCCAATCCCTCTTTCACCCGGTCATGGATCTCTTCCTTTGTCAGCTTTTTGATCTTCAATCCATATGCGATGTTGTTGAAAACGTTCAGGTGCGGAAAGAGCGCATAGTTCTGGAAGACCATGCCAAGGTCGCGTTTGTCGGGAGTCTTTGAGAGGACGTCCTCATCATTGATGAGAATCTTTCCCTCAGTAGGCATCTCAAAACCGGCAATCATTCTCAGCAGGGTTGTCTTTCCACAACCCGATGGTCCTAGCAATGTCACAAACTCTCCGGGGTTAATGGTCAGGTTCACGTTCTGCACCGCTTTTACGACACCTCGCGTGGCAGTGATGAACGTCTTTGACAAATTGACCATTTCAACTTTTTTTGCTGAATTCCCTTCCATTCTAATACCCCTCATCAAGATTTATTCCGAGTGACCGGACGAACAAGCTCATAATTCCCATGACGCCTCCAACGAGGACGATCAAGACCAGGCAGTATGCGTTCGCTGCACCATACAGCCCTTGGTCGACCTGGTTCATGATAGCAACGGTCAGCATCTGCCACCGTGCGGAGACCAGGAAGATAATCGTACTGACCAAGGTCATACC
>ENA-UPXM01006178-UPXM01006178.1-activated-sludge-metagenome-genome-assembly--contig:-NODE-6178-length-11242-cov-4.248413_pt1 | contig 11242 bp, 6 predicted proteins | sample MGYA00238178_ERZ772708 | MGnify/ENA primary metagenome ERZ772708 (study PRJEB29002, sample SAMN05720212) | activated sludge metagenome | isolation source: anaerobic digester from wastewater... | reverse complement strand
TGTGATAAATGTTGATACAACGGTATGGGGGAGGGTGCCAACTGTTCAGTCAGTTGTGAATGCTTTTGATAATGCCTCTGAATCAAGAAAATTCCAGGATGTCGGCCTCGACGGACTGAGTAATGTTGATGAGCAATCATTTTTTGCGGATTACCTTCAGCGGTCCATGCTTTTAACAAGTCCCGAAGCTTATCAAAACATTTATAAAGATCCGTCGGGTGATGATTTTCACTACCCAAGAGGTTCAGATTACGATTTTGAGAAGAAAAGCATCCTTGAGAGATATAAGAATTATAATGGACCTGATGGAAATTCGCCAACTTCTGATATGTCGCAGGAACCTTATCCAACTTCAGGCTCCACTATTCCGGACATGGAAGATGTAAACCGGGATAATACTTTGAATGAAACGGAAAGTTATTATCAGTACAGGATAAGCCTGAGGCCTGCTGATATGAAAGTTGGTTCTAATTATATTGTTGATGAAATAGAGCATGAGGTAACTTTTCCCAACAATCAGACATCCAGTGTTAAATGGTTCCAGTTCAAGATCCCTATAACTGAGTACGAGAAAGCGATAGGCACTATAAGCGATTTTAAATCAATACGTTTTATGAGAGTGTTCCTGACATCATTCAGTGAGCCTGTTATAATGCGTTTTGCTGAGATGAATCTCGTGAGGTCTGAATGGAGGAAGTACAATATAGCATTTATGGAGGGAGGCGAAAGAATTACAATACCTGAAATAAATGACGGGACATTTGAAATAAGTTCTGTCAGCATTGAAGAAAATGCCGGGAAAGTGCCTGTCAACTATGTTCTTCCTCCAGGATTCAACAGGATCGTTGATCCTTCAAATCCTCAACTCAGGCATCTTAATGAACAGGCAATGGTAATGAAGGTACTGAACCTTGAAGATGGAGATGCCAGGGCAGCCTATAAGAATGTGAACCTTGATATGCGCCAGTTCAGACGTCTCAGAATGGAAGTACATGCTGAAGCCCTTATTGGAGAGCCGCTTAATAACGATGAGCTTACAGCTTTCATAAGAATAGGTACAGATTATAAAAGTAATTTCTATGAATATGAGGTTCCGCTGAAACTTACCCCTCACGGAATCTATGATAACAATTCCGAGGAATCAAGGGCTATTGTATGGCCGGAGGAAAATCAGTTCAATATAAATCTTTCAATTCTCCAGGAAGCTAAGAAAGAAAGAAACAGAAAGATGCAGGAAGAAGGATCTTCATTGAAACCTACAGATGTTTTTGCCTGGTCTGATGGTATAAATAAGGTCTATGTATCGGGAAATCCGAATCTCAGTAATGTTAAAGTAATTATGGTAGGGGTGCGCAATCCCATCAGGACCCGTAATCCGGAGAGGGACGATGGTTTTCCCAGGTCTGGAGAGATATGGGTCAATGAACTGAGGCTAAGTGATTTTATCGAAGATGGCGGATGGGCGGCAAATGCTCATTTGCAGGCAAGACTGGCAGATCTGGGAAGTATCGATCTTGTAGGTCAGGCCAGTACACCGGGGTGGGGGAGCATTGAGAAAAGTGTTAATGAAAGAAGCAAGGAAGAGTTCACACAGTATGATCTGTCATCTACATTGGAGCTTGGTAAGTTCTTTCCGGAAAAAGCCGGAGTAAGAATACCTGTTTACCTTGGTTTTTCGGAAACCAGAATAAAACCGCAATATAACCCTCTCGATTCCGACATCCTTCTTTCCGATGCTATTGAAGAGGCTGGTAGTGAAGCTGCAAGAGACTCAATAAAAGCAATTGCCAGTGACTACATCCAGAGAAAAACTCTTACTGTGAGCAATGCAGGACTAACAAAAAGGGGTGAAAAATCACATCCGTGGGATGTGTCAAATATCAGTGTCAACTATGCTTATAATGAGGTAACAAGTAGTAATACAAAAACCGAGATCGATGTTGAGAGAAACCATAAGGCAGGCCTTAATTATAATTATAACGGAAATCCTGCCAATATTACACCGTTTAAAAATGTAAAGTTTCTTAACGCACCTGTCTTCAGGATAATAAAGGATTTCAATTTCTATGTCTTTCCCAAAAGTATCACTATCAGAAATGATCTCTCCAGGTATTATAATGAGATAAAAACACGTAACATCAATAATCCGAATCTTAAGATAATACCCACATTTAAAAAAGACTTTGAATGGCGCAGGATTTTCGATGTTAAATATGATCTGACCCGTCAGCTTAAAGTTGATTTTACAGCAACAAATATTGCACGTATTGATGAACCTGAAGGGGGAGTCGACCGGGACAGATACAAAAGTGAATTCGAATTATGGCGCGATTCGGTTTTGACCAACCTCAGAAATTTCGGGCGAACAACAAGCTATAACCATTTCATTAATGTAAATTATAATCTGCCGGTTAATAAGCTGCCACTTCTCTCATGGCTTAGTTCAACAGCCAGGTACGGAGCTGATTATACCTGGCAGGCAGGCGCCATTTACCCTGACAGTATGAACATTAATCTTGGGAATGCGATTCAGAATCACAGTGAACTGTCTCTGACTGCAATGGCAAACCTGTCTTCAATTTATTCGAAATCCAAATTCCTTAAGAATATTGAAAACAATACCCGCCCTGATGCAAAACAGAGGATGCAAACAGAATTGAAAACCGTTACCTATATCCGGGAGAATGTTAACATACGGCCAAATGCCGTAAGATCAATAGTGCACAACCTGCGTACAAAAGATGTAAATGTAAAGGTAACAAAGAAAACGGGTGAAGAGGTAAAAGGCAAAGTTGATATAATCAGCGAGAACAGGGTCAATTTTACATCCTCAGAACAGGCTGACGGGGCTATAATAACAATAGAGGGGAGAGTTCCCGTCAGAAGAAGTCCGGTGATAATTACCGGGGAATATTTCCTGAGGGCATTGATGGGTGTAAGGTCAGTAAGCCTCAGCTATATTTCCTCTCAGGGGCAGTACCTGCCAGGCTATCTGCCGGGGACTAAATACCTGGGAATGTCGAGTGAGAATGACATTATGGCTCCGGGATGGCCATTTGTATTGGGTTATAGCGATAAGAATTTCTTTAATAAGGCGATGAATAACGGCTGGATCACTAGAGATACCATGCTTAACACACCTGCTTCCTATAATAACAGGTTTGATATTTCAGCAAGAGCTACTGTTGAGCCTTTCCCGGGAATGAGGATCGATGTGAGTGCTGACAGGCGTTTTCAGGAAACAGCAAGTATGTATTATATTGCCGATCACAATGGCAATTTCCCCGACAGTACCCGCAATAAAAATGTATATGGAACTTTTTCAATATCAATAATATCCTGGGGAACCGCTTTTGAGAAAATCTCGAAAATAAATGATTATGTATCTCCTACATTTGAAGCATTTAAAAAGAACCTTGTAATAATATCCGAACGGAGAGCAGCTGAAAGAGGAAGGAGAGATCCGGGATATGATCCCAACATAGATCCTGTTACAGGTGAGCAGCTTGAAAGTGAGTTTAAAAGCGGGTATGGACAAACCTCACGCGAAGTAATGATACCTGCCTTTATCGCTGCGTATACGAAAGCAGACCCGCAGAAAGTGTCACTTGAGACTTTCCCTTCGGCACTTAGGATGCTGCCAAACTGGCGGCTTACTTTTAACGGTTTGTCGAGGTTTGAATTTATTCAGAAAGTGTTCAGGTCAATAAATATTTCACATCAGTACAGGAGTACATATCAGATAGGTTCATATACAACTAATCTGGGATTTGTTGCAGATAATGACGGTTTAAGCAATGTTCGTGATTTTCAGAAGAATTTTATCCAGCAGTTTGAGATAAACTCAGTTATGATTAATGAGCAGTTCAGCCCATTGATCAATATAGACATGAACTGGAGGAACAGTCTGACAACCAGGGTGGAGTGGAGGAAGTCACGGACGGTGGCCCTTAACTTTTCAAATAACCAGATTTCAGATGCAAGGATCAATGAACTGGTGCTGGGAGCAGGCTACAGATTTGATGATGTGCAGATCATACTAAACACAGGAGGGAGACAGAGAACTCTTGAAAGTGATCTGAATCTGAGGTTTGATCTTTCAATAAGAGATAACAAAACTCTTACAAGGAAGCTTATTGAAAATGTCAACCAGCCTGTTGCCGGTCAGAAGATACTTACGACAGGCCTTACTGCTGATTATGTTCTGAGCGACAGATTCAATCTGCAACTCTATGCTGATTATTCAACGACTGATCCTTTCGTGGCAACTACATATCCGACTTCGAATACCAATATAGGTTTCAGCCTCAAATTTACTCTGGCCCAATGACCTTTTTCTGAAAAAGCCTGAAAATCAGCCTGTCTTCTCTAATCCGTCAGTTGGCGAAGCTTAAATAAATTTCGACTTCACCGGGCGCCAAATCCGTAAAGCAATTAGAATCTCGCACAGACAGGATCAATGTAATATTGTGAATGGTTCACCACAGCTCTATTAAAATAAAATTAGTTATTCTTTAGTAAATAAAAAAATTCCTATTTTTGACTTAGATATATCAGTATTTAATTAATCGATAAAATAAACTGACTATGAATATTCCTGACAACCTGAAGTACACGAAAGATCATGAATGGCTAAGAATAGATGGTGAATTTGGTTATATAGGCATAACTGATTTTGCCCAGGGCGAGCTTGGTGATATTGTTTTTATCGAGATTGAAACTGTCGGAGAAACTCTTGAAAAGGAGGAGGTTTTTGGTACCGTTGAGGCAGTCAAAACTGTATCAGACTTGTTCATGCCTGTTTCAGGTGAAATACTCGAGTTTAATTCTGCTCTTGAAGATTCTCCAGACCTTGTAAATAAAGATCCTTACGGAGAAGGGTGGATGGTCAGAATTAAAATCACCGATATTTCGGAAGCAGAAACACTTCTTGATGCCGGGCAATATAAGGCTTTTACCGGAGCTTAAAACTTACAGATGTGTTTTTTACGGGGGCAGTTCGCAGAATATTGTAGAATGCAGATCCCTGTTAAGGAGAGATCAGAGGGTCTTTTTGACTTCCACTTCCTGGTAGGCTTCAATTATATCACCTACCTTAATATCGTTGAAATTCTGGATATTTAAACCACACTCATAACCTCCCACAACCTCTTTGACATCGTCTTTAAACCGCTTCAGTGAACCTAATTCTCCGGTATAAATTACGATCCCATCCCTTATTATCCGCACTTTTGAATTCTTTGTTATTTTCCCTTCTTTAACATAACATCCTGCTATTGTTCCCACCTTTGTAACCTTGAATAATTCCCTTATCTCAAGCGTTGCCACGATCACTTCCTTAACTTCAGGAGAGAGCATACCCTCCATTGCTGCTTTGATTTCTTCAATAGCGTCATAGATAATTGAATATAAGCGGATATCAATCTCTTCCTTTTCGGCCAGTTTGCGGGCATTCATTGATGGGCGAACCTGGAAGCCGACAATAACAGCATTAGAGGCAGCTGCCAGCAAAATATCCGATTCGGAGATCTGGCCAACGGCTTTATGTATAACATTAAGCTGGATTTCGGGTGTTGACAGTTTTATAAGAGAATCACTAAGGGCCTCAATAGAACCATCAACGTCTCCTTTGACTATTATATTCAATTCCTGGAAGTTGCCAATTGCTATTCTACGGCCAATTTCGTCGAGCGTTATGTGTTTCTGGGTGCGCAGACCCTGTTCTCTTTGAAGCTGAGCTCTTCTGTTTGCTATGTCTTTAGCCTCCCTTTCGTTATTCATTACGTTGAACTTATCACCTGCCTGAGGCGGCCCGTTAAGTCCGAGCACCAGAGTCGCAGCTGAAGGAAGAGCTTTTGATATTTTGTGTCCCCGCTCATTGTACATTGCCTTGACATTTCCGAAGTAAGTCCCGGCAAGCATTATATCACCTACCCGTAAAGTGCCTGCTTTTACAAGCACGGTTGCCGTATAACCCCTTCCTTTATCGAGGGAAGATTCAATAACGGTCCCTATTGCAGGTTTGTCAGGATTAGCTTTTAGCTCCAGCATTTCAGCTTCGAGAAGGACTTTGTCGAGTAAGATATCAATATTCAATCCAGTTTTGGCAGATATTTCCTGTGACTGATATTTCCCTCCCCAGTCTTCAACGAGGTAGTTCATATTAGCCAGAGCTTCTTTTATTTTTTCAGGATTAGCTGTTGGCTTATCTATCTTATTAATTGCAAAAACGATAGGGACACCTGCTGCAGAAGCATGGTTTATAGCTTCAACTGTTTGAGGCATTACTCCGTCATCTGCCGCAACAACAATTATGGCGATATCCGTTATCTGTGCTCCTCTAGCCCTCATTGCTGTAAATGCCTCATGACCGGGAGTGTCGAGGAATGTCAACTGGCGTCCATCATCAAGACGGACTCCATATGCTCCGATATGCTGTGTTATGCCACCGGCTTCACCGGCTATTACATTTGTTCTTCTTATATAGTCGAGGAGTTTTGTCTTCCCATGGTCGACATGCCCCATTACTGTTACAATAGGGGGCCTGGGTTTCAAATCCTCCTCTCTATCCTCCTCCTCCTGGACAGCTTCCTGAAACTCAGCGCTTACAAACTCAACCTTGTAGCCAAATTCATCAGCCAGAATAGCCATTGTTTCAGCATCAAGTCGCTGATTTATTGAAACAAACAGTCCCAGATTCATGCAGGTGGATATGATTTCAGTAACCGGTACATCCATCATTATTGCCAGTTCGTTTACTGAAACGAATTCCGTTACTTTAAGGATGTTTTTGCTCTGTTCGATCTGATCTTCGGCTTCCCTGTGCTTCTGGCTTATTGCATCACGTTTTTCACGGCGATACCTTGAGCCTCTTGATTTTCCTTTAGTTGTAAGTCTTGCCAGGGTCTCCTTAATCTGCTTCTGAACTTCTTCTTCATCAACTTCTGTTCTTACAGGTCTTTTCCTCTGTACCCGTTTTCCACCTTTATCCTTTTTTTCTGTCGTTTCAGGTTTGACAACAGAGACCTGATCCTTTTTCTTTGTGATCCTTTTTCTTCTTTTCTTTCTTTTGCCATCGGAATCAGGATCTATTTTAACAGGCTGATTAGGAGCCTGTTTTTTCTTTTCTTCAACGGGAAGGTCTATTTTTCCAACAACAGTTGGGCCGGATAATTTTTCAATATCAGGCCTGAACACTTTAAAAATTTCTTCTTCAGGTTCGACAATCTGAGGGACATCAATAAGTTTTTCTTCTTTAGCAGGAAGCGTAAGGGGTTCCTGCACTTCTGATGTTGTTTTTATTTCTGATTCAGCAGTTTCTTCCTTTTGTTCAGCAATTTTTTCTTCAGGTTGTTTTGACAATACCTCTTCAGCTAAGGATTTTCCTTCCTTTGAGATAGTTTCGAGATCAATTTTACCAACTATATGTATGTCGATCGGAGGGGCCTTTTTTTCTTCCTTTTCAAGGGCTGTTTTTTCAGGTTCGTCCGGTTTCGGGGTTACCTTCTCTTCTTTCACTTCCTTAGGAGGGGCAGCCTTTTCGATTTTTGGTCTGGTTGTTTCGTCAAGATCTATTTTCCCTACAAGTTTAATATCAGGTTTGGCGATCTCAGTTTTTATATCGACATCTTTCTTTGTTATTGAAGAGTCTTTCAGTATTACTTCCTCAACGTGCTCCACATCTTCAGCGGAGTTCTTTTCGGCGAAGTCGTCAATGGAGACGGATTCTTTCTTTTTGGTAATGTCTTTAAGACTAAGCCTTTCAGATTCCTTTTTGACGCTTATGTCTGTACTATACTCTTTTACGAGTAAATTGTAAGCCTCGTCCGGGAGTTTGGTATTTGGGTTTGGATCAAGATCGAACCCTTTTTTGTTAAGAAATTCCACAATAGTGGAAATTCCCACATTGAATTTACGGGCTGCCTTACTTAATCTCGTTGCCTTTATGTTTTCTGTCATATATTCCCCCCTGGCTTTGTAAATCCTTATAAAATTGTTTTAATATTATTCAAATTCAGCTTTAAGGATGTTTACCACTTCTTTTACTGTCTCCTCTTCAAGATCTGTTCTCTTTACAAGATCGCTTATTGAAAGGTTGAGAACACTTTTGGCCGTGTCGCATCCTATAGCCTTTAATTCTTCAATTATCCATTCCTCAATCTCGTCACTGAATTCCTCGAGGTTGACATCTTCTTCATCCTCGCCTCCCGGTTCTCTATAAACATCAATTTCATAGCCGGTTAGCTGGCTGGCGAGTTTTATATTCAGGCCCCCTTTCCCTATTGCCAGCGATACTTCATTTGGTTTTAAGTATATTTCGGCACGTTTGGTCTCTTCATCAAGTTTAATAGATGTAATTTTTGCAGGACTCAGAGCTCTCTGGATGAACAGCTGATTATTTGAAGTAAAATTAATTACGTCAATGTTTTCGTTTCGCAGCTCCCTTACTATACCGTGTATCCTTGACCCTTTCATTCCCACACAGGCGCCTACCGGATCAATTCTTTCATCATAGGATTCAACTGCAACTTTTGCTCTTTCACCTGGCACTCTTACAATTTTTTTAATAGTAATCAATCCATCAAATATCTCCGGCACTTCAAGTTCAAATAGTCTTTCAAGAAAAACAGGCGAGGTCCGGCTGAGTATTATTAAAGGAGTATTATTTCTCATTTCTACTTTTATAACAACAGCCCTGATTGTGTCTCCTTTGCGGAAGTGATCAGAGGGTATCTGTTCGCTTTTTGGCAGAATAAGTTCATTGCCATCATCATCAAGAACAAGTATCTCTCTTTTCCACACCTGATAAATTTCGCCGGTCACAATCTCACCAATCCTGTCCTTGTATTTCATGTAGATATTATTCTTTTCAAGATCAAGGATACGTGCAGTGAGATTTTGTCTCAGGGCCAGGATAGATCTTCTGCCGAAATCTACAAATTTAACTTCATCTGATACTTCTTCACCAACTTCATAGTCCTCATCAATTTCTTTTGCCTTGGAAAGAGGAATCTGTGTTATAGGATCTGTAAGCTGGTCATCTTCAACCACAACCCAGTTTCTCCAAATTTCAAAATCACCCTTATCTATATTTACAATAATATCAAAATTATCAGCTGAGCCATACTTTTTTGCCAACAACCCCCTGAAAACATCCTCAAGAACACTCATCATAGTAGGCCGGTCGATGTTTTTCAACTCTTTAAATTCTGAAAAGGTGTCAATCAAATTAACATTTTCCATTTGGTTTAATTCCCTTTTATTATACTATAAATTGCCTTTGCTGATTTAACCTGATCAAAATTGAAGGATTTATCCAGTTTTTCTGATTTTTTTCCTTTAATCCTGATCTCTGTTTCGAGTTCAAATCCTCCTTTTGTAACATTCTTCAGTACACCTGTGAATCTCTCTCCACTGGAATCGACAACCTCAATTTTCCTGTTTTCGTATTTCCTGTATTGCTCTATAACAGCAAAATGTGCGTCAAGTCCAGGAGATGAAACCTGTAATTCGAAATCCACTGAATTCCGGTCCAGAATTGTCTCAATATGACGATGAAGATCTGCACATTGTTCCAGCAGTATTCCGTTAAAAGTGTCGATAATTACAGATATCCTGTTTGTACTGCTTACTTTAACAGCAACAGGAAATATATCTGTTCCCTTAATATATTCATTAACAATATTTTCTATTTTACTCTTTTCAATCATCAAGAACTAAGGATAATAAAATAGGGGACTTTGGTCCCCTAGTTTCCCCTCTTTTCGGATGCAAAGATAATTAAGGTTTCGGAAATAACAAGTGTTCAGTTAAATAATAATTTTAATTTGCGACCTTTGTGATGTATGATAAGAGAAATATATTCCAGGCAGGAAGTTGCTCAGTTACAGCATTGTACTTTGTGTCCCAGAAAATGTGGAGTTAACAGATTTGAGGGAGCAAAGGGTTATTGCGGGACAGATGCGGGTCTTAATATAGCGTCGATCTGCATACACAGGGGAGAGGAGCCTCCGATAAGCGGACTGGATGGCATTTGTAATGTATTTTTCTCCGGTTGTAATCTCAGATGTATTTATTGTCAGAATTATGAGATAAGCAGGCCTCGGTCCAACAGTGGGAATTTTACATTCAGTGAGGCAGTTAGTGTTATAACAGACATTATCAGGGGAGGTATAAAAGCTATCGGTTTTGTTTCCCCCTCGCATATGATACCACAGATGAAAGCTCTTATCAGAGCTGTAAGGGAGACCGGACTCAAACCCATAATAGTCTATAATACAAACAGTTATGACTGTCCGGAAGTAATTGAGGAAATTGAAGGATTGATTGATGTATATCTTCCGGATCTTAAATATGTAACACCGGTCATTGCAAAACAATATTCAGATGCAGCTGACTATTCTGACGTTGCACTTAAAGCTCTCAGAAAAATGTATTATCAGAAAGGTTCCGTTCTGCAAAAAGATGAACAGGGCAGTGCAGAGAGCGGGATACTTATACGTCATCTTGTTCTCCCGGGCCATAGCGAAGAGAGTAAGGCAGTTTTGAAAACAATTGCTGAAGAACTTTCTCCTGGTGTTAATCTGTCACTTATGTCGCAATATTATCCGGTGCCGGGTGTTAGGGATCATTCAATTCTTAATCGTAAATTATATAAAGATGAATATGAATCGGTAGTTGCAGTTATGAAGAGTCTTGGTTTCCGGAATGGCTGGATCCAGGATCTGAACAGCTATTTAAATTACAGACCTGATTTTAGCAGAAACCATCCCTTTGAATAGAAGTCAGCAACTTTAAGGAAAAGGATAATTATATAAGATAAAATACAAAGAGGGTGTTTTCTTAACACCCTCTTTGTCAATGATTCTAAACCTGTGTTATCTTTTCCTTGTTTCGCTGTTAACTCTACTGCTTGTATTAGCATTTTGCCTGCTTTCAATACGGGAAGACGACTGTTTAGAAGAAGCTTTTGGGGCCTGGGTGTTGCTGCTTCTTTCAGGTTTTGCCGCGATCGTCGTTTTTGTTGACGGCTTATTTTGTGCGGCTGAAGTACTCCTTTCACGTTCAACTCTTGTTGTTGTTGATCTTGCTGTAGTTCCGGTATTTCTTCCTGTTGCCAGATCTCTGTTTCTTTCCGCTGTTGCTGTTGTTGATCTTGTAGAAATGCCAGGGTTCTGACTGGTTGTTCTTTCCTGTGTCCTTTCCCTTGCAGTTGTTGTTCTTGTGGTAGTACCGGGGTTCT
>ENA-UPXM01006176-UPXM01006176.1-activated-sludge-metagenome-genome-assembly--contig:-NODE-6176-length-11243-cov-5.595817_pt1 | contig 11243 bp, 10 predicted proteins | sample MGYA00238178_ERZ772708 | MGnify/ENA primary metagenome ERZ772708 (study PRJEB29002, sample SAMN05720212) | activated sludge metagenome | isolation source: anaerobic digester from wastewater... | reverse complement strand
AACGCAGCATATGGGCTTTTTACGAAGCCGTCAATTCTGAGAAGCACCTTGAGCACCCCCGGCGTTGCCGCCGCCTTGAAGGCCTCCGGGGCCTCCTCCAGGGGGTACGTCGCCGTCACGAGACGCTCCAGCGGCATGTCGGGGTGGCCCGTCATGACGGCGAGCCCCTTCCGGAAGGGGCCGCATCGCGAACCGACGACTGTGATCTCGTCGACGACGAGGGAAGAAAGGTCGACGGCGCTTTTCGAAGCCGAGGTGGTCTTCAGGACGACGGTTCCCCCCGGCCTGCACCACCGGAGGGCCTCGGCGATCCCGCCGGCGGAGCCCGTGGCATCCACGACGAGATCCGCCCGGTCCCGGGGTCCGTCGCCGGAGATTCCCGTCCTCATGTCCCGCCACCGGGCCAGGCGGAGTTTTTCCGGGTGACGCCCGAGGAGGAGAACCCCGGGAAGGACCGTGGAAAGGACCCAGGCGCACAGGATGCCCATCCGTCCGTCCCCCAGGACGACGGCCCTTTCCTTTCCCCCGAGGGGCACCTGTTCCAGGATCTCGCAGGCCGCCGAAAGGGGTTCGAGAAAGACCGCCCGCTCATCCGGAAGATCGCCGGGAAGTTCGACGAGATTTTCCGCGGGAAGCGCGCAACATTCGGCCATGCATCCCGGAAGGTCCCGGATCCCGAGGACTTTCCGGTCCATGCAGTGCCGTCCGAGACCCGCCAGGCAATACGGGCATTTTCCGCAGGCGACGTTGATCTCCCCGGCGACCCGCTTCCCGGTCCATCGCGGATCGCCGCACCGGACCACTTCCCCCACGAACTCGTGGCCGGGGATCCCCCGGTAGCCGGCGTACCCCTTCAGGATTTCCAGGTCCGTTCCGCAAATGCCCGCCAGGCGCACCCGGATCGTCGCCCACCCCGGCGGGGGAAGGGGATCGGGGGCGCGGGGGTCCACACGAAGCGTGCCGTCGAATCGAACCGCCTTCACGGGCCTTTTCCTTCTAAAACCGGGCCTTCCGTTTTTCCCGCTGCGCCCGGACGCCCTCCCGGGCCTCTTCGCTGGCGAACACGGGCATTCCCACCTCGGCCTCCCTCCGGAGGGCCTCCTCCAGGGAAAGGCCCCGGATCTCCCGGGACAGGCGGACCATGGCGCGAACCGACATGGGGCCGTTCGAGGCGATCCGCTCCGCCAGGGCCATGGCCTCGTCCATGAGTTTCTCCCTGGGAACGACCCGGTTGAGGAACCCCCACTCGAGAAGGGTGGCCGCCGAAAAATGGTTTCCCGTGAGAAGGATCTCCATGGCCCGCGCCTTTCCCACCTCCATGGGCAGGAAGACGTTCGCCCCGCACACGGGCATGATTCCCAGGGTCGTTTCCCGCATCTGGAAGACGGCGTCCTCCGAGGCGACCCGAAGCTCGCAGCCCATGACCATCTCGAATCCTCCGGTCAGGCAGAGGCCGTGGATCGCCGCGATGACGGGACGATCCAGGTCCCGGCATTTCAGCATGGCTCTCCCCACGGCTCCCCCGGAGGACAGGAGCCACCGTTCCGCCTCCGTTTCCGGTTCCCGGGCCTTCGTGAGAACGGGGATGGCCGTCCTGAGGTCCATGCCGGAGCAGAACATGTCCGGAAGGACGGAATACAGCACGACGGCGCGGACGTTCCCGTCCCGGCCGCATTCTTCCCAGATCCGGTGGAGGTCGAAGAGCACGTCCGGTCCCAAGGCGTTTTTCGTCTCCCCGATGTTGAGACCCACCTTGGCCACATGTCCTTCCACGGAAAAATCGACGCCCATGCCTTCTCCTTTTCTGCGGCATTGCCGGCCGCCCGCCTGACTGCGGGCGGACGCGGCCGCATCTTACTCCCTTTCCCCGGACCGGCGCAAACCCTTTTCCCCGCCTTTTTCCGGAATGCCGGTCCCACCGAAAAAGGAAAAGGCCCTGAAGGGCCTTTTCCCGGAATGAAACCCGGTATTCGTCCCCGCTACTTGGCGGGAAGCAGCTGGGGGGTGACCACGACGTCGATCCGCCGGTTGATCGCCCGCCCCTCCTCTGTCTCATTGGGGGCCAGGGGACGGGAGGGGCCGTACCCCGCGGCCACGATCTTGCCCTCGGGAAGGGTCCCGTTGGCCACGAGATACTGCCGGACCGACTCGGCCCGCTGCTGGGAGAGATGCTCGTTGAGAAGGGCCGAGCCCGTGCTGTCCGTGTGGCCCTCGATGGTGACGTCCGGCTCGCCGAAGACGCGGATGGACTTCTGGACCTTGCTCAGGAGCGGATAGTTCCCGGGCATGATGACCGCCTTTCCCACGGGGAACTGGATCGCCCGGAGCCGGATGATGAGCTGGTTCCCCTGCTTGTACACCTCTGCCTCTCCGGGCGCGAAGAATCCCTGGACATCGTTGTACAGCTGGTTGAACCGCCGCTCCGCCGCGAGACGGTCCTCGACGGCCTTTTTCTCCGCGGCGGTCCTTTCCCGTTCCGCCTGTTCCTCCCGGCTCTTGCCTTCGAAAACGGCGATCTGCCCCTTCAGGGATTCGGTTTCCGCCTCATACCGCCTGTTCAGGGTCTCCACCTCCGCCTGTTTCTCCTTCAACTGGTTCATGACAAAGGCGCGGTCCTCCTTCAGGCCGTTGATCGACCCCACGAGGTTTTCCGTCTGCGTGTCGAAGGATTCCGTTCTCATGTCCGGGGCGCCCAGGGCCCTGGTCACGTCGAGAAACAGGCCGTCGATCCGGATCGCCACCTGTTCCGGCTCCATGGCACGGATCTTCTGGCTCTCCCGGGTGATCTGAAGAAGCCGGCGGGCCTGGAACAGCGCGTCGGCGGACATGGAACGAATCGTTTCCTTCTCGTAGCGGTGTTCGGAAATGAACGCGTCCGTTTTGGTCAGCCGTTCCCTGGCCAGGGCCAGCGTCGCCGGCGCGTACTTTTTGGCGCCTTCTTTTTCCGCCTGGGCGATGAGCGCCGCGACCTCATCGATCACCTGGCTCTTGATGGCCCGAAGTTCGAGATCCAGGAAGGCCTCCTCCAGACGGTCCCGGTCCCTCATGGCCCGGCTCACGTTGTTGTCCTCGATCGCCCGGGTGAGTTCCAGGAACGATTCCTCGAGTTTCCCGTAATCCTCGGCCAGGTTCATCGCCCCGGCCTCCCGGGCCAGTTCACGGGCCTTGATGACGCCGGGCAGGGTGGTTTTCGCAAGGTCTCCCATTTCCCGGGCCTGCTTGAGCTGCGCCTTGCCAAGGGCGACGGCGTTCAGAATTCCCGAGATCTCCATCCCCTGGGCGAGCTGGTTCTTCGCCTCGGCAAGTGAGGCTTCCGCCTTGGAGAACCAGACAGGGGAAAGCACGTCCAGATGGTTCTGCTTGGCGGCGCTGATCTCACTGTCCAGAAGGTTCACCATCTCCGAAGGATTCTCGGCCATGGGGATGGGTTCCACCTTCAGTTGCGGCCCGGCGCAGGCAAGGATCAGAAAAATCATCACCCCCAGGCACAATGCCAGATGCCATGTTCTTTTTCCTTTCATTCCCTTGCTCCTTTTTCATAGATTTTTCGGCGTCCGATCCCCGTCCCTCCCTGGTCCGGCGACACCGCCCTGACTTTTTTCCGTTTATATACTACGGCCGCTCCCGGGAATCAACCGGGCATTCGCGAATTTCAATCAGTGGAAACAAATGGTTACAAAACGCTTTTTTCATGAACCGCCTGCCGTCGCGTTCTTATCCAATTGAATACAAAGGATTTTTCTCCATGGAGCGGCCGGGAACACTTGAAAGGGCGGAATGGCCCGGTCCGGACCGGATGCGGAACGTGTTTCTTTTTCCCGGGCCGCGTTCCAGGGGGCCCGGTCCGGAGGGCGGAGGATTCCCGTTGATCCGTCGTCCAAAAGCCCGTATGATCCGGGGATGAAACACTTCGACGTCGAAGAGCAACGGAAATGACCATGTTCCGCATCCGCCAGATCCATGACGACACGATCCCGGTGAACCGGAACGCCGTCGCCCAGGTGCAGGAGATCCTCCGGACCCGCTTCGCCGGCGTCGGCGAAGAGGAAATCCAGCGTCTTCCCGACCGCCTGAAAAACCCCCTGAAACACCGGTTCCGCTCCGTTCTCTTCGTTGCCGAGGACAACCGGGGCCTCATCCGGGGATTCGCATTCGTCCTTCACGATCCGAACCTGGACTTCTGCTTCCTCGATTTTCTCTCCACGGCGAAACAGCTCACCGGCCGGGGGGTGGGCGGCGCCCTCTACGAAAGGGTCCGGCTTCACGCCCTCGAATCGGGCTGTGCCGGACTTTTTTTCGAGTGCCTTCCGGACGACCCCCGCCTCTCCCGGGATCCCGCGATTCTGAAACAGAACGTCTCACGGCTCAGATTCTACGAACGGTACGGCGCCCGCCCCATCGCAGGCACGGAGTACGAAACCCCGGTGCGGGCGGGGGACGACAACCCGCCGTACCTGGTTTTCGATCCCCTGGGAAGGGAACCGGTCCTTTCCCGCGTCCATGCCCGGAGGATCGTCCGGGCGATCCTGGAACGGAAATACGGGGAACTCTGTCCCCGGGACTACATCGAGCGGGTGGTGGAATCCTTCCGGGACGAGAGGATCCGCCTGCGCCCCCCGCGGTACACCCGGATGGAACCCCTTTCGGTGACCCGGGCCATCCCCCCGGACCGGAAGATCCTCCTCATCGTGAACGACCGGCACCACATCCACCACGTAAAGGAACGGGGATACGTCGAATCCCCGGTGCGCATCCCGGCGATCCTCCGGGAACTGGAACGAACCCGCCTCTTCGAAAGGGTCCCGGTCCGCCATTTTTCGGAAAGATTCATCCGCCGGGTCCACGATCCCAGCTTCGTCGATTACTTCCACAAGGTGTGCGCCGCCATGGAACCGGGCCGTTCCCTGTACCCCTACGTGTTTCCCATCCGGAACGCCGCGAAGCCGCCCAGGGACCTTCCCGTCCGGGCGGGATACTACTGCATCGACACCTTCACCCCGTTGAACGGGAACGCGTACCTCGCGGCGAAGCGGGCCGTGGACTGCGCCCTCACCGGCGCCTCCCGGATCCTCGGGGGGAGCCGGGCCGCCTACGCCCTCGTACGGCCCCCGGGTCACCACGCGGAGCGCCGCGCTTTCGGGGGCTTCTGCTATTTCAATTCGGCGGCGGCCGCCGCCGGCTATCTCAGTCCCTTCGGAAAGGTGGCCCTCCTGGACCTGGACTACCATCACGGCAACGGCCAGCAGGACATCTTCTACGAGCGGCCCGACGTTCTGACCGTCTCAATCCACGGACATCCCCGGTTCGCCTATCCCTATTTCAGCGGCTTCGAGGACGAGAGGGGTTCGGGAGCGGGGGAGGGGTTCAACGTGAATTTTCCCCTCCCGGAGCAGGTCAACGGGGAAAAGTACATGGAAACCCTGGAGAAAGCCCTGAAGGCGGTTCGCCGGTTCGATCCGGCCTTCCTCGTGGTCGCCCTGGGGCTGGATACGGCGAGGGGAGACCCGACGGGCACCTGGGAACTCCTTCCCGGGGACTTCGAACAAAACGGGAAGCGTGTCGGTTCGCTGCGCCTGCCGACGCTGATCGTCCAGGAGGGGGGCTATCACACGCGAACCCTGGGGACGAACGCCCGGCGTTTCCTGGAAGGTCTCTGGCACACCCTGAATTCCTGAGACCCCCGCGGCGGGAAACGGCGGTGGAGGGGAAAAGCACGGAAAGGGGGAAAACTTCATGAACACCAGGATCCACGTGATCCATCGCCTCGTCAAGGGCGCGGATCTGAACCATCACGGAACCCTTTTCGCGGGGCGCGGGGCGGAGTGGTTCGTCGAGGCGGGATTCATCGCCGCGGCGAGCATGACGTCGCCGAAACGCATCCTGTGCGTCAACATCCACGGCATGGTTTTCAAGAAGCCGGTGCCCCCGGGAAGCATTCTCCGCCTCACGAGCCAGGTCGTCTTCGCCGGAAGGAGCCGTCTCGTATCCCACGTCCGGATCTCCATCGACCGGGAGGATTCCTTCCTTCTCGAGGGATTCCTGAGCTTCGTCCACGTGGACGACCGGGGCCGGCCGGCGGCTCACGGGGTCGTCATCGAATACACGGGCCCGGAGGACGAGGCGATTCTCGACCGGTTGAAGGCGATTCTCTGACGAAAATCAGTCCGGGAAGAAGAACGACGACACCTCGTTGATCTGTATCTCCGATTCGCCGATCACGAGCGCCATCGCTTCCCGGGGAAGGTCGATCTCTCCGAGGGCGGCCCCGTCGACGGGGGGAACGAAAAGCTCCCCGCTCGAACCGACGTCCATGGAATGGGCGATGATGTCGGACAGGTGGACGACGGAGGCGTCGCCGGGGAAAGCGGATCGCCCCGGAGCGTGGTGAAACAGAACCATCTGTTCCAGGGAAAAGGGAAGTTTCCAGTGACCGAGAAGCAGGGCGCCCGCTTCCCCGTGGTCCATGCCCATGATTTCCTTTTCCGTACTCCTGAGGGTTTCCTGCTGCCGCTCCGCCCGTGCGGCGGCGACGGTGAAGTGCATCGGCGCGACGGTGCTCGTGATCAGCCTGCCGATGTCGTGAAGAAGGCCCGCCATGAAATACCGCTCCGGATCACCCATCCGCCGCAGGGTCGCAAGGAACCGGGAAATGATCCCCACGGCGATGGCGTGCTTCCAGAAGGAACGGACATGGATCCTCGTGCTCCCCTTCGAGAGGGCCCGCACCAGTTCCACCCCGTTCACGAGCGCCCCGAGCTGGGTGGTTCCGATGATGGACACCGCCTTGAAAACCGTGTCGATCTGGTGGGAGAACCCATAGAAAGGGCTGTTCACGATCTTCAGAAGCCGGGCGGACAGGGCATGGTCCAGGCTGACGGCGCTGGCGATCTCGTATGCGGAGCTGTTCGGATCGGACAGGATCGCGTTGATTTTATACAGCACTTCCGGCAGCGTCGGAATCTTCGGATCGTTCAGGAGGAGCGCCGGAAGATCGAGAGCGGGCAGGGCCTCTTCGGAGAGGTCGAGACGTTTCAGATTCGCCCGGAGAAACTGTTTCCCTTCCCCGCCATCGGCGCAGGGAATGCCGGCGCGGCTGAGATTTCTTTCCATGATGAGATCGAACAGATCCCGGTGGAAAGGAACGTCGAGATCGAGTCGAATGAACCGCGAAAGGGACGCTTCCTCGAAGCGGTTCGTCCCTGAGGATGTCATGACGGACCTCCGTCCCCGGAGAGGGAAGGGATTGCGGCGATTCCTCCCGGGGTTGTTTTTTCCTGTTGACCGGGTTTATGTATATGCATAAAATGGCCCCGTGGCAATAAAAAAAAGATAAAGGGGCCAAGGACGGCCGTTCCATGAAATCCATGGATCGGCTGTGCTCCCACAGGAGGTGATTCGGTGATGCGTCACGGAAGGGCCGCTCTGGCGATGTTTCTTTGCGTCGCCCTTTGGACCTTCCCGCCGCAGGGGTCGGCGGGGGAGGACATGCTCGTAAAACGCACCGCTGTCGCTGTCGATCCGTCCCTCAAACCGGAAACGCGGATCCCCGCCATTCAGGAACTGGGCCGGTCGGGAGACGGCCGCGCGGCGACATCCCTGCTGAAACTTCTCAACGATCCCCTGGAGGATCCGGGAATCCGTTCCTCCGCCGCCCGGGCACTGGCCGACCTCGGCCAGTCGCGACAGGAAGCGGTAACGTCCATGGAAAAAGCCTACGGAGAGGCGGCCGCAGACGACAATCTGCGGTACACGATCCTCCTGTCCCTGGGCCGCCTGAAGGCGACCGGGTCCCTTTCCCTCTTCCGGGAGGCCCTGGCCGATCCGGACGGCGGGATCCGGTTCAAGGCCGCCCAGGCCCTCGGTGAACTGAACGACTCCGGGGCGGTGGGCCTGCTCCTTGCCCGCTACGACGAGGAAAAGGACCGTTTCGTCCGGGCGGAGATCGTCCGGGCCCTCGGAAAACCGCAGAACCCGGAACTGGAGCCCTTTCTCTCCCGGGTGCTTCTCCAGGACGGGGAGGCGCTGGTCCGGTGGAACGCCGCCCTCATGCTCAAGGCGTTTCCCGTCCTCGGGCCCGAGGGGAAGGCCGCCCTCGAAAGCGCGGCGACGGACCCCTCTCCCATGGTCCGGGAGGCGGCGGGAGGTGCCTTATGAAAAAGATCTTTCCCCTGGCAGTCCTTGTTTTTCTCCTTTCGGCCGGTCCCGCCCTCTCCCTGGAAACGGGGGGCATGATGTACCATTCCGGCAGGGGGGACATCCTCTACGGCCGGGACGGCAATCTGGCCCTCCCCTGCTCCCCCCTGGACGCCTTCTACGGCGAACTGAAATCGGGGCACGCCGGTCTTTACATCGGCGGCCGGAAAATCATCCACGCCGTCCGTGACGGGGTCATAGAAGTCGCCTCGGAGAATTTCATCACCCAGGAAGACCTTGACGAAGGCTGCAAGTACCTCGGCGCCAAGGTACCGGCGAATTTCAGCGATGGCGCGGCCTGGCCGCAGGAACGGAAGGACCAGATCGTCGTCATCGCCCGGGAGCAGGTGGGAAAGGCCTACGACTTCACCTTCCATCTGCAGACGGGAAACGGATCCGGCGATTTCACCTGCGTGGGGCTCGTGGAGTACGTCTACGAGGAGGTGGGCTATGACGTGACGCCGGACGGCTATTACAGCACCGGCGCGGGCGGAACGACCAGGGACCAGACTTACAACTGCATCATCACGGCATTCACCGACTGGACCGGGACCAATTCCTTCGCCCAGGCCGCGGAATTCTCCCGGATCCAGCATCCCCTCGAAGCCCTGGTGGGAAGGGAGCACGAGGGCGGCAAATACATCTTCTTCCCTTACACCCAGTACATCCAGACGACCACCGTGGCCGTCCCGGACGATCCCGACACCCCCGTCTCCGGCGGTTCGGGCTCCGGCGGGCTCTGCTTTCTCTCCACGGTGGACCCGGGCGGGACCGCCGCCGGGAACACCGGGAAGGCGCCGTGGCTCCTCGGCGCGGCGTTCCTCCTCATCGCCGCGGGAACGGTAAGGTTCCGGCCGCGGTAACCGGCGGACCGGACAGCGGGAATAGGGCGTCCCCGATCCATGGGACGCCCTATTTTTTCTATTCCCTCACTTCTTCCGGATCCCGATCCGGAAGCCTCCGCCCTCCTCTTTCAGGGACACGATTTCCCATCCCTGGCTCATGGCAGCCCGTGAAACGTTCTCCCGGGACGTGCTCGTGTCCACGAGAACCTCAAGCTCCGAATCCTTCCCCGTCCGGATGGCGTTGAGCGCCAGGATGACCGGCTGGGGACAGGAGAGACCTCTTGCATCGACGATCGTGCTCATGGAAATCCTCCCTCAAGAAACTTTCTGCCTCATGGTGAGACCGATGAAGACGCAGACCGCAAAACCGATGATCACGGCCGGAATCCCGTTGGGCCCAATACCCGCCGGGGAACTGGCCAGGCCGAAGTTGTGGGAGAACGCCGCACCGGTGATCATCCCCAGAACGAAGACCGCCGCGTCGCCGTCCCCCTCGCCGGCGAGAAAAAGTTGCCGGCCCGGACAGCCTCCGGCCAGGGCGAAGGCGAGGCCCGCAAGGGCCATCCCCAGGAAATTCCACAACTGCATGGTATGGGCGACGGGCTGGCCCGCAAAGCCGGGATGAAACTGCCCGACGATGAGGTTCGTCACGAAAGCCGCCGCGATCAGGGCGACAAACCCGGACAGGAGGTGGGTCTGCCGGAAAAGGATGAAGTCCCGGACGGCCCCCATGGTGCAGAACCGGCTTCGCTGGGCGATGAATCCGACGACGAGGCCGACGACGAGGGAAACGGCAAGCGCCGCGTGCATCGCCCCGGGGCCCTTGAGACTGTAGAAAAGAACGCCGCTCTTGTCCTGCCCCTCGATGGGGGGAAAGACGAATCTCAGCACCAGAAGGCCGATCATGATGAGAGGAAACAGCCACCCCGCAGACGTGTACGACGGCTGGGTCCGCCCAAGGCTGTAGCCGCTAAGACCGAGAATGCCGAAAATCGCGCTTCCGTCGCCGCCGGCGAGACGAAGCGCCGCCCGCCACGGGCAGCCGAGGAACACCAGGGCGCCGATCATGGCGAAAGCGCCGAGGACGAACCGCACCACCGGGGCCGAACCCATGCGGGGACGGAATTCCCGGAACAGATAGGCCGCCACGAGGGAACCGAGAACGAATCCGATGATCTCGGGGCGCACGTACTGGACCACCGCCGCCCGGTGGAGACCGATGGCGCCGGCGATGTCCCGCTCGAAACAGGCGACGCAGACCCCCATGTTTCCCGGGTTCCCCATCTTCTGCAGCAGGGCCGCCAGGACCCCGATGACAGCTCCCGTGCCGATGATCCCCCACCGCGTGGAAAAAAGATTTTTCAGTCCTTCCATGCCGTTCCTCCTGAAAATACCGGTATTTTGATTACATCACGGGAAAGAAGGGGATTCGCTTTTTCAGGTTTCCGGCAACGGCCGCGATCCCGTCCTTTCGACGGGGTCAAAAACGCGGCGTTCGCCGGGCCTTGCCCGCCTCCCCGTCAGCGGTGGAATTACAATGCAGGAGGGACTATAAGTCAAATTCATAATGAGAATAATCATGAAAGTCCATGCACGGCCCTCCGCGGGTCCGACGGGCGGGCACGGCACGGGAAAACACAAAGCGGTTACAGGGGATCGCGAAGGCGTTCCAGGAGGTCCATGAAATCGCCGGAGGGGGGACAGGACAACGCGAACCCGTCGTCCCCCTTCCAGGGAAAGGCGAGACGAAGCGCATGGAGCATGAGCCGGGGCGCGCCGCCCACGGGGAACCCGGTCCCATAGAGGGTATCGCCCAGGATGGGATGACCGAGGGCGAAGAGGTGGACCCGGATCTGATGGCGCCTTCCGGTCAGGGGGTTCACTTCCAGCCAGGAGGCCCGGGGAAACCGCTCCTGCACCCGGAAACGGGTCTCCGACGGTTTGCCCCGTCCGTCCACCCCCATCCGCCCGGAGCCGAAGGCCCGGATGGGCCGGTCCACGGCGCCGTCCCGTTTCACCTCCCCTTCCACGACGGCCCAGTAGGTTTTCCGCACCCTTCTCCCCTCGAAAAACCCCGAAAGCATGCGATGGCTTTCCCGGTCCCGGGCGAAAAGAACGAGACCGCTCGCCCCCCTGTCCAGCCGGTGCACCACGAAAAGCTTCCCGCCGAGCCTCCCCGACAGGCGCTCCACCAGGGAAGGCCCT
>ENA-UPXM01006168-UPXM01006168.1-activated-sludge-metagenome-genome-assembly--contig:-NODE-6168-length-11250-cov-6.020456_pt1 | contig 11250 bp, 10 predicted proteins | sample MGYA00238178_ERZ772708 | MGnify/ENA primary metagenome ERZ772708 (study PRJEB29002, sample SAMN05720212) | activated sludge metagenome | isolation source: anaerobic digester from wastewater... | reverse complement strand
TCCCAAAGTTTTCGGTATTTTTTAGCGCTATTTTAAAAATGATTCTTTACAAATAGAGTAAATAAAAATAATGGCTGTTTTGGATTTTGATAAGAATCATTCTATTTTTTACAAGGTCGGTCAGTGATTGAATGTTGCAATCGATAAAAGTAAAAATGAAGAAAATGCTCATTCAGAATTAAATTTTGGAGTTATTAAAAATGACAACGTATTTCTAAATTTTTTTGTTCAAATTCGATTTTTTAGAATTCAAAGCAAAATAAATTTGAAAACGAAGCATCACACTTTTCTTTTTTCTAGAATCTATTAATCAAATTAAAACAATGAATAGTTGCGAAAAAAATGGATTAAAATCTTTTTAAATCCTTCAATAAATCCATAGAAAGATTTTGGAAAAGATGTATTGATTTTAGAAGATGAATAAGACAATCACACCGAAATAATTGCACGAAAAATCACCGATAAGCACGGAAATTTGCACCGAAAACACAATAATCCGATGGAAACAAATACGGCAAATATTGATCGATTGAACGAGAACGAAAACGCTTAAAAAGGCGTTTTTTTTATTTTAATTTCAGTATTTAATCAAAAATTACGCCAATTTTTTAGTAAGTTTGCATAGATTGATTATGGAAGAAGAATGACCATAATGCTACATTTTATATTAAAAAAAGGATTTCCAGGAAATGAGAACAACGATTAAAGAATTATTAGGCGATTACAAAAAAATACTTCATCACGACATCACTGTTCAAGGCTGGGTTCGGGCATTTCGCTCTAACCGTTTTATCGCTCTGAATGATGGTTCGACCATCAACAATGTACAGATCGTGGTTGATTTTGAAAAGTTTGATGAAAATATCCTAAAAAACATTAGCAACGCGGCCTCTTTAAAAATAGTTGGGGAAGTTGTAGAAAGTCAGGGAGCCGGACAAACCATCGAAATCATTGCGAAGAAAATAACCATTTTAGGAGATAACTTTACAGAGGAAAGAGACAAAACAATCCTCCAACCAAAAAAACATTCCTTAGAACTGCTCCGCGAACAGGCGCATTTGAGATTTCGTACGAATTTATTCAGTGCTGTTTTCAGAGTTCGAAGTTCGGTAAGTTTTGCAATTCATCAGTTCTTCAATCAAAACCAATTCTTCTATATGAACACACCGATTATTACCGGTGCAGATGCAGAAGGAGCAGGTGAAATGTTTGGAGTTACCAATTTTGATCTGAACGAAATTCCACGAGATGAGAACGGTGATATCGATTTCGCACAAGACTTTTTCGGGAAGAAAACCAATTTAACTGTTTCCGGGCAACTCAACGTAGAAACTGCAATGATGGGATTGGGACGAGTGTATACTTTTGGCCCAACTTTCCGCGCAGAAAACTCGAACACCACACGTCACCTCGCAGAATTCTGGATGGTTGAACCTGAAGTTGCCTTTAATAATTTGGAAGACAACATCGATCTTGCCGAAGATTTCTTAAAATATGTCATCAATTATGTTTTAGAAAACTGCAAAGATGATTTAGACTTTTTAGACAAAAGATTTGCGGAAGAGCAAAAGCAAAAACCAGAAAAAGACAGAGCTTCCGAAGGTTTGATAGAGAAACTTCAAAATGTAATTGCGAAAAGATTCAAAAGAGTTTCTTACTCGGAAGCAATCGATATTTTGAGAAATTCCAAAGAAAATAAAAAAGGAAAATTCCAATTTCCAATTGATGAATGGGGTGCAGATTTGCAGAGTGAGCATGAGCGATTCTTAGTTGAAAAACATTTTGAATGTCCGGTTGTTCTTTTTGATTATCCAAAAGAAATCAAAGCCTTCTACATGAAGCTCAACGACGACGGAAAAACAGTTGCTGCAATGGATGTTTTATTCCCAGGAATTGGTGAAATTATCGGCGGCTCTCAAAGAGAAGATAAATTCGACGTTTTGACTGCCAAAATGAAAGCCATGAATGTAGATGAACACGAACTTTGGTGGTATTTAGATACCCGAAAATTCGGTTCTGTTCCTCATGCTGGTTTCGGTCTTGGTTTAGAAAGATTGGTGCTTTTCGTAACAGGAATGACGAACATTCGAGATGTAATTCCGTTCCCGAGAACGCCACATACAGCTGAATTTTAATTAATAGTAAGTATTTTTATACCATCGAATGATATTTCATTCAAATAAAAAATAGAGAGAACATCAAAATATGTTAAAACAAAACCTTCAGATGCGCCTCGGCCAGAAATTGGCACCGCAACAAATTCAATTAATGAAGTTGATACAGCTTCATACCCTAGAATTTGAGGAAGAATTAGAACGCGAATTGGAAGAAAATCCGGCCTTGGAAAAAGCCGAAGAATCGAAAGAAGAAGAATATTCCTCTCTCGATGAAACGTATGAAGATGAAGGCACAGACAGCATCAATACCGATTTCGACGTCAATGAATACATTTTCGATGATGAACCGGCTTATAAAACCAGTTCTAACAATTATTCAGCAGACGATGAAGAATTCGATAACCAATCCCTATTAACAGAAGGTCAATCGCTTTATGATTATCTTTTGGAGCAGATTCGTTTGGCAAATATTGATGGTGATGATTTGAAAATCGCAGAATACATCATCGGAAACCTAGATAACGACGGGTATTTAAGAAGAGAACTGAAACAGATTGTTGACGATTTGGCCTTTTCTGTAGGAGTTTATACCACGATAGAGAAAGCCGAAGATATCTTAGAAAATTATGTGCAGAAATTAGATCCTTCAGGAGTTGGAGCCAGAGGTTTGCAAGAATGTCTTCTGTTGCAGATTGAGAAAAAAATCAGTGCTGATAAAGCGGTTATTTTGGCAGCCAATATTCTTAAACACCAGTTTGATGCGTTGACCAACAAGCATTACAACAAAATTATCCAGAAGTACGATATTGAAGAAGAAGATTTGAAAGACGCGCTTGAAGTAATCTCGAAACTTTCACCAAAAATTGGTGGGAATTTCGATACCCAAACAATTACCATCAACCAAGAAATTATTCCGGATTTTGTAATTCATGTGAAAGACAATGGGGAAAAAGGGATAGATGTGCACCCCACTTTAAATAGCAAAAATGCACCTTCTCTAAGAGTTTCAGATGAGTATAAAGATATTTTAACCACGTATTCCCACGATAAAAAATCTGCGGAACACAAGCAGGCCGCGCTTTTTATTAAGCAAAAGTTAGATGCCGCAAAATGGTATATCGATGCGATCAATCAACGGCAAAATACTTTGTTGCAGACGATTTCTGCGATTGTAAAACTACAGAAAAACTATTTTATCACAGGTGATGATAAATCCTTAAAACCCATGATTTTAAAGGATGTTGCTGATATTACAGGTTTTGATATTTCTACGATTTCCCGCGTTGTAAAAAGCAAATACGCAGATACGCCGAATGGAATTGTGTACCTAAAAAATCTTTTTTCCGATTCATTGACCAATGATGATGGCGAAGAAGTTTCTACAAAAGAAATTAAAAATCATTTGATGGATATCATCAATTCAGAAAACAAGAGAAAACCTTTAACAGATGATGCATTAGTAGTGCTGCTGAAAGAAAAAGGCTATAATATTGCGAGAAGAACCATCGCAAAATATAGAGAACAGCTCAGTATTCCTGTTGCAAGATTACGAAAAGAACTTTAAGAGAAAGACCACTGAAAAGTGGTCTTTTTTTATGATTGTCCGAGTTCTATTTTTTGTAATTCTTCTAGGTTTTTACCTAACTTTTTAAGAATAATCCCGTACACAATTCTGTAATATACCCAGATCAAAACGACACTCAAAATCATCATTAGAAGAAGACCCACATAAAAACCAACCAAAGTTGGATGAGTAAGCGTAATGTTTTGGTTGGATAAAGCCCAAGAGGCGAAAATTCCAAGTGCAATCGTGTACAAAATAATCAAAAATACATTGGCAAGAATAAAATAATTGACTGTATTTTTAAATTTAATAATTTGCAGAATAAGCTTCGTTAGGTTAGATTCAATTTTGATGTGTTTATAATTTTTATAAAATTTAAAAACAAAAAATCCGGTCAAGATCAAACTGATAACTTTCAGCACAAAATAAAGATGAGACAAATCAGCAATCAAATCTGCATTGTTTTTTACACCTAGTTTTTCTAAAATATTCAGGTAACTGTTCGTATCATCGCCCAGAAAGATATAATAAAAATTCATCCCCAAAATGACCAAAAATTCGGCAATACTGATTCCCAAAATGTATTTTACATAATTCCGCGAGGATTTATTCAACATCAATCGAATTTCATCGCTGTTGTATTTTGGCTGAATCGCTTGTTCTTGCCAAGTTTTTTTGAATTGATCTATATTAAATTCAGGCATGTTTTTCCATTAGTTCTTTAAGTGTTTTCTTAAGCCGATTCATTTTTACCCGTGCATTTACTTCTGTAATACCCAGGTTTTCCGAAATATCACGATAAGGGAGATCATCCAGATACATCATTACAATTGCTCTTTCTACATTGGGCAGCATTTTTACAACTTTATAAAGCAACGAAATCTGCTGTTGCTTTTCATCGTCATCTTCGATAAAATCCGGATAATGAAAATCCATCAATTCATCAGTTTGCGGTGATTTGGTTTTTTTTCGGAAAAGAGTAATGGCTGTATTTAAGGCAACTCTGTACATCCACGTAGAGATTTTCGAGTTTCCTTTAAATGTGTCGTACGAACGCCAAAGTTGTAACACGATTTCCTGAAATAAATCCTGTTCATCTTCCAGCGAATTGGTATAAAGTCGGGAAACCTTGATAATCAGACCTTGATTATCTTTGATAAGTTGCGAAAAAACTTTTTCTTTAATGCTCAAAACACGTAGAAATTTGCAAAAGCGAAGATAACATTTTTTGCCGAAAATACCCACTCTAAAGATTGGAACACCTTTGGATATGACCATATCGATCCATCGAAATTTCGAACAAAAATGATATATTTGCCACATGATTCTACGCGGAGAAAATTTAATTAAAGAGTACGGCCCGAAAAAAGTAGTAAAAGGCGTCACCGTCGAAGTTCGACAAGGTGAAATCGTAGGACTCCTCGGTCCAAACGGTGCCGGAAAAACCACTTCTTTCTATATGATTGTTGGTTTGGTAAAACCAACCTCAGGTAAAATTTTTCTTGATGATAAAGAGATTACGAACGATGCTATGTATCGTCGTGCGCAAAAAGGAATCGGTTATTTGGCGCAGGAAGCTTCGGTTTTTCGTAAGCTTTCGGTAGAAGATAATATTTTGGGAGTTTTGCAATTAACCAAACTTTCAAAAAGAGAGCAGTACATGAAGCGCGATGAATTGATTGAAGAATTTTCTCTGGAACATGTTCGAAAAAACCGGGGTGATTTGCTTTCTGGTGGCGAACGCAGAAGAACCGAAATCGCGCGTTGTCTCGCTACAAGTCCGAATTTTATTTTATTAGATGAGCCTTTTGCCGGAGTTGATCCCATCGCAGTAGAAGATATTCAGAAAATTGTAAGAAGTTTAGTCGATAAAAATATTGGGATTTTAATCACCGATCACAATGTTCAGCAAACGCTTGCAATTACTCACAAAACGTATATTATGTTTGAAGGAAGAATTCTAAAAGAAGGACTTCCACATGATTTGGCAAACGACCCGCAAGTTCGTGATGCTTATTTGGGCGAAAATTTCGTTTATCAGGATATTTTAAACAAACCGAAAAAGAAATCGCTGGTCTATAATATTTGGGCCGGAAATTTTGATTCCAAAACGCAGTTTCAGGAGTATGTCGATCGAAATTTCGATGGCGAAGAAAATTTAAAACTCTTTTACGGTTTTGAAGACATCAGTTTTGCGTCGTTATCAAATTCTGAAATTGAACATATTTTTAAAGAAGTAGTCGATAAAAATACCAACAATTCTTTCCTTTTTCAAAAGCAAGAAATCGGCGAATATTACAGCAAAGATTCCGCGGTAACTGCTGCAAATAATCTCAGCAGTTCGGAACTTCATTATTTGACGACTTATCCTTTCGAAGGTTCCATTTAATTGGAACTTTGTCAGGTTTTCAATTTTGAACCCTTTATAAAATAAAGCGAAACCCTTTAAGAATAATTTCAAGTATTTTCATCTTCTTTAACAGCTGAAAATTGGTTACTCGAAAATCAAAGGGTAAAAAATAACAGGGTTTTGCAGTATTTAAAATCATCAGTAAAAATCAAATAATCGCGCTTAAAATAGCTCCACAATATGAAAAAACTCATCGCACTTTCCTTCATTGCTTTTGCATTTACCTCGTGTCAGAAAATTGAAGAGACCATTTCTTCTGTTGTTACCGAAACTACGGAAAAAGCGCAACAAAAAGCCCAAGAAACGATCGAAGAATCGGTAACCGAGCAAATTGGCAAAATAGTTCAATCTGAAAACATTCAATTTAAAGAGGTATTTCCGCATGAAAATAATTTAGTTCTCGAAAATGCAGTGGGGAAAAAAGTCGCTTTTCCAAACGGAACTCCTTTTTATGTTTTCAAATATAAAGTTGCCGATAAAGATTTGTTGATCAGTACTTTGGTGAGCCAACCAACGACTGATGAAGCGCAATCAAAAAAGGAATTTGAGAAAGTTGACGGTTCCGCAATCATTGAAAAAATTACGTTTTTTCAGAAATTTCTTCCAGCAAATGCCATCGATTTGAGTTTTTTAGATGACATTAAAAACGATAAAAATATCGAATACTATAAAGTAAAACGGTTCCCAAATGCAAGTACGATCATCTATAATCCGAAAAATGAAATGGTGTATCAGTTTGTAGAAGTTAAAAAATAAATGCTTCGGTGTTTGATGATGGATGTTGTTGTACAGGATTTACAAATGATTTTTTTATGAGCGAAAATATAATTCAAAATACAGTTGATTTCGTAAAAGAAAAACTAGAAGGTGCAGAAGCAGGACATGATTGGTTTCATATCGAAAGAGTCTGGAAACTTTCGAAAAAAATCGCTGCATTTGAAAATTGTAATACAGAAGTCGTAGAACTTGGCGCATTGTTGCATGATATTGCAGATCCTAAATTTCATGATGGCGACGAGACTTTAGCGCTGAAAATATCGAAAGAATTTTTGGAAGGTCAAAGTGTTTCTTCGGAAATCATCGAGCAGGTTTTATTCGTGATTAAAAATATTTCCTTTAAAAATAGGGGAGAAGTTCCTGAAAATCTATCCATTGAACTTCAGATTGTGCAAGATGCAGATCGGCTCGATGCAATTGGTGCCATTGGAATTGCAAGAACTTTTAATTTCGGAGGTTTCAAAAATAATTTAATGTATCATCCTGAAATTCAGCCAAAATTGAATATGACAAAAGAGGAATACAAAAAAAGCCAAGGAACCACGATCAATCATTTTTACGAAAAACTTTTGCTTCTAAAAGATTTGATGAATACGGAAACTGCAAAGGAAATCGCGTTGGAACGACATGATTTTATGCTTCGGTTTTTAGAGGAATTTGATAAAGAATGGAACGTCCTATAGAACTTTGTTGCCCTGTTCTGAATCTTGCGCAACAATCCCGTTCTTTCTAATATTATTTTATCTTTGCACCATGTTTTACCTGTTTTTTCTGCTGTTTTTTTTGCTGTGCTTTGGTTTATTTATTTCTGTATTCAAAAGCGGGAAGCTAAAAACTTGGGTAAGAATCATTCGTATTGCAATAGTCGTTTTTGGAGTGACCCTTTTTACCTATTATTTTGTAACAAAAAGTCTGGTGCAATTTCGTGCAGATTCTTTAACAGTGCAGCTTATTAATACGTTACCGCTTCCTTTGGATTTTTATCTCATTAAATTGAATTCCGACAAAGAAGACGGTGTTTCCTACGAAACACGCCATGTTGGAACGATTCGAACCAATTTCTTTCGAATTGAGCATTTAGATATGCAACATTCCGATGAATTTTGGATTGCGGGTTTTATGGGTAAGAAGAATATGGTTTATTTTTCCCAACATTCCATTCCAAATAAGAATGAAGACCAAATTATCGAGGTTCATAATTACATCAATCAGAGTGAAAAACTCTCAGGAATTTCGAAAACATTGATTGGAGATTTGAAATTAGAAAACATGAAAACAGCGATTTGGATCACTTTAGATTTGTTGTTGCTTTTTTTGAATACCACCTTGCTTTTGAGGAGATCTAAATGAAAATCCCGAAAATACTTCGGGATTCATTATTGTTGAGAAAAGTTTCGCGTTCTTATTTATTTTTCTTTTCCTTTAAAGTTTCTTTATCTTTATCAGAAGGATTCCAAACCTTAATCTCCGAATCTTTTGTGATTCCAGAGAGAATCTGAACATTAATTCCATCGGAAGCACCTAGTTTAACGTTGGTTTTTTTGAAACTTCCATCGGCTTGTTTTACTTCGACAAAAGGTTTATCTACGCCATTTACTTTTTCATATTGAATTAAAGCTTCATCTAAAAGCAGTGCATTTTTCTGCGAACTCAAAATAATTTCCCCATTTGCAGAAAATCCGGCTCTAATATATTCATGCGTTTCGTTGAAAACGTCTCCTTCAATCGGGAATTTGATTGTTCCACTTTCATCTTTTCCTTTCGGCGCAATCATGGTTACTCGACCGCGAAAACTTTTGTTTTGAAGTGCTCCAATCACAACATTCATGTTCATTCCTTCTTTTAATTTTCCAGCTTGAGCTTCATCAATGGTGCCTTCGAAAATTAAAGAATTAAGATCTGCAATGGAACAAATTGTAGTTCCAGCGTTGAAAGAGTTGGCTTCAATCACCTGACTTCCAACTTTTACGGGAACTTCTAAAACGGTTCCGTTTGCTTTTGATCTGATTTGTGTAGTTGCTAAACTTGCCAATTCTGGGGTAGTTCCAGTTCTTGCAATCTGAAGATTTTTTTGGGCAGTTTGCAATTGTTGCTGTGCATTTTTCAGCGATTGTTGCAAGGAAAGCAGCGATTGTTGCGCAGAAATATATTCCTGTTTAGAGATCACTCCTTGAGAATAAAGCCTTTGCTGCATCGCAAATTGTTTCTGTTGCGTCTCTACATTCATTTTTGAATTGCTGATCTGCAAATTTGCATTGTTGATTTCTTGCTGTGCCGCGTTAATATTTTGGATCGTAGGAACAATTCTAATCGTTGCTACCAATTGTCCTGCAACAACTTGATCACCTTCTTTCACTAAAATCTTATCGATAATTCCAGAAATATTGGGTTTGATTTCAATTTCTTCGCGCGGAACAATTTTTCCGGTTGCCAAAACTTTATCATCCATATTTTGAACGACGCCTTTTTTCGTAAGAAACAGTTGGCTTTTCTCTGAATTTGAATTGATGAGATATCTAATTCCCATCACCAATCCTACTAAAAAGATGAGACCTAAGATGGTATAAATAACTTTTTTTGTAGTGAATTTCTTTTCCATATAATGATTTCTATAGTTTTTTTTCTGAATTTATTCTGTTCTTAAAGCTTCGATTGGTCGAATACTGACGGCTCTTTGGGCGGGAATCATTCCTATTAAAAGTCCCAAGAAAACCATCACGCCCATCGCAGCAAATACTTCGCCGTAATCGACGGTTGGGTTATAAAATGGAAAATCGTCTTGACCTTCCGTTAAGGCATTCAAGATCATCAGTAGAAAAATCCCAAAAATAAATCCCAAAAGTCCTGAGGTGATCGTGATGACGACACTTTCTAATAAAATCTGATTCCGCACTTCTGCAGGTTTTGCGCCTAAAGCACGCCGAATTCCGATTTCGTTCGTCCGTTCTTTTACAGTGATCAGTAGAATATTTGAAATCGCGATGACGCCCGCTAAAATCGTCAATGTTCCTACAACGATGGTTAATAGTTGCATTCCGGTTAAAAATCCCGTGAGTTTCCCGAAAAGTTTTCCCAAGTTGAAACTTCCGAAAGCATTGGTATCATCTGGTGATACATTATATTTGGCTTTAAGTTCTGTCTTTATCGTGTTTTCCAGGACATTTAAATCGGTGTCATTTTTTCCGACAATCGCAAAAAAACCAACCTTATCGCCATCATTGTACATTTTGGTAAACGTACTGAACGGAATGTAAGCGGAGTTATCGCTTCCCATATTTCCACCTTGCTTCTGCACGCGAAAAACACCGATAACATTGAAAAATAAACCTTTCACCGTTACCGTTTTTCCCAAAGGATTTTCATTCTTTTTCGCATCGAAGAAATTCTTGTAAATTTCTTCACCAATCACGATCACATTTTTGTTTCCGCTGATGTCTGCATCATTAATATACCTTCCGAAAATTAATTTTTTTTCTGAAATTTTATTTCCTACAGGGTAATCTCCATTTAAAGTATACGATTCTTTTTTGCCGTCTTTTGAAAACATTTCTCCTGGACTTCCGAAATTTCCGCGGGTAGATTGCGGAGAGATGTAGTCTATTTCAGGGATTTTTTTCTCCAAAACCTGAATGTCTGGTAAATGTAAATCCATCTTTCTTCCTTTCGGAAAACCGTCGTAAGGAATGGTGGTGTTTTGTGCCCAAAGAAAAATTGAATTCGTGGCAAAACCTGCAAATGCTTTATCGAAACCATTTTCCATTCCTTTTGCTGCACCCAAAAGTGCTACAAATAGAAACATACCCCATCCAACACCAATCATGGTGAGGAAAGTTCGAAGTTTATTATTCTGAAGGGAATGATAAATTTCTTGCCAAGTATCGATTTTAAAAATAATGTTCATATTTATTTTTTTAGAGAAAAGAAAGAAGAAAAAAGAAGTAAAGTTTCATGGTAAATCATGTGTCTTAAATCTCATCGTTTCACCTTTTAACTAGTCGCTTCTCAAGGCTTCAATCGGTTTTATTTTACTTGCTCTGTAAGCGGGAACAAAACCAGAAATTAATCCTGCAATGACCAAACATACAAAAGCGACCGCAATTAAACCCCATCCAACGGAAGGTGCCATGATAAAATATTTTTCTAGCCGATCTCCTATTAAAGTTAAAGTTAAAACGCCCAATGCAATACCTATAATTCCGGAGATAACGGTGATTACCACACTTTCCTGAATAATTAAGGCCACGATTGCGTTGGGTTTTGCACCAATCGCTTTTCTGACCCCGATTTCTCTGGTACGTTCTTTAACAATATAGACCATGATATTGCTGATTCCTATAATTCCCGCAAGTAAAGTACCAAGACCAATGAAGCCAACGATTAAG
>ENA-UPXM01006160-UPXM01006160.1-activated-sludge-metagenome-genome-assembly--contig:-NODE-6160-length-11258-cov-4.851468_pt1 | contig 11258 bp, 7 predicted proteins | sample MGYA00238178_ERZ772708 | MGnify/ENA primary metagenome ERZ772708 (study PRJEB29002, sample SAMN05720212) | activated sludge metagenome | isolation source: anaerobic digester from wastewater... | reverse complement strand
TTACTCTTTTTTTGTTTTCTTGTTCTATTCTTAAGCGTTCTTGTTCAGCAGCTTTTTGTTGTTCTAGTTTCTGTTTTTCTAGTTTCTGTTGTGCAATGATTTTTTGTTGAATATCTTCATCCTCTTTCATTGCAAGGCCATAGTCTTGTTTGAGAGCCTTTAAGAGATATGTTCTGTAATTACTTTTTGCATTTTTGTTGGCATAACGTATGTTCCGATCCACATAATCTGAACCATACTTTTTATAAAACGTAGTGATTGCACTAAGGATTGTTTTCTGTGTTCGGTGAGTTTCCGGTAAAAGATCTATTATTTCTTTTATTTCATGGTCGTTTTCAGCATCATAACAGGGTTTATCATGTAAATTTTTGTCTTTTTTATTTATTTTAAATCTTATTGTGTGAACTTTACGAAGTGATTTAATTTCTTCAAAATCAAAAAACAAATTTGTTTTCTTGTTAATTTCCTTTTTTGCTACCATCAAAACTTTTGCTTTAAAGTTTCCATATTTTGGATATTCAGCAGCCTCTAAGCCCAAGATTGTTCTCAAATCTGACAATAAAAAATCTCTGGTGCCAATTGCTTCATATTGTTTTAAAAGCTCGTAAATTCTTATTGAAAAAGAGCTTTTAAAGCTCATTAAGGATTCAAGACTTAATTTTGTAAAGCAGTTTTTAAGTTTGAGTAAATATGGTTTAAGAGCTGGATCAAATCTTAATGTTATTTTTCCTTCGTTGTTATGGTATTTAACGGAAGATAGCCAGGATATCTGCAGCGGTCCATCTGCTTCATTTATTGTAAATACTCGGCTTAATAGCTTTGAAGATATGGCTTTTATTCTTGAATATTGCATATCCGTTGTGGTGTCTGCAAGTTCTGCAAATTCAGCAACTGTAAACGTATAATTTTGAAAGTTTTCGTCAGTAGGTTTTATTTTGGATGCCAGGTTCAGAACGATTCTTTGTTCTTGTAATGAAAGCCTGTAACTGGCTTCTATTAAAGCATTCGATTTAACAACTAAGTCTTTTTTCATAAATTACCTCGTTGTCGAAACTATCATGTATAACTTTGTTTAGTCAAGTTATACTGACACTAAAAAAGTTATATGTATAACTTTGTTTAGTCAAGTTATACTGACACTAAAAAAGTTATCTTTGACACTAAAAAAGTTATCTTTGACACTAAAAAAGTTATCTTTCACACTAAAAAAGTTATCTTTAGATTTGTTGACCACTGATTTAATGCTAGTTTTCAGAGCGCTAAAACTATTAAAATTAATTAAAATTAATAAAACAACTACTAAAAGGGGTGGAAATTTTGAAATTGATAAAAATTCGATATTTTTTGTTTGTCTGTCTGTTTTTATAAAATTTTATTTTTATGGGATAAAAATTCGATATTTTTTGTTTGTCTGTCTGTTTTTATAAAATTTTATTCTTATGGGGTAAATTTCAATTTATTTTTGTTAAGACGGGTGAAAGTTCGTAAAATGAATTTCGATTCAAAATAGGGCACCGTATGGCCTCTAAAATCGATTTTTAGAATGCAGTTTATTTGTGTGTATTTCGGTGCCCTCTGATTAGAGAAAAAAGCAAAATCTGCTTGCGTAAGGTATTTGAATAGGTTGGTTTACATAAATATCCTTATCGGACTCGTTTCGTTTTTGGCTTATTATGGGCTTTTTGAACGTTTTTCAGAAAATCACTGTGCATTTGAAAATATACACAATTTTTACTAGCTTTTTGTCGATAGTTTAACAAAGTTAAATAAAGTTAAACCGAGGTGAAAATTATGGAACAGGTAAAAATCTCTCAGGTTGCGAAGATTTTAGGTGTTTCACTTAATTCAGTTTACCGTAAAGTTAAACAAAATGAAACTAAGTTAAACGATGAGTTAATAAAAACTAATGGTGTAACTTATGTTACAAAAGAAGGTATCGAAATTCTGAGGGGGCTTTTTGCAAAGTTAAACCCGAGTGAAAGTGCGACCAATAAAGAAGATTCTTCGATCAGCTGCCTTAAAGAAATTATAGCAAATCAGCAAAAAACTCTTGATAGTTTAATCGCAAGGCAATCGGAAGAAAGAGCGCGCGCGGATGCTATTATCATGAAGTTAACCCAAGACGTTGGTAAAGTGCAAAAGCTGCTTGAAGAAAGAAAGCCGGAAGCGGTTATAGAAAAGACTTTTGCAGAGGTTAAACCTAAGGTTAATCTGCGTGAAAAGAAAGTTAATAATCCTTTGACAGGGAAAACTTGGTATCAAAAACTCTGGATAGAAATTTTTGAACCCTGGAAATTGAGAGAGCAGCAGCCATACTAAGCATGATAAACTGTTTCGGTAGTCGGTTCTAAAAAGCGTGAAACGGCTGAAAAAGACGTGAAATTTTATTGCAACCAGTGTTTTAGCTCGGTTGTTTTTTATATGTGCCTGTAAACCTATTGGTGCTAGTGATAGGCGGCAGGCGGAACATTGAAATGGGGGTTTTTTGAGATGGCGAGAGGCGAAGTTGAGATTTTAAAAGAAATTTTGGCGAAGTTGGCACGGATCGAGCCACCAATTAAAAAATTTGCGGTGAGTCCTGAGGATCCGGCGATGTCTGTTTACTTCGTTGAACTTAAAGACGTGTGTTATATCACAACAAAATCTGATGCCGGGCGTGAAGAAACCATGTTTGTGACCAGCAGCGGCAAAACTTATTATACTAATCTTCGCTTGCTTGAGATTGAGGCTAAACTTAAAGATCATCCGCATTTTATGCGCTCTAGCAAGTTTTATGTTATAAATCTGACTAAAATTCGCGGATTAAAAGTATCGTCTGCGAGAGATCTTTGGTTTGATGGGTTAGATGAACCGGTAGTTAATGCAGTCACCAGCAGTTATCTAGCTGATTTTGAGCAGCGGTTAATATGAGTAAAGAACTGCAGAAAATCATTGATAAACTTTTTCTGCCGCAAAAATCTATAATCAGCCGGCAAAACAAGTTAATTAGGGTTTGCGATATTGTTTTCATGCAATATCAGAGAGGCCGCGTTGAGGCACTAACGGCTGAGGGGCTGCGTTATGAGCTTCCAGAAAATATCAATTATTACGAAAAATCTTTAAAGGGCTATTTTCTGCGGGTTCACAGGTCTTATTTGGTGTCGTTTGATAGGATCGAGGGAACCTTTGAGCGATTTCCTGATGAGCCTGAAAACATCAGAGACCTTCGCAGCAAGGCGGACGAATGTGAGTTATCTTTGCGCGGCACTGACATAAGGGTTCCGGTGACTTCGACTTATGGGAAGTCGCTTAAGAAAGCGCTTGGTATTAGCAGTTTTTATTTTTTGGTTCCGGAGAACCCGGCAGATAAGAAGCTGCGGCAATATGGGCTGATTGATTTTGGGTGGCGTGAGTTAAATAGTTTAGATGTTTTAAACAAGGCTGCGGTTGCGGCTTATAAAGACCGCTGGGATATAAAGAAATTTTCGCGTGAACGCATGTTGAGCTATTTTCGTTTATACGGGGTTAATGAGATCAACAAAAAGCGGATGATAAAGAATATTATTTATCAGCTTTGGCGATGGATTGTGGCGGGGATTGAAGAAAAAAGCGATGGCAATATTCGCTCGATGTGGTATAGGATTAAATCTGTTTTAGCGCATCATGCGAATGTTTTGGATCCAAACGATGTTAATATTTTTTATAGCTCTTTACTTGAAATGATCGATGCTGCAGGGCTTTTCCGGTATAAAGATTTCGGTTTTATGGATATGAATGCACCTTATTGTGATGTGCATGATTCGCATCCGGAGATAATTTTAGCATCAGAAAAGATTGGGCACTTTTTGTTTATTCGCAATCTTGCTCGCCAGTATGGCGCTTCGTTTGTTTGCACCAAAGGGGAGCCTGCGGTAATTTCGATGGAATATTTTTCTGACACTTTACATGAAAAATGCAATGGTAAGCCCTTGACGGTATTTTGCATTTCAGACGTTGATCCGGCGGGCTATTCAATTGAGCGGAATCTTGTAAAACGTTTGGAGCTGAATGGGCACAAGATAAAGCGCTTGGTAAAGCTTGTTGATGCAAATATCTTTGAAAGTGAAGATATATCTGTTTTACGGTATCCGGTGGTTTCTTATGAACAAAGCGGAGATATTATCAAACCTGTTGCACCAGCGAACATGAGCCAGGTTACAAAAGCTTTAGACTGGTTTAAAGAGGTTCAAGATGAGCGTTTAATCAGTGAAAAAGACATTGGCAACGGTTCAAAGATTGTTACGATCTGGGGAATTGAGAGCGATGCAGCGGATCGCAAGTTGATTGAAGAACGTTTTAAAAGTGTTCTGCAGAGGCTTATAAAAAAGAAAGTTCGCCGTTAGGCGAACATTTTGCGTTAACTTCTTTTTCCCTGTGGTGAGCCCTGAGATTTGCATTTTTGGAAATTTAGACTTATGGGCGTAAATTTTGAGCTACTGGCGGTAAACCTTTTGAAAAGTGTTGTTTTTTAATAACTTTTTGTGTTTTTATGTATTACACGTGTGTTTTTAGGTGTTGTGCGTTGGTTTTAACTTGTTAGCGGGGATTTTTATTTGTTTTTAATGTTTTTCTAAAAGCTGATCGGGTTTATTTTTACGTGAATTGGGTTGAAATGAGCGTGAATGGGATTTGTGGTGCATAAGGGTTTTAGGTGGGGAGATGTGGGCTAAAATAAGCTTGCCTGAAATATACGCCTTTAGACAAGCTTTTGTTCACAACAAAGAGGGTGATTTTATTTATTTGTATCTAAATTTGGTTCCGAGAAACGAAACGCAAATTATTTCAATAGATTTAAATACCCCTTTGGCAGCGGTAAAAGGCATAAAATCAGATTCTAAAGATTTATTATTTGCTTACAGCAGGCCGGGGTTAGACGAAACAACACGATTTTGGTTTGTACTGCCCGAAAAGAAGGATGATATTTTCGATTATGAAATTAAAGCCATAATTGAAATTGATCGAAAGAAAACTGAAAGTCTCGAACTGTCTAATTTTGCTTTAAACGATCTTTACGATAACTGGAGCTTTGTAATAGGGCCTGATGTCAATTTTGTCTCAATCGGCAGAGGAGAAAACGAAAGCGAAAAAGACGGCTTAAGAATAACCGGGTTCCATTTGCCCATATATCAGGGGCGAGGGCCTTATATTAAGTTTTCCGATTTTACGGAGCCCATAACGAAAAAAACCGATATCTGGCAGCTTATGACTCCCAAAGAATATAAACTCGATACGGAATCGGAAGAATCGGAAGATGCCGCAAGCGAAGTTGCTCCTCTTGACATAAACGACCTAGACATCGGACTTTGAATTTTTTGCCGACAGTTGCTCTTTTCGTATCATTCTTTGTTTAGCCTGAAAAACAAAAGTCTCTAAATTCATGCTCCGATTAGGTTGAATACTTCCATCGTATACCATATCAATATAAGGTATTTTATTACGCATCTCTGTTTTTAAGATTGAACTTGCGATTGTGCTTGGCATACAGGTAAAAGGCATTGCATTAACAACCCCGTCGAATCCGCTTTTGGTAAAAGCCAAAGCTCCGCCGATGCTCAAAATTGCTTCACCGTTAATATGGTTTGAAAAATTGTTATTTGCCAGTTCTAAAATTTCTTTTGTTTCATGGTCCAGTCTGTTTTTCAGCAACTTACGAAAAGGCAAGGCGATCATTTTGTACATAAGGCTTTGATATTTTGAGGCCGTCCAAAAATTTGCAACATTTAATAAATTCTTTAGTTTTTTGTCGTCTTTAAAAGCTTTTAAAGACTCTTCTATCCCTGTGTGTGTTGTATAGGCAATCCACTCGCAAACAGAAGCTACCTGAGCTTCGCACCCTAATTCTTCAAGCTCTATGACCAAATTCTGGTTGCTTTCTTTGTGTGTTCTGACAAAAATCTCGCCTACTATTCCTATCAGTGGTTTTTTTTCTTTTTTTAGATCTATTTTGGAAAAAAGCCGCGCAGCTTTTCTTGCCGCTCTGATTATTTCAAGCCCGCCGCCTTTTTCAATTGCATTCACACCTAAATCCATTGCAATGTCAAATACCTCATTGGCGGTGCCCTTTATCTTTTCGTAGGGCCGTGTTTTCCAAAGGGCTTTCTCTATCAAATCCGAATATACAATGGCTTGCCAAATCAGTTTTCTGAAATTTAACGTTTCTTCTGCGCTAATTTGCCCGTTAAAGCTATAACTGTCTTCGGAGGTAGGTGACAGTATAGGTATTTTTGAAAAACCATGTTTATCGAGTATCATCCTCTGCAATTTATTGTATTGACCAAATCTGCACGGGCCTTCTGTTTCAGGCATAAAGAATGCTATTTCGTTTTCTACGTCAATGTCTTTTGCAAGGCTTTTATCGATGAAGTCAAGCATGTCGCCGGTTGTTACAATACAAGGAAAGCATTCTTTGCCGGAAGTGTTTTGCTTGCCGAATTCAAGGCCGTCACTGCTATAAGTCGGCATTACTTCTGCCTTTATGCCTATATTTCTGAAGCACGCAGCGAGACATCTCGCGCCTGCGGCCATATCGGGTAAATACAAAGTTCGCTTTCTAAGGTCATTGCATACATTTGTTTCATTTATGACTGCCGCTTTTTGTTCATTTTGCGGGACATGATTGTTGATAGTGTCAATAAAGGCAAGAAGTCTCGTTTCTACGCCCGCTCCGGCCGAATGTTCGTCCAGTTCCAGTTCTAAAAAAGGTTTGTTTGACGCGGACATTTCTTCATTGAAAAAGTGCAGGATAAAGGAGTCGGGGCCGCATGAAAAACTTGTTAAATAAAGAGCATACAAATTAGGATTATCTTTTAAAAATTGTGAAGCTTTTAATATACTGTTGCCAAACCCCCAATACATATTTGGGTATTTTGAGTTTATTTCACATTTATCAAAGCTTAAAAAACTTTGCGGAATAGCATAAATACCCAATCTGCTAAGTGATGCAAAAAGGTTTAAATTGGTTCTTGAATCAAAGGCGCTGTAAGGGCGGCCCAAAACAATAATCGCTTTTTCTGTGCCTATTTTTGCCAATACTTCGCTTCCAACTTTTCTTAACTCGCTGTTAAAAGAGTTTAAGGTTTGAGCTCCTTCTTCATAGGCGGCCCTAAGCTTTTCGGCGCTCACTTTTATGCCTAATCTGGTAAATTCGGATGAAATAGAAGAAACTACCGCTTCAATTCCTTTCTTCATGTAAACAGCCGGCTTGATTATTCTCTTAGGGTCTAATTTTAGCGCAGATTTTAACATATAAGTTGAAGCCTCTACATAAGGACAATAAAAAGCGTATTTGTCTTCTGTTTCTTCCATTTCAATCATTAGCGGAAGGAACATGAAGTCGCATTTGTCTTTTAAATAAAGTGTGTGCCCATGAGCTATTTTTACCGGGAAACAAGCCTCGCAAGTCATCGAGTTGATACCCAGGTTTGCGAGAGAATTGTCCGTTTCGGGGGAAATTACAATTTCAAATCCAAGCTTATTAAACATTGTTGCCCAAAGCAGACCCGATTGATGGTATGTTAAAGCCCTGGGAATCCCAATTTTAATTTTGATTTTTGACTGTTTATCGGTTTTTGGAAAATATTTGGCGTAGATCAAATTTCGAATTTTTGTAAAATCAGGAGCTTTTTTTTCAACTTTTTTTTGTGTTTCATAAAGCCCGCATTCGCCGCCAAATATGGCTGTTTCATTTCCTATTTCATAGATTTGTAATTTACACTTATTATGGCAGTCCCGGTTTCTCGTGCAAACTTCTTCTCTGTGAAAAAAGCTTTCGTTCACTGTTTGCCAACCCCTAAAATTTGTTTTAAACTCAATATTCTTTGTAATTAGATTTTCGATTTTTTTCTGGGCGTGAAGCGCTGCTCCTATGGCTCCCATCACTTCACGGTTAGGAAGAGTTATTATCGTTTTGCCTAATATCTTCTCAAAAGATGCTACAACTGATTTGTTTAGTGAAGGCCCGCCCTGAAAACTGATTCTCGTTCCGATTTTTCCGTCTTGAACTACACGATTAAGATAATTATGCACGACCGCTTGAGAAAGTCCTGCTAACAGGTCATCAATCTTTGCCCCGTTCTGAAGATAAGACATTAAGTCTGATTCCATGTAAACAGTGCATCTCTCTGTGAGCTTATAAGGGTTTTTAGCGTTCATAGCCAAATCTTCATATTCTTTGACTATGTTAATTCCCAATTTGTTGGCAGTTTCTTCTAAAAAGCTACCGGTGCCTGCCGCACAAACTTTGTTCATTTTGAAGTCTGCTATTCGTCCATGCTCGAGATAAGTGTATTTAGCATCTTGCCCGCCTAACTCAAATATTGTATCAACTTTGGGATCATAAAAGCTTGTTCCCATAGCATGGGCGGTGACTTCATTAACAACATCATCGCCTCCCACGAAAAGTCCTGCCACTTCTCTGCCCGAACCTGTGGTGCCGACGCCAATGACTGTCAGCTTTTTAACTTCTAACGTGGCAATGCAATTTTTCATTGCTTTTTTTATTGCTTCAAGCGGCTGTCCTTCGGTGGGTATGTAGGTCTTAAAAATTACTTCGCCGTTAGGGCGGATCAAAACTAATTTTGTTGTTGTAGAACCCACGTCAAACCCCATAAAAACACCAATTCTCTTTTCTCTAATTTTTATGGGAAGCGGATTTTGGCAATCTGTGAATACACTGAGCTTGAGAGTTAAAGGGTGTGTTCGGGGCGCCTTGTAAATGTCGGAAGCCTGCAAAGAGCTTATTTCGCAAGAAGTTACAGATTTGCCCGCTTGCTTCTTTATAGCGTTAACAGTAACACCTAACGCGCCGATTGAAGTATGATATTTAGGAATCGTAATTTCATAGCCAAGTATTTTCTCGAAAGCTTTATGAGCAAGTTTGTTTGTTGCATAGCCCCCTATAAAAACTATCGGAGTCTGTAATTTTCGGTCGTTTATTAGGGTCGATTTGAAGTTTCGCGCTACACCCTCGTGTAAGCCCGCAATAATGTGGCTTATCGGAATTCCTTTGTTTTGAAGGTGAATCATGTCCGACTTTGTGAAAACTGTGCATCTGCAAGCAACATTAGCCGGGCTGTCTGACTTCAAGCCTTCGTTAATAAATTGACTTAATATCGACTCTATGCGGCTTTGTGATCCTTCGGGGGCTCCGTTTAAACTTTGGAAAAAAATTCTTTCGGCTTGCTGATCGATAAAACTGCCTGTGCCCGCAGCGCAAGCTTCATTTAGTTTAAACTCCGTTAAAGTAAAATCTTGGTTGTCGTCATAATCGAGAAGAAATAGAGCTGAATCGTGCCCGCCTACAGAAATGATGCTTTTAGTCTCAGGAAAAATATTATGAACACCGGAAGCCTGAGCGATTGTTTCTACTTCATAGTAGGTGTTTAAAGCTGTTGCAAGTGCTTTGCCGTGTGCTCCGGTAAAAACAACCCTCTCAATTGTGTCTGAGCAATATTTTTGCTCAATTTGTTCTAAAATATCGGAACAGAGCTGTAAGGTTTTTCCAAAATGTCTGCAATACTTCCATTCTTCAATTACCTGAGCTGAAGAATCGCATATGATAGTGTTTATACTTACCGAGCCGATATCAAAGCCGATACTTAATTTTTTCATAACAGGGCAATAATACCACTCATACCTATTTATTTCCAGTCATTTGAAATTACGTCTTCTTCTGAACTGTACAATGGCTCGTTTTGGGAGTTTTTTCTTCGGTTTAAGTCAAGTTTTTCAAAGGGATCATTTACTGTTACAGAATCTGAGTTGACGGAAGAAATTGTTTTTGGTCCTACTAGAGGCATTAAGCGAACCTTACCGTTGTATGAGGCCAAGTAATCGCCATTTTTCATGGGAGACGGTCTCATAAAGAGCTGTTCACCAAAAGCGGTCCATAAAACTTCGGAAGATTCGGGATTTATGAATTTCCCGTAGGTCGTTCTGGAAGTGAAATATTCTTTGTAAGTAACGAATAATCCACCTCTGAGATGTGAAAGAGTGTAGATGTCTTGAAGGTTCATACGCCATTTTTTGTGACCGTTAGCAATATTAGAAGCAAAAAGCGTCTTTTTGTCGGCGATGAAAATGGTATCTTTTATTTTTATGGCTTCTTGAAAAGGAGTCTGGAGATTGATATCCCAAGAATTACCGCTTTCGAGAGAGGATACCACAAGATTTGTCTTGTCTTTTGAAAGGGTTAAAAGATAGGTTTCAAGAATTTTTATTGGCTTAAATCTATTGTCCGGGTTTTTAAGCATAATGTTACCGGATCTTTGTTCGAGTATTATTGTGTGATTACCTTTTGAAGACAATACGCAAATGTTTTCAGCGAATAGGGGAGGGGTATTTTCTAATTCAGTTATTCTCCAGGCAATAGCACCGGTTTCAGGGTTTATGGCTGTGGCGCAGTAACTGTCTTCTTCTGAGCTTGCGGGGTCTTGATGAAGACAAATAATATACTTGTCGGCACCACAAGAAACAATGGGTGTCTCTAGTGCGCAATCCCACTCCGGGTCTCCGGTAGAAGCATTTATACAAAATAAAGTTTTATGATTGCCTGTTACTAAAACCCGATTTTCATCAAGTTTTACGGGCTTGATTTTAAAAAATTGTTCAGAACCTTGTTCCCATATAATTGAAAGCCCCGGTACGGCAAAAGCTCTTGTCATTCTTCCTGCATCTGCAACTATAAGGTGTTTTCCTATTAGTTCCGGTTGGAACGGAGTGGCCGGCAGCTCAGGGGTTTGGGCCGTGATCTCGCCGTTTGAATCTGTTTCAAAAATGAAATGTTTGTTAACTCCTTTGTCCCCACGGCCATTATTTCTTGCAGTTTGTTGTTGTCGCCGCCGCCTTCTTCTGCTTCATTAATGCGGCGGATACCCTTGACGATATTGCGGTACCCAAGTTTTTCGGCGAGCTGCTTTGGGCTGAGGCCCATTGCTATTCTTCGATCTTTCAAAAGTTGACCGAACACGAATTCTAAATCTCTCATATACAACTCCTTTTAGCTGTTTTTATTAAGCACCCGCAATCTGGATCAAATCGGTGCGACTTATTAATAACATAAAAATTCAAAATGTCGCAACCCTGTTTCGAATTATTTTGGATTAAACGCCTTTTATAAATGCGGTCGGGGATTTTATGTACCGGGGGCGCCTAAAAGATAAAATTTGTGTTATAATTGATGACATAATCGAAGAGCTTTTCTAGAAGAAGATTTTCTGGTTCCTACTAAACGAGTATCGAAT